>Ga0233425_10006913_pt1 | contig 16320 bp, 15 predicted proteins | sample Watercolumn_Towu_2_FD_181712 | JGI IMG/M metagenome (GOLD analysis project Ga0233425, IMG submission 181712) | Freshwater microbial communities from Lake Towuti, South Sulawesi, Indonesia - Watercolumn_Towuti2014_140_MG | ecosystem: Environmental > Aquatic > Freshwater > Lake | place... | reverse complement strand
CACGTACCTCCAAGCCAACTCGCACTGGACTCGCGGCAAGGTAGCGCTCATCAATGCCTCGCGCGTCCTGCAGTTGGTCCACGAGTGGAAGAACCGCCGGACAACGAGCGAACGATCACCGGCACCGGGAGGCGGAACCCCGGCCGTGGCGGGTGTGTTTGCCGCTGATCCCGGGGGGCCCTGGCGTGAAGCGTGGCGGGTGACCGAGGAAATCCTCTGTGAAATCCAGCGCGAATCCCATGCGCATCACGCGCGTCTCTTCGTGGCGCTGGTGACCGAGGATTTCCAGGTGCACCCCGACTCGTCCACACGAGAACGGTTGCTCCGTGAGCATGGCCTGGACGATCCACTCGTTGCCGAACGCCGCATCGAATCGCTGGCCCAGCGTGCCGGGTTCACCGTAATTTGCCTGGCGGAGGAACTCGGTGACTACGCGGCGAAAAACCGAGCCTTTCTCCACGGATTCGCAAACACGCGCTGGGGGACGGGTCACTGGAATGAACTGGGGCATCGAGTGGCCGGACAAGCCATAGCCCGGTCGATTGACGCCGAAATGCGCAGCGCGGCGAGGTCCAAGCCAGTACCCGCCGAGGCAGCCGACGGGTCCGGTTCGTGAGCCGCTTCTACCAGAGCGTATAGATGAAGGGCGCCACCGCGGTGCCGCTCAACACGACCAGCGTACCCACCAGCAGCAACACGAGAATGATCGGCGTGAGCCACCACTTCTTGTTGTAACGCAGAAAATCCAGGAACTCCGCGAGCAAACCGGGCTGTTGTTCCGCGGCCTGTGCGGCAAATGTCTCCGCGGCCTTCTCGGGATCGGCCTCTGGGTTGTCGTCGGTCACTCGCACCTCGCTCGCGATGTTACCGCGTTGAAGACACCTCGCATCACCGCCATCCTGGATCGATGCCCTGGGGATTTCCCGCAACGCCACGTCAGTGCTGGCGGAAGTACCGGCGGCTGTCGGACGGACCCGGGCGAGCGCGCCAATACGACCGCGCCGTGCGGTCGATCGTTCGCTGCATGGGATCATGACCGCACGCTTTCATGATAAGCCCGATCGGACTGATCACCAAGTAGAAGACAGCGGCCATGGTCAGGTGTGACACCACCCAACCAATCGGCCAGACGGCCACCATCCAGGCCAGATAGATCGGCCGTAGTACGCGTGGTGCAATAAGACCCGCGCTGGCCACAACAAGCGACACGCCCATGACTGCCAGAGAGGTCGTCGTCGCAGCCCATTGCCGAACCAGCAGCCAGGCAACTAGCGCGCAGAACCCCAGTTGCAGGACTGCGAAGACACGCAATTCCTTTGTCGAGGGCCGCCAGTTGATGTCGACCAAGGCCATGGCTAATCCGGTTGAAACTGGGCGAGATAAAGATCGACTTCGTGTTCGCGCGCGTCGGGTTGTTCGCTCTTGAGCAACACGAACTTCTCGAGCACGAGCGCATCCATATTCGTCATCAGGAAGCAGCGGTACGCCTCCTCGGGCGTGCAGACAATCGGCTCGCCCCGCACATTGAAGCTCGTGTTGATGATCACAGGTGAGCCGGTCTGTTTCTCGAATGCTTTCAGCAGCCGATAGTAGCGACCATGCCGCTGCGCATCCACGGTTTGCACGCGGGCGCTGCAGTCCACGTGAGTGATGGCAGGCACGACGGAACGCGGGGCTTTCAACTTGTCGAGTCCGCGCAGCGATTCCGCCGCCGCGCCGCAGCGCTTTTCGTGGCGGACCGGGGCCACCAGCAGCATGTAGGGGCTGTGCTCCCGCGGTTGCAGCTCAAAGAACTCGCCGGCCCGTTCCTGCAAGACTGACGGAGCAAACGGGCGGAACGACTCGCGGAACTTGATCTTCAGGTTCATCAGCGACTGCATGCGGGCGCTGCGTGCGTCTCCCAGAATGCTCCGCGCCCCCAGCGCACGGGGGCCGAATTCCATGCGCCCCTGCAGCCAGCCAACAACCTTCTCCTGGGCGATCAGCTGCGCGACACGCGCGCACAGGGCTTCGTCGTCGGCGATGAACTCGTAGCGCGCCTGGCTGCGGTCCAGGAACTCCTGAATTGCCGGTTCGGTGAATTGCGGCCCCAGCCAGGAGCCGCGTTGCGAATCCGATGCGCACGGGATGCGCGGCTGGTGCAGCAATTGATGCCAGATGAAGAGTGCCACGCCGAGGGCTCCGCCCGCATCACCGGCTGCAGGTTGGATCCACAATTCCTCAAAGGGCCCCTCGCGCAGGATGCGCCCGTTCGCCACGCAGTTCAGGGCCACTCCCCCGGCCAGACACAGCTTCTTCAGGCCCGTCTCTCGATGAACGTGACGTGCCATCCGCAACAGGATCTCTTCCGTGACGCACTGGATGGACGCAGCCAGGTCCATTTCCCGTTGAGTCAGCGGCGATTCGGGGCGGCGCGGCGGGCCGTCGAACAGGCGTTCAAACCGCGGCCCCGTCATCGTCAGGCCGGCGCAGTAGTTGAAGTACGACATGTCCAACCGAAACGAACCGTCTTCCTTGAGGTCCAGCAGTCGTTCCAGGATCAGGTCCTTGTAGCGCGGCTCACCGTACGGAGCCAGGCCCATGAGCTTGTACTCACCCGAGTTCACACGAAAGCCGCAGAAGTAGGTGAAGGCGGAATAGAGCAGGCCGGGCGAATGCGGAAAATGCAGCTCGTGAGTCAGATGTACGCGGTTCGCCTTGCCGTGACCGAAGCTGGCCGTCGCCCACTCACCCACACCGTCCACGGTCAACACGGCTGCTTCTTCGAAAGGGGACGGGAAGAACGCGCTGGCCGCGTGGGACTCGTGGTGTTCCGTGAAGACGTACCGCTTGCGGTAGGCACCCCGCAGGCCGCGGTTCATCACCCGAGGCAGGTGTAACTTCTCTTTCAACCACACAGGCACGGCTTGCAGGAATGACGCGAAGCCGCGCGGCGCGTACGACAGATACGTTTCCAGCAGCCGCTCGAACTTGAGAAACGGTTTGTCGTAGAAGCCGACAAAGTCCAGTTGTTCCGGAGCCAGTCCGCCTTCGCGCAGACAGTAGTCGATGGCCTGTGTGGGGAACGCGGCATCATGTTTCTTGCGTGTGAATCGCTCCTCTTGAGCAGCGGCAATGATGTTGCCATCCACCACCAGGGCGGCCGCGGAGTCGTGATAGAAGGCCGAAATGCCCAGGATTGCCGTCATGCGATGTGCGCCGTGCATTGCATCGGCGTCTCGGTTGCGCGGTGCGAGTTTGCCAGGAGAATCCGCGGTTACTCTAGCAGATTCGGTCGGTTCAGGCTGTCAACCCAATGAAACAACTCTTGCGCGTCCTCGTACGCGGCGCGTTGCAGTTGCTCGATGTCGTGCTTCGTACCTGGAACTGCCTGGGCAGCCCCGACTGGGCCGACGGAGTTGATCGCTGCGAATTTGGCCCTCAGGATTTCAAACGCCTCTCGGCCCAACCCCGTGACCACGTGTGGCTGCATGCGTTCCGCCAGCGTTGCCAATGTCGGTTCGAAGTGATGCAAAACAAACGCGATGTCATATGCGTCTTTCTCCTTCATTCGTTCATCAAGGGCAAACGCCTTGATCAGGACGAAGACTTCGGGACGGACTACCCGTGCGCGGACCGCGTTTACACTGCCGTCCGGCGTTCTGCCGGTAATCTCCATTTCATCGCACCCTGCGAACGCCAGGTCGATGCCGCGCACGCTGTTGATTTGCAGCTCGTTAACCTGGACTGAAATGGACTTTTCGCCCTGGGAATATTCGCCACTGATCAGATCGACCTTCACCGGTTCAGACGCCCCTGCGACTTTCTTGGAGAAACGCGTTGGCGTGGTGTGATGGCTGTATCCGGCGTCTCGCATTCTCGCGCAAATGGTCTGGTAGGCATTGGCGGAAAGGGCGGTGGGCGCGACGGCGAGGTCCACATCGAGCGAACCGATATGTTCTTGGTTCGGGAACAGCAACTCAGGGACCCAGCCTCCAACGACGACAAGGTGGTTTCGAAATGCGCCGAGTACATTTGCGACTTCGATCAAGACGGCACGGCTGGCCGTTGTTTGATCAAACTCCGCCATTCGATCGGCTCCCTTCCTGCTTGACTGCGGCTCTCAGTTCTCGGTCCAAATGCTTCTCCAAGACGGCTTTGGCGGCGTCTTCTCCACGGCCGCCCTGGTAGTGAAGGTCAAGGTAGGTCTGCAGAGCCGACGTCACCTGCTGCTCCGACTCGCCGACTTTGACCGCGCCCGCAAAAACGGATTGATCAAACGGACGCCACAAGAGCAGGTTGGGGCCGGTGTCCACGAGCTTCCCACCGTACGCGGCCGTCAGTTGAGCCACCAACCTTGGATCGAAACCGGCATCCTCCACATAGACGGCGGCGACGGAGTACCGCACTTCTGGCGCAAGGCGCCAAGCCGCGGAGAATCCCGCCAACGCATATTGCAGCGAGTTGGCCCGGCACCATTGACTGACGGCTTGCTCCGCAGCGGCGGCATCGCGACGAAAATACAAACGGGTGACCGCCATTGGTCCAGAATACTCTTGCGACCAAGCCTTCAACAGCTCAATCGGTTCGTGGAGGTACAGTCTCCGCTCCCGTTCGACGGCATAACCCTCCTCCACCAGTGCACGCTTGACTTTGACCACAAGCCCCGCACTCACCCGAACCTGGGAATCATCCGCAAGTTCTCGGACCCGCCACCCCTTCTGCGGTTGGCTGAGCAGCGCCCGAACGATGCGACTCGATTTAGTCGAGAACGGGTCGGCCGCCGCTGGCGTGGCTTGTCGCTCACCCCGAAATCCTTGCCTTTCGATAAGCAAATGGTCGAGCGGACTATGAAGCCAGCAATTCCCAGCGCGGTCGGCGTAGCCGACTCCCTGATCGCGCAGGATCTCTGCAACGCGGGGAGAGATTGTCGGTGCGAATATGACCGGAATTGCTCTCTTGGGAGACCCTTTGAATTGGTGGCATAGGGACAACGCCGTCTGAGGAGTTACACGCGACTTGGCCTGAACGGCGAACTGGAATCTCGCACTGCTTGAAACCACTTCCATGGCGAGGTCAATTGCGGCGTCAGTCGGTCGGACGCATGACTTCACGTGAACGTCGGCCAATCCATCCAGAATGCCGCGAAGTACGTTTTCCGCCTCGCGCTCCAATTCCCACTTCGGCATGATGTTCACCACTTTGATGTTTTTTACTGCGTAGTAAATATATCATTTGTGGTGAACTAGGCAAGTCAGGGAGACCTATACAGCGACGTATCTGCTTTTACAGAAATGCGTTGAAGGAAATCCAACAGCTGGCGCTCGTGGACCGGTGGGTGCGAGGTCCTTGCCGCGCACCGTTCGTGACGCGGCGCACACTGCCACGGCTGCCGTTCACCCGATGGACTATCTCTGGACCTGGAACTGACGCCACTTGGCGAACGCCCAGATCCTGCGAAGAAGTGCGCAGGCTTGCGGCGAATCGTCGCACCGCACGCAACTGATTCTTGCCCCGGCAGGTCTGATGGGGAGCTGACATGACCTGGGAAGATCCGATCGTGGCCGAGGTGCGTTGGATACGTGAGGAACTGTCCGCCAAATTCAACTTTGACGTGGCGACGGTCTTCGCCGACATCCGTTCTTGGCAGGCCGGTGCTGGTCGGCTGGTCCGTTTGGCATGTCGCCGCCAGGCCCAAACAGCGAATGCACGGGAGACCTCGGCGTCGTGGGTCATGAAATCAGAATCAAATTCTCGGTAATCGTGATCCTGGTCGTGGAGCGGTCGCTGCAGGGCTTTCGCCCTACCCTCGAAGCCCTGGTCGATCAACAATTCCAGCAACTCTCCCGGAGCCGGCCGGTGAATCCCGGACGGACCGGCCCGTTTGCCTTCCAGCCTGTCGACAAGTAGGTTGGAGGAACCGGAACCGGTCTGTTTCCACCTGCGACCGAAGGACCGTCGGCATGAATGCACGGCAAACCGTGGAACCTTTGCGAGCGGCACTGGCAGCATTGCGCCCCGCGGAAAACAGCTACGCCAGCGATGTCGTGGACCTGCTGCTCAACAGCGCCCAGGACGTGGGCGCGAGCGACGTGCATCTCCAACCGACAGCCGCCGGCCTGGAAGTTCGCTGGCGGTTGGACGGCGTGCTGCAGAAAGTGGGAGTTTTTGCGCGCGGGGAGACTACCGACGTCGTCTCGCGTCTCAAGGTCCTGGCCGAATTGCTGACGTATCGCAGTGACGTGCCCCAGGAGGGGCGTATCCGACAACGCCGCGGCGACGCGGAAATCCGCGTCAGCACCTTCCCGACCTTGCACGGCGAGCGGGCCGTGGTCCGGCTGTTTGCCCCCCGAGGCAGCCTGTTGTTCCTGGAAGACCTGGGGCTGCCGGCCGAGGTCCTGGCGCAGTTACAAAAGCTGCTCGTGGAAACCTCGGGCGTGTTGCTGGTGAGCGGTCCGGCGGGCAGCGGCAAGACAACGACCGCCTATGCCTGCCTGCGCGAATTGGTTCGGCGTTCCGAAGGCACCAAGAGCCTGGTGTCGCTGGAAGACCCGATTGAAGTGGCGGTGGACGGAGTCTCGCAATCTCAGGTGCAGCCAGCCGCCGGGTTCGATCTGGCCGCCGGCCTGCGCTCGTTGATGCGCCAGGATCCCGAAGCCGTTCTCGTGGGAGAAATCCGCGATTTCGCGACGGCGGAAGTTGTCTTCCAGGCTGCGCTCACCGGACACCTGGTCGTGACCACCTTTCACGCGGGAAGTGCGGCGGGCGCGATCAGCCGGTTGGCCGACATGGGAATCGAACCGTATTTGCTGCGCAGCGGCGTTCTGGGAATCCTCTCGCAGCGGCTGGTTCGGCGAGCGTGCGACTGTGCGCGCGCGGTGGAAGGTGAGGCGGGTGCACTCGGGATTCACGTCGCTCGCTATCGCCAGGCCACCGGTTGCCCCAGCTGTAATCAGACAGGATACCAAGGCCGCACCATGCTCGCCGAACTGCTGCTGGCTCAACCCACCGAACTGGGGCGCGCGATCCTCTCGCGTAGCGACGCTCATCAGCTGGAGCAACTGGCCAAGGAGGCCGGGATGGTGACGCTCTGGCAGCGAGCGTGCGAGGCGGTGGAAGCGGGAATCACCACTGCGGAAGAAGTCCGGCGCGTCCTGGGGTTCGTGGACGCTCGCCGCTGATCCGAAGTCTTGTTGCACGGGAAGGCCTGCCAGGTGACGACACTCGACGAAACCCTGTCCCAACACGGCATCGAGGTTCCGGGGGAGTTTCTGCCCCGGCTCGAACAGTACTGCACGCTACTTTGGGAGTGGAACCAGAAACTCAATCTGACGCGCCACACGGATTATGAGAAGTTCGTGACGCGGGATCTGGTCGATACGCAACAGCTGTCGTCACTGTTGCATCCCGGGGAACGCGTGCTGGATGTGGGGAGTGGCGGGGGAGTGCCCGGGATCCTGCTGGCGATCCTGCGCCCCGACCTGTCGGTGTCGCTGTGCGAGTCGATCGGAAAGAAGGCGACGGTGCTCCAGTCGCTGGTGGCCACGCTGCGGCTGTCCTCGCCGGTGCTGCATGCGCGGGCGGAGGATATCCTGCAGGAGAGTCGGTTCGATGTGCTGACGGCCCGGGCCGTGGGCCCTTTGTGGAAGATGCTCAAGTGGTTTCGGCCTCACTGGTCGGCGATGGGCCGTTTTCTGGTCATCAAGGGTCCCGGTTGGATCGAGGAACGTGGCGAGGCGCGGCACCGCGGATTGCTGCAGGGCCTGGAATTACGCTGCGCCCTCGAGTACCGGACGCCCGGCTCGAACGCGCAGAACGTCATTCTGCAATTGTGGCCCAAGGGGCGCGACGAACGCTAGGCGCGCGGGATCAGCACTCGCAGGTTGAGGGAATCGCGGGCTTTCTCTATACTTCGCCCGTGCCGTTCGCGGACCTGAATTCGCCTGGGATCGATGGATCACATGACCGGCTATAATCTGACGCACCTCAAGCAACTGGAAGCCGAGAGCATTCACATCATTCGGGAAGTGGCGGCGGAGTTCCACAATCCGGTGATGCTCTACTCCATCGGCAAGGACTCCTCGGTCATGGTGCAACTGGCGCGCAAGGCGTTCCACCCTGCGCGGCCCCCCTTCCCGTTGCTCCATGTCGATACAACCTGGAAGTTCCGGGAGATGATCGAGTTCCGGGAGAACTATGCGCGCAAGGAACTCGGCTTGGAGGTGCTGGTTTACATCAACGAGGAAGGCCGCAAGGTCGGCATTGACCCCTTTGCTGACAGCGAGAAGCACACCGAACTGATGAAGACCGACGCGTTGAAGCAGGCCTTGGACAAATGGGGCTTCGACGCCGCATTCGGCGGTGCTCGGCGCGATGAGGAGAAGTCCCGTGCCAAGGAGCGTGTCTTCTCGTTTCGCGATCGGCATCATCGATGGGACCCGAAGAACCAGCGGCCGGAGATCTGGAATCTCTACAATGCCAAGGTGAACAAAGGGGAGAGTATCCGAGTCTTCCCCTTGTCCAATTGGACGGAACTCGACGTCTGGCAGTACATCCACCTGGAAAGCATCCCCATTGTGCCGCTCTATTACTCCAAGAAGCGTCCTGTCGTCGAACGGAGCGGCACGCTGATCCTGGTCGATGACGACCGGTTGCAGTTCCGCCCGGGCGAAGTCCCGCAGGAACGCACCGTCCGCTTTCGGACGCTGGGCTGCTATCCGTTGACCGGCGCCGTGGAATCCGACGCCACAACCTTGCCGGAGATCATTCAGGAAATGCTGCTGACGAAGACTTCGGAGCGGCAAGGTCGAGTGATTGACCAGGATGAAGGGGGCGCGGGCATGGAAGAGAAGAAGAAACGGGGCTACTTCTGAGCCGAACTATGTCGCACCAATCCGACTTGATTGCCACCGATATTCACGCCTACCTGGCGCAGCACGAGCGCAAGGAATTGCTGCGATTCTTGACCTGCGGCAGCGTCGATGACGGCAAGAGCACGCTGATCGGGCGGCTGCTCTACGACTCAAAGATGATCTACGAGGATCAGCTGGCGGCCTTGGAACGTGACTCCGTGGTTCACGGAACGACCGGGGGCAAGTTCGACCCGGCCTTGTTGACGGACGGATTGCGGGCCGAACGTGAGCAGGGCATCACGATCGACGTGGCCTATCGATATTTCTCCACGGCCAAGCGGAAGTTTATCATTGCGGATACTCCGGGGCACGAGCAGTACACGCGCAACATGGCCACGGGGGCTTCCACCGCCGATCTGGCGATCATTCTCATCGACGCGCGCAACGGAGTGCTTACTCAGACCCGGCGGCACAGCTTCATCGTGTCGCTGCTGGGGATCAAGCACGTGCTGGTGGCCATCAACAAGATGGATCTGGTGGGTTACAGCCAAGAGGTCTTTGAAAAGATCCGCGCGGACTACAAGGACTTCGCGGCCCGCCTGGACATTCCCGACCTGCACTTCATCCCGCTGGCTGCCTTGCACGGCGACAACGTCGTGGACCCCAGTCCGCACATGCCTTGGTATGTCGGCAGCACGCTCATGGGATTCCTGGAGGGGGTCTACATCGGTTCCGACCGCAACCTGGAAGACTTCCGGTTTCCCGTGCAGTACGTCAATCGCCCGCATCTCGATTTCCGCGGTTACTGCGGCACGATCGCCTCGGGCATCGTGCGGTGCGGAGACGAAATTATGGCGCTGCCGTCGCGCAAGACGAGCCGCATCAAGTCGATTGAGACGTTCGATGGTGCGCTCACGGAGGCGTTCGCGCCGCAAGCCGTGACGCTCACGCTGGAAGATGAATTGGACATCAGCCGCGGCGACATGATTGTTCGTCCCGGCAACGTGCCGCGATTGGAGCAGCGTTTCGATGCCATCGTGGTCTGGATGTCCGAACAGCCGCTGGTACCCGGGAAGTCCTACGTCTTCAAGCAGACCACCAAAGTCGTCACGGGCACGATCAGTACCTTGCGCTACCAGATCGATGTGAACACCATGCATCGCAAGGAGGGACCGACGCTGGCGCTGAATGAGATCGGCCGCTGCGCGCTGTCGCTCAATGAACCGATTTGCTTCGACGCCTACAAGCGCAATCGGGCCACGGGCGGATTCGTGGTGATCGATCGCATCACGAACGTGACCGTGGGCGCGGGGATGATCCTGGATCGCGCGACCGGGGAAGAACGTCACGATCACTGGGACGATGAACCCTGGAGCGAGCGGCTGGCCGCGAAACGCAGCAATGTCACGGCTGAGGAGCGGCAAGCGCGTTTCGGACAGCAGGCGGTGACCGTCCTCCTCACGGGACTCACAGGCTCCGGCAAAACGACGCTCGCCTATGCGCTCGAGCGGCGGCTGTTTGATGCGGGACGGGCCAGTACCGTGTTGGACGGGCAGAATCTGCGGCTGGGCATCAGCAAAGATCTTGGCTTCACCGCCGAAGACCGTTCCGAGAATCTTCGCCGGGGCGCCGAGGTGGCACGCCTGATAAACGATGCCGGACTGATCTGCATCGCGGCCTTCGTGGCGCCTAGCGAAGCCGTGCGCAACCGCGCGCGCGATGTGATTGGTGAATCGCAATTCCTGGTCGTGTACTTGACGGCTCCCATCGACGTCTGCCGTGGCCGTGATGCGGCGGGACACTACCGCTTGGCCGATTCCGGCGAGATCGCGAGTTTTCCGGGCGTGACGGCCCAGTATGAAGTCCCGACCCGTCCCGACCTGGTGCTCCCCACGGATCAGGTTCCCGTGGAGGCCTGCATCGACCGCATCATGCAATTGCTGGAAGACAAAGGTATCATCGCCTAGTTCCGCGCACCGAGCAGATGAACATGGAACCGGCCGTGCCGAAACGGCCGGTGCAGAGGCAGGGTTGTGATCCAGATTGCCTGTGCCCTACTCTTGGTCCTCGTGTCCGTGTTTCTCTGGGCACTCAACCTCATCGGCCTGCCCGGCAATTGGCTGGTCCTCGCGGCCGTGTCGCTCTACGCGTACTTCACGCCCGCCACATCGCGAGCGGACGTGGGTTGGCAGACAATACTCGTGATGATCGTGATGGCGCTGGGAGGGGAAGCCGTCGAATTCCTGGCTGGCTCGCTCGGGGCGAAAAAGGCGGGGGGCAGCCGCCGCAGCGCCGTGCTGGCCCTCTGTGGCTCCATGATCGGAGGCCTGTTCGGCTTGACGGTCGCTTTGCCGATTCCCATCATTGGCTCTGTGGCCGCCGCCCTGCTCTTCGGCGGACTGGGGGCTTTGGGAGGCGCCGTCTTGGGAGAACAATGGAAAGGGCGTGCAATCGAAGACAGCCTGCGCGTGGGCCAGTCCGCCTTCTGGGGCAGGCTCTTCGGCACGTTCGGTAAAGCCATCGTGGGCGGACTGCTGCTGCTGGTCCTCATCGCGTCGCTCATGCTATAGCATTCCGGGATTCGATTTGTGTCCGAGGGAAAGAGAATGTCCAGCCTGTCACAACGATTACACCAGACGCTTGACGAACTGCGGGCCGCGGGTACCCACAAGGCCCTGCGCCACTTGGAAGTTCCCACAGGACCGACGACTCGGATCGAGAATGTCGGAGAAGTCATCGTCTTCTGTTCCAATAACTACCTTGGCCTGGCCGACCATCCGGAAGTCGTGGAGGCCGGTCGGGAAGGGCTGCGCAGATACGGTGCCGGTACGGCCAGCGTGCGCTTCATTTGCGGCACGTTCACCTGTCATCGGGAACTCGAGGAACGCCTGGCGGCCTTCCTGGGTACCGAAGCGGCCCTGACCTATGTCAGCTGCTGGAATGCCAACGAAGGCCTGCTGGCAACGCTGGTCGAACCGGGCGACGCGATTGTTTCCGATGAATTGAATCACGCCAGCATCATCGACGCGGCCCGTCTCGCACGCCAAGCGACCAAGAAGGTGTTCCGGCACAGTGACCTTGCGGCGCTGGAACAGGCCCTGGATGAAGTACCGGAATCCCGCGTGAAGCTCGTGGTCACGGACGGCGTCTTCAGCATGGAAGGCGACGTGGCCCGGCTGCCCGACCTGGTGAGCGTCTGCCGCCAGCGGGATGCGACCCTGATTGTGGATGATTCGCACGGCGTGGGCGTCTTGGGACGCGGCGGACGCGGTGCACACGAGCACTTTGGACTGCCTGCCCGTGCACCTGACGGGATCGGCATTCTGACCGGCACCCTGGGCAAGTCGCTTGGCGGCGCCGCCGGCGGGTATGTGGCCGGGCCGCAGGAAGTCATCGACTTCCTGGTGCAGCGGAGCCGCCCGCAACTGTTCTCGAATGCCGTTCCTCCCACCGTCGCCTGTAGCGCTGCCAAGGCGCTCGAGATCCTGCAGCGGGAACCGGAAAGAGTGACGCGCTTGCACCGCAATGTGGACTCCATGCGGACCGGTCTGCGCGAACTGGGTTACCGGGTCCTGGAATCGCCCACAGCCATCTTGCCGATCATCGTCGGCGACACGGCCCGGGCAATTGACCTTTCCAATCGTTTGTTGCGTATGGGAGTCTTCGTCATCGGTTTCGGTTTCCCCGTAGTTCCCGAAGGCACGGCCCGACTGCGCATTCAGATGTCGGCTGCCCACACCGAGGAACATATCGCTCGCGCGCTGGATGCGTTCCGTCGCTTGCGCGAGGAAACCGGCTGAAGGCCGTGCATGGTCGAGGCGGAGCGAACCCCCGCGGTGCGGCGCGCCGCAGGAAGAGGTTTACGCTTCCATTCCTGCCAGTTCCGGAATTGCTCGCAAGACATATCGCACCGCTGCCACCGACAGGGAGTTCCCAACCAGCGGCCAGAGCCGGCGCGCTGGCCAATCTTCCGGCAGCTGATACTGTTCGGGAAACCCCAGTAATCGCACGATTTCGTGCGGCGAGAACCGGCGCACTCCCGCGCGCGTACGCAAGTAGGAGCCGCTGCGCACCACCGACCGGCCGTAGGCCGACGTGAAGCAGTGCGTCTCGGCGCTCGGATCCTCCGCATCCACGATGTGCATCGCGCTCCGATAGTGCTGGATGACGTCCTCGGCCACCCACAACTCGTCCGGCACCGGCTCTCTGAGAAACCCCTGCAGCGGCAGCGACCTCGCGGGTTGCGGCGCGGCAACCGCCGGCAGTGCGTGGTCGCGGGACGCCAAGAGGTAGAAACGCCTCCGCCGGTTGGGCAGCCCAAGCTGCGTGGGACACAACAGCCGTTCCTGAACGCGGTAGCCCGCCTCGTCCAGGACTCTGGCGAGGAGATCGTGAGCGCGGGAACCGTGGAAGCCAGGCACGTTCTCCACGGCCACGTAGGGCGGAGACAACTGCTGCAGACGCTCGACAACCACGTGAAACGACGCCGCGCGGGGATCATCCAGATCGCGCCGGCGACCGCGCACGGTATAGGGCTGGCAGGGAGGCGACAGCCACCACAAATCGGCGCGCCACGATCGCCATTGGTCGAAGGGAAGAGACTCAATGGTCGCGGCGCGCACCGGATGACGAAAGTTCTGCTCGTAAACGTGCAGGGCACTGCGAGCGATGTCCACACCGCATACAACTTCCGCGTACCGGCCGACAGCAGCTGCGCAACCACCAACCCCGCAGTACAGTTCTAGAATTCGCATGAAAGCAGGCCGTTCAACGTGAACCAACAGCCGGTTCAGGTTTGGCCGCGGACGGCACCTTCTCGCGGCTCGCTACGCGACCCAGCCGGTCTTCGGGTGAAGCGTACTCGTACACGAGAATTTCGTCCCCCTCGCGCTGCTCCAGTGTGGGCACGCCTTGGCGATCGATCGGCACGTAGACGACCGACCGCGCACGCGCCGGGCGGCCGGCCGCGTCGCGCGCCGTGACCAGGGCTCCGTCGGCCGTGAATTCTTCGGTCTGGTTACCTCGCTGCCGTGTCCAGCCGATCAAATGCTGCTGCGCGTCGTAGCGGTATTCGTCGCGCCACGAGCGCACGGTGTGAATCATCGGATCTGCGTAGTTGCCACCGTCCGCCGCCGCCTTGTACTCCACGGATTGAATACGGTGATCGGGGAAGTACGTGCGTTTCTCGTCGTCTAGGAAGAGCACGGTCACGAAGGCGGGTGCGGAGTAATATTTCCCGTTGTGCACGAACGCGCCGATGTCAACACGATTGGATTCCAAGGGCGAACCAGCCGCGACGGGCCTGCGCTCGTGGTAGGGAATGTTCAACTCGACCACGGATTTCTGTTCGTTGAGCGGCCGAATCCGGATGGCCTGCTCGTCTCCGCGCAGCACGGACCAATGCCAGGTCAATTGACGCCCATTGGGATCGCGGCTCTCCTCGGCGCTGATCACCAGGCGACGGTTGAACTTGGTGGAACAACCGACACGCGCAATGAGCGCCGGGGAGTCGAAGAGACGTTCGCGCGGGCCAATTTCGAAGTAGTCGCGCCCGACCACCGATTCGTCCTCTTCGCGCACGCTCAATCGCACCTGCGGCGGCAGGTCATCGACCTGCAGTTCATGCGCCATGTGAATCATCTTCTTCACGTCAAGGTCCTCACCCCGGAATACGCTGGGATGCGCCTTGCCTGTCAGATAGTCGGCTGCCTGGGGAGCGCTGCTCAGGCAGGATCGCAGGATGAGCTGCAGCGTGGGAGCGAGCGCTCGCTGCTCGGTGAGCCGTTTCTTGACTTCGGGCCGGAATGCTGCCAGCGTGCAGGCGATCGCGCGCAGGAAAGGCTGGTCCGATCCGGATGACCCTTGGGAGATGATCACGAACGGCGAATTGGTCGGGTAGACATCACCATATCCGTCGGGACCGTTGTGTCCCGGATCGTGATCGCGGTGTTCGGGATAGGCATACAGCTGATTGCTGGCATACTGTGCCGCGAGAATGGCCAGACGCCGCGGGTCGGCGTAGGCGATGCGCGGCATGCTGCGCCAATAGGGTCCCGAGACGTTGGCCATCGAGGAGTTGCCGAGAGTTACCTGGTTGAACAGAAAGAGGCACTGCAGTCCCAAATGGTAACCGTGCTTCTTCACGGGGGCATCGTACTCAATGGGCGTGATCTGGGGGTAATCGGCCACGGCGAGATTCGAGTGATCACCATCGTGATTATCGTAGAAGTCGCCCGCATTGCCCGCAGCCGTGCCCTCGGTGAACCAGCGGCGGAGTTGCTCGCCAATCTCACCCTGGCCCCGCACTACGGGATCGGCCTGTGAGTCGGCGCGTTTCTCGGCCGCCACCGGGTTGGCGGGCAGCGCAAAGAACACATGGAACAGGCCCGTGCGCGCATCCCAGCCGGTGTTGCTCTCGGTGACCAGCGCCACACCATCACTGACCGCCCGCGGTTTCACCTCCTGCGTCAGCCCTTGGGGTTTGCCGGTATTCTGCCGGGCGCGCGCGATGAGTTCCGCGAACTGGCTATCCTGGCGAAGGCTTTCCAGATCGGCATCCTGTTGCAGCCACTCGGCCTGGTTGAACCCCTGCTCCACGGCACGCTTCAAGGACGCGAGCGCCTCCACGGGCTTGGCCTGGCGCGCCTGAGCGCAGGCCAGGTTGTAGTACGCCTGAGGAATCTGCGGGATCAATTGAATCGCCTCGCGGCAGATCCGTTCGGCGTCCGCATGACGTCCTTCCCGGAAGGCCGATTGGATGGATTGTTCAAGGGCAACGTACTTGGCGCGCACGATCGGGAGTTCAAACACGCTGATCGTTTGTGCCGGAGCAGCGGCCAGCAGTGCGCATGCACAGGCCTGCAGGACAAGGCAAGCGGCGGGTACGGTCATGGGGTTGTATCCTGAGAACAAGAAACCATGTCACGATGGCGAGCGGCCCGCCTTGTTGCTCCACGCTTTCCAAGCCCCGTTCTCCTGATGGCTTTCCAGGCAGCGTGTGACGAACTCCACGCCTTCCACACCATCGCGGACATCCGGGTAACTGACGGCCGGTGTCACTGGTCTCTGGCCGGTCGCCTGGGCGACCATGGCATCCAGGGCGCCGCGGTACAGATTGGCGAAGGCCTCCAGAAATCCCTCGGCGTGCCCTCCCGGCAGGCGGCAGAGTTGGCGCGCCGAGGCGTGCAGGACCGATCCGCGCGCGTTGCGTTCATACACCTGGACCGGCTGCCCATGTCGCCGCAACGTCAAGCGCTCGGCGTCTTCTTGCCGCCACTGCAGTGAGCCCGTTGTGCCGTCGACTTCCACAATCAGGTCGTTCAGTCGACCGTGAGTGACCTGGCTGACGGTGATGGTGCCTAGGGCGCCGCGGGTCAGACGGAGAACGACGTGAGCATAGTCATCCAGCTGCCGTTCGGGAAAAAAGGACTTCAACTGGCAGGTGATTTCGACCGGCAGCAATCCGGCCACGTAGCGCAGCAGATGGAAG
>Ga0233425_10006912_pt1 | contig 16322 bp, 9 predicted proteins | sample Watercolumn_Towu_2_FD_181712 | JGI IMG/M metagenome (GOLD analysis project Ga0233425, IMG submission 181712) | Freshwater microbial communities from Lake Towuti, South Sulawesi, Indonesia - Watercolumn_Towuti2014_140_MG | ecosystem: Environmental > Aquatic > Freshwater > Lake | place: Indonesia... | reverse complement strand
ACAGGGGTTGACCTACCACCTAATTACATCTGATGGAGGCTGCAATATCGGCGGTCAATCGACGGCAGGAAAGGGCTTGACTTTGTTAAACCAGCCTGAACCCATAAATGACCCCCAAAAGAACTTAAGCGGAAAGGCTTTCGGTAAAGGGCTGATAGGTATATCTACGACGGCCCAACCAGGCGCTACACCGGACGCTTGACAGCGCCGGTGACCTTGGGCGTTGGGTTGTTATTGCCATGCCCTGAAGTCAATTCAAAACTTGGAGCATATGCAATTGACTGATAAAAAACGCTACTTCTATATTGACTGGCTGCGCGTGCTTGGCATGTTAACTATCTTCTTGTTCCACAATGCAAGGTTCTTCAACGAAGAGGATTGGCACGTCAAGAATTTCGAACTGAATTTCGGCATGTCCGTTTTTGTGGCCATCCTTGACCATTTTGTCATGCCGCTCTTTTTTGTACTCTCAGCTTTTGCGATCTACCATGCGCTCAAGAAACGCAGCCATGCAGAGTTCATGCATGAGCGCATTATTCGCCTGCTCATCCCGCTGTATGTTGGCATATTTACTCACATCATCTTGCAAGTGTACATCGAGAATATTACTCACAGACGTTTTACTGGCTCATTTTGGCAGTTCATCCCGCACTACTTTGATGGCTGGTACGGCTTCGGTGGCAACTTCGCCTGGATGGGTCTGCACTTGTGGTACCTGCTGATGCTGTTTCTTTTTTCGTGCCTGATGCTTTCCACTTTCCAACGCATCAACCGCTCGCAGAACTTCACCACGCGGCTGGCAGATATCGTCACAAAGCCCTTCAGCGTCTACCTGTTTATTATCCCTGTGTTTTTGATGGAATTTCTGGTTAGCTTGTCCCCCGAAACTGTCGGGCGGCGGGATTTTGGCGGTTGGAGTCCTCTATCTTATCTGGTCTTTTTCGTGATCGGATATTTGCTGGCGACCGATGATCGTTATCGTCCCGCCATCGAAAAAGTGCGTTTTATCTCCCTAACATCGAGCCTGTTGACCGTCATCGCAGCCTATATCCTTCTCGGAGAGATGAACCTACACGACACGAACCCGCTATATTTGCTGGTGCGCACTGCTAACTCCTGGTCGTGGCTGCTGACCTTCATGGGGTTTGCCAGTCATCATTTGAATTTCAGCAACCGTTTCCTGAAATATGCCAATGAAGCCGTCCTACCTTTTTATATCCTGCACCAGACTGTCATAGTGGTGATTGGCTACTTTATCAAGGATTGGGGGTGGATGGTTTTTCCAAAATACCTATTTCTGGCGGCAACATCCTTTATCCTTATCATGGTCTTGTATGAGTTTGCAGTAAAACCAGTAAATTTCTTGCGCTATTTGTTTGGAATGAAAGGGTAATACCAAAGGCGAATGAACGCCCAACAACGGCATACACCGGACCACGGCAGGCCGTGGCCGTTGATGCCCACGTTAGAGCGCCAGACACAAACATGTCCCGGTACTGCCTGTCCCTGCCCTTGCCAGTTTTTATGTGTGCTAAGAGTACTGGATTCAGATCGAGCAAGGACAGGAAACAAACTAAACACCGTGACAAATCTATACTATGAGGAGTGTGAATCATGTCAGAAGATGACAAAGTCAACCGTGAGCCACGGGGCCTTCTGGTCCTGAGGACCTTGGCGATGCCAAAAGACACCAATCCAAATGGCGATATCTTCGGTGGTTGGGTCATGTCCCAAATGGACATAGCCGGGAGTTTGATGGCATCGGAGGTCGCTCATGGCAGGACGGTTACGGTCAGCGTGGACAAGATGGTCTTCGAAAAGCCTATCCGTGTTGGGGATACGATCTGCATTCACGCTGAACTGGTGCACGTGGGCAATTCATCAATGGATATCAGGCTTGAAGTCTGGGCCAGACAACTCGTTGGTTTATACGAAGCCAAGCGCCAGCTTGTAACCGAGGCTGTATTCCGTTATGTTGCCGTCGACGATGAAGGAAAGCCACGCAAGGTGCCCGACAACCCGGATTTCTTTTCCAGGTAATTGCGAGTGGTCACTATTCGAGCGGGAATGAGAGACGTAGTTGACAAACGTGACAAATGAAGACCGCCCAACTATTGCATACACCCGATCGCGCAAAAGACGCGCTCCTGTTAACGCCCGTTTTGTCAGCAAGAGGAAAGCAAATGAGTATCCCTGAGATTGTCTGTTGTGGCGACTATTGCAAGACATGCAAAGCATTTCGGGGTGAGCACTGTCGCGGTTGCAAATTGGGATATGGCACAGAGGGAAAGGCTACTTGCGCATTTGCAAGACTGACATTATTCATGTGACCCTCGCTGGTGAATTCAACTTACAAGTGCGCCAGGTGAGAAAACAGTAGGGCAAGATGGGTATTTCTGGTAGTGTGAAGAAGCACGACCGACTTCCACTACATAAAGGAACCCATCATGTCCTACACACATCTTAGCAGAGAAGACCGATATGTGAACAGAATTCATATAATTATACAAAACCAAACATGGAATTCTGTGGGAATACCGCCATGGCGTTATGCACACATTTAGCTTGATTTCTATCGGAATCCTCATATGACACATTGCGCAGGGAGTACTCTTGCTGTCGATAATATTGCGAATGATTTGTCATTACCGGGTAGAGTTGCATATAATATAAAACATGCCGAGAATTGACACTTTTTTAAAAATTATGCATCAGGCAGGCGCCTCCGACCTGCACATTGGCGACGGTTATGCCCCTATTCTGCGGATAAACGGCGCGCTGGAAATAACGAAACACCGGGTTCTCTCTGCGGATAAAGTAAAAATTCTTTTATACGAAATGCTCTCCGACCAGCAGATTCAGGCGCTGGAAGAGATTGGTGAAATTGACTTTACATATACAGTTCCGGAAATCGCCCGTTTCCGCATGAACATTTATAAAAAACATGAAGGACTTGGAGCAGCCTTCCGTATCATTCCCAACAGGATACCGACATTTGAAAGTCTCGGTCTTCCGGAAGTTCTTAAAAAGGTATTGTCCCATAAAAGCGGACTAATCCTCGTCACCGGGCCTACCAATTCCGGAAAAACAACCACTCTCGCAGCAATGGTTGACTACCTGAACGAGATAATGAATTATCACATCATAACGCTTGAAGATCCCCTTGAATATATACATCCCAACAAGAACTGCCTGATTAACCAGCGGCAGATAGGTCAGCACAGCCATTCCTTTGCAAGCGCGCTCCGGGCAGCTTTGCGCGAAGACCCTAATGTAATCCTCGTAGGAGAGATGCGTGATAATGAAACCATATCGCTGGCACTGACCGCTGCGGAAACCGGTCTTCTCGTGCTGGGCACTCTCCACACGAGATCAGCAGTGCAGACCATCAGCCGCATTGTGGATGTGTTCCCCGCAAATCAGCAGGACAGAGTCAGGATAGCACTCTCCGAGGTGCTGGTCGGCACCTGCTGCCAGCAGCTTGTCAAGCGGGCTGACGGCAATGGCCGTGTCGCTGTACTTGAAATTATGCTTAAAACATCCGCCATCAGCAATCTTATCCGTGAATCCAAGGGGCAGCAGATAACAAACGCTCTTGTTACCGGAAGACAGCTCGGCATGCAGACTCTGGAACATCACCTGAAGGAGCTTGTTTCACAGAAAATCATTACTGCAGAAGAGGCCGTGAGATACACTGACAATCCTCACGAAATACTGGCCATGTCAAAAAACTCTCCTGCTGATAAGACATTGGGGCAAAAGACCACATGAAAAAAGAGAGACTCGATGATATCCTGATTCGCATGGGCGCGGTATCAGAAGAGCAGATAAAACAGGCATTGCTCCGTCAGAAATCACGCGGCGGGAAATTGGGCACACACCTTCTCTATTACCGTTTTCTGACAGAGGAGCAGCTTATCCAGGGACTCGCCGAACAGTTCAGTGTGAGCGGCATCAGGCTGAGTGATTGTGAAATCACGGGAGAGATACTCGGCAAAATACCTGCTGATGTGGCAGAAACCTATCGGACCATTCCCTTCATGTATGACCGCGAAAAGGGAGATTTGTTCGTCGCGGTTGCAGACCCCGATAATACAACCGCTATAACAGCGATCAAGAGGGTAAGCGGCGTCTCGAAGGTAATCGCATATGTGGCACCGGAGATTTCCATACAGAACAGCATCTCAAGTCTGTACCATGGACGTGAATCCGATACACTGAAATCCGGCATCATCGATCTTCCCGACCTGTTTGAAGAAGAGGCAGATGAACAGTCCGGCAGTTCGGCAGCGCGTAAGAATACCGATATTCACGTCCATACCGGTTCCAATGTCCTATTGTTCACGGGTCAGATTTTTCTTAAAAACATACTGCCTTCAATCCTTGAACGTGAAGGACTTAATCTGACAGTTGTCACTTCTGCAAATCAGATCAGCGAGTCTCTCAGGACATCCAATTTCCACAGGATTCTGGTTTCTGAAGATGTACTTGAGGAATTTAAACGGTTTGTCCAAGAACATAAAATCAGGGGCATTATTCCAGAGGTGGCAGTTTTTCGCTCAGTGGGCAGTTCGCTGATGGAAAATCCGGTGCCTTACAGTCAGATGATTGAATGCATGCTCAAAGCTGTTCAGCATATTGCAGGATGGAGAACCTCTGATTTGTCATGGTCTCCGCCCTACGCGTTAATGTTGAATGAAATCTCGGAAGTTGGCCGCATAATCGGTCTAAGCCGGATCGCAATCGACGGTCTCCGTATCGCGTTGCACCTTTTATTACCAGGAAAAGAGCAAAAAGATACCTCTCACACACCGGAACAGGACATGTTCGGAGATCTCGATTCCTCCATTCAGATTGCAAGGTCTTTCAGTTTTCCCTGGGATATCCCGGCCTGTCTTGCCCTGTTGAAAAACACGATACTCACAGGATCCATTGATTTTGAAACAATGGAAGACAGGAAGGAGCTGAAGGAATCTGCCGGCATACTCAGCCTGGTTTGGTACAGACACACTGTCCTTCGGTCTATGAGCACCGGTTCCAGAGGTGAATTCGAACTCCTGAAATCAAAAATCAGGGGACAGGCAGGATATCTGGCCCCGTCATCTGTTGTGGAAGCTTATATCAGGATATTTGAGCAAACCGGCCGTCTGAATGTTGCCGGCAGTGATATATTTGTTGTCGGTGAAGTAAGCTCCCTGTTTTCATTTGCCATTACTGAATTGCGGCATCATGGATTCAAAATCGTGGAAGTGAAAGATCTCCAGGAGGCAAAGAAGCTCTATCTGCGGTGCAGGCCTGCCGCAATACTTATTCATATTGATGAATCGCTCTCCTTTGCTGACGAATTCTGCCGGTATATCAGGGCAGATATGGGAGACTCCTCTACCGCATTATTTGCTGTCACACGAAGAAACGAACCATCTTTTCTCCTGAACCTTCTGGATACATGGTTCAGTGATGTTTTGACAATTCCACTGAACAGCCAGGTAGTGGTTGCAAGAATTACCAATGTTATTTCTGTCAGTCATAAAGGTTTTACGAGGCTTTCAAGCCAGGGATTCAGCGCCACTTTCAAGGACCTTTCTTTCGCTGAACTCATCCAGGCACTCGGGAACGAAACCAAGAATGTCCATATGCATATTGAACACAGCAGCGGAAGCCAGGCAGATGTCTGGTTCCGTCAGGGCAGAATCGTTTGCGCCGTCAGCGGGAGAGAGCAGGGAGTTGAAGCAGTTTATCGGGTTATCCGCTGGCAGGACGACGGCGTATTCAGGATAGAACCTGCGAAGGAATTCCCTACTGATAACGTAACGGTCCCAAATGACTATATACTCCTTGAAGGCAGCAGGCTTCTTGATGAAAGCGAAACAGGTGTTTAACTCCGCATGAAAAGACCTTAGATATGTCACTTGACGGACAGATAAAGCAGGTAGCTTCATCCCATACTCAATCATTCTGCTATCTTCTCGAAATTCAGGCACCCCGTGAAGAAACTCTGACCGTGGACCAGCCTTCAGCCAGTCCGCAATTTCATCTCTGTTCAGAGATGCTGAGTCCCCTGCCCAAAGAAGTTGCTTTAAATCTATTGCGAAGCATGACATTCATGCGCTTTAAGCAGGGCGATCGACTTGTCACTCAAGGCTCAACAGAACCCCTCTTTTACCTCATTCTTAATGGTACATGCGTAATAAATATCGAGAAAAACAACCTGCTTTATAACATAGGACAACTCGGCCCCGGAGATCCTGCCGGCGAAACAGTATTGTTTAACGATGAACCGCAGAAGGCTCATGTGGATGCAGAAACAGATATGGACGTATTGGGCATGAGCAGGGAAACGTTTGAAGCCTTGTCAGCAGACAACCCTGATCTCAGAAATTTCATGTCAGCCGTGCTTACACGCAGTTTGATTACATCAAAGACTCCTGAAGACAAACGAATCGGCAAATATACCGTCACTGAAAAAATTGGCCAGGGTGGTTCCAGTATCATCTATAAGGGATTCCACAGCATCCTCAACATGCCGGTTGCCATCAAAATGCTGAATCATGAATTGGCTATGGATCCTGATTTCCTCGACATATTCCGTAATGAAGCCAAAATAATAGCCCGGTTGAATCATCCCAATATTGTCAAGGTTTATGATATTGATGAACTGCATAAGACCGTCTTTATCATCATGGAATATCTCGACGGGACTTTATTGAAAAACATAATTAAAGCCAGCAAAAAGCTTTCGATCCCTCAGGCAGTGGATATTACAATGCAGATTTGTTACGGCCTTGAATACTCTCACAGCCATGGAATAATCCACCAGGACATGAATCCCGGGAATATTTTTGTTCAGCCTGAAGGCCAGGTCAAGATTATTGATTTCGGGCTTGCCTGCCGCAGGGACACAGTGGACAGCAATTTCCTCTTTCCTGGCACCATTCATTATATACCCCCTGAACAGATTAAAGGTGACCCTGTTGATGAACGTGCCGATATCTACTCGCTTGGCATTACCGCATATGAAATGATTACCGGGAAAAAACCTTTTCAGGGCTGTCATATGAAATCAATTATAAAGTGGCATCTGGAGGAAGATATTTCTGATACCCGTGAAACCTTGAAAGATCTTCCGGATGAACTGCATCATTTCTTCAGGAAATCAATCAGAAAAGATCCCGCTGAACGGTTCAGAAATATTTCCGAGGCACTGCAAACACTCAATCCACTTGCGGAGAAACTCGGAGTAAACGCACCAGCCTGCTTTTTAAAGCAAAACAAAATGATAGGGATGTTTCTGGTTTACCAGGAAGAGGAACAGCTCGCGCTTAAACGTTTTATCGAGGATTTCAGCAACAACATCAAAGAAACCGGAGCAACCCTGAAGATAACAAAATTCGACGACGAATGATTTGCATGCGCCAGGATTAAAAGGTTTTGTTCTACCGTTGAAATATCAGATGATGAGTTAGGTTCTACTGACCCATTTCTTATATTAGCCAGCTATATTTCAGCGCATCCCGATTACATCATATCCATTTTATCACCGGCTCCTTTTTGGGAGGAGACTGCGGGAAGTTTTCTGTATATCCGATAACTATCGGGCCGAATATCTTTTCATCTTCGGACAACTCAAGAACTTTTTTAATCTCTTCATCATCCGTTACGAGAGACCCGAAATGCACCCAGCAACTTCCAAGGCCCAGGGAATATGCTGCAAGCATAAGGTTCTCGCAGGCAAGTGGACATGAAAGCCCGGCGAAGATACCGGAACCGATCACAAAGATAATCACCGGGGCTGAATAGTAAACAGGGTCTGGCAGTTCTTTGTACCGCTGCATGATCATCTCATATCTTTCGGGATTGATCTCCCTGAACGGTTCAAGCATTCGTTTTGCGTTTGGAATGGCTGCCCGCAGAAGCTTCTGATGAAAATCCCCATCTTCCACAACGACAAACCGCCACGGCTGACTGTTCATGGCAGAGGGCGCCTGATTCGCCGCTTCAATTATCTTCAATAGTGTATCCTTCGGAACTTTTGCTGCCGTATATTCACGTACAGCCCTTCGCTCTGCGATTGCTTTCAGCACTTCATTCATACTTCGCCTCCTATACAGTTATAAATAATTAAATAAATTCCGGCAATCATTTCATTTCTGTTTCTCTGCTCATTATATCGGACATAAAGCCAATCTGCAACAATATACACTCAGATGGTAATATTCCCCTTGACATGGCTGTATTATCGGCTATAATGGGAACATCCGGTTTTATCAAGGGGGTTATATGAAGTTCCAGAAAACCGCAATCTGCCTGATTCTTGCATTCATTCTGTCTTTTGCAGTTTCTGTCAATTTGTCATATGGCGCTGAAAAATATTTTGAGAAAGGCCTTGCTGATTTCAAGTCAGAAAACTATGAAGAGGCCCTTGAATCATTCGAAAAGGCAATGCGGCAGCAGCCTGATTCTTCCATAACTGCCTTTTATCTCGGCCTCACCTGCAAGCAGATGGGGGACTACCGGAAGTCAGCAGGACATCTAAGAAACGCGCTTGCAATAAAACCTCCGATTCAGGACGCATACATAGAACTTATTGAGGTACTCTACAACCTGAACGAACTAAAGGAAGCCGGTGAATGGATAGACCGCGCGGAAAAGGAAGGAATAAAACCAGCTCATACAGAATTTCTCAAAGGGCTTATCCTCTCAAAAGAAGGCAAGGAACAGGATGCCATAAATGCTTTCAGCAAGGCCAGGGAATCAGATTCCACCTTCTCGCAGATTTCCGATTTCCAAATCGGCATGGCCTATCTCAGGGAAAATAAAACCGATGAAGCAAGGAAAAGCTTTAATTCCGTTATCACCTCTGATCCTTCATCCGACCTCGCGGCATTCGCCAGGGATTATGAAAGGTCCATGGGGAAAACGGTGCAGGTCAAGAAGGCCTGGCGTTTTTCAGCAGGATTCGCATATCAATATGATGATAATGTTGTCCTTAAACCGTCAACAACCATCCCTGGAGTTGAAATCACCGGAGAAAAGGACAGCAGCATCACAACAACCATCGGGGCTGTATACAGTCCCGTATTCAACAGCCCATGGGTCTTCAGCGCGCAGTATAATCTTTACGCCAATACATATTTCAAAACAGACTCACACAATCTTATTACACAGACACTGTCACTTGTTCCAGGATATCAATTCAGGCAGAACGCCCTCACCCTTCCAGTTTCCTACAATCACGCTTGGCTTAACGGAAAGGGATATATGGGTATTGCTTCGGCAAAGCCCACAATAAATATGCTGTTTTTTTCGCGTCATATCGGACAAATCTCGGCTGGATACTCGCGCAGGGAAATGGCAACCACTCCGCTTAGTGAGGATGAAAACCGGACCGCTGCCGTATTCAGCGGGTCAGCAGGATATCTCTACCCTTTCTCTGAAAATAAAGGCATTTTCACCATCCGATATGAATTCACAAAGGATGACACAGAAGGGAAAAACTGGGACAATACCGGCCAGCGGATGAATTTCGGTCTTGTCATGCCTGTTACAAAGTCGGTCAGCATGCTGATGTCGGGCGATATCCTTTATGAAGACTATACCAATAACCATACCGTCTTCGGACTGAAGAGAGAAGACAGGACGTACTCAGGAATGGCCGGTCTGAAATGGGAGCTTTTAAAAGATCTTTTGCTGAATCTAAGATATTCCCATACAAAGGCTGATTCCAACATCGTTCTCTACGAATATAAAAGAAATGTTCTTATGGCAGGGTTAGAGTATGTGTTTTAGGAGGTTATACATGCGAAAACGCAAAGTGACATACATGCAGGACAAAGGCAGTGCTTCTAATAATAACGGCCTTTTGATGTCTAATCAATTGATTCCCGGTCTCTTGTGTATTTCCGTTGTTTTTGTATTGCTGTTGTTAACTGCCCATGCTGAAGCCTCTGACAGCATCGGAAAGTTCACGTCTGTTCAAGGGAAGGTTGATATTCTGAAAGCCGGGAAATTGCCCGCAGCACCTGTCCGCACCGGGAATCCGGTATTTGAGAAAGACATCATCCGCACCAAGAGCGACTCACGGGCTGAGATAACCTTTGCAGATGGAAATATCGTGAAAATCGCGCAAAGGAGCAGGATTGATATAAGTGAATATACTGCGGATGCCGGACAAAACAAAGGAATTGTTAAACTGTCACGCGGGAAGGCCGAAGCGATTGTTCCGGAAAAGATTGTCCGCCGCATTACCGATTCTCCCAATGCCAACCGTTTTGAAATTCACACACCGAACGCGGTTGCAGGCGTAAGAGGAACTGACTATATTGTATTTCATCACCGTAACGTCACGGTAGTCATTGTAAGATCAGGAATTGTCCATGTATTCAATCCTCAATTCCCTGATACGGTTGTTCCCGTCGCAGCCGGAAATCTCACAATCGTCTATCATGATAAACCTCCTCTTCCGCAGCGCCCCGCTACTGAAGAAGAGATGAGGATTTCCCTGAAGGATATCCTTCCAGGGGAAATGGCTGATAATGAATTCCCGATTCTTGCGGATTTACCAGGTGCTTCTTCCATGCAGCAGCAGCCTGAAACACCTTCACCTGAAAACATGATTCTTACGATTACCGAAACCCCGTCTGCAATTACCGATGTGGCAGAACCTCAGCCTCTCAGCGAATTTGACCGCACTCCGCCTCAGATCTCCCTTTCCTCATCGGCTTTTCCACAGGCAGGAACAAACCTGTCAACCATAAACATAGGAATTTCCAGCAATGAATCCGCTTCGTATTCCTACAGTCTTGACGGCGGCGCATGGACACAAACCGGGAATATCCTTACCCTGCCAAACCTTACTGAAGGTACTCACACGATTGATTACAATGCCACTGACGTTGCAGGCAACATCTCAGCTGCCTCACTGCCATTTTCCCTGAAACATCAGACAGTTGCCGGAAACGTCGCCGGATCAGGCAGCGTTCTGACAGGCACATCAAGCGGTGATGTATCCCTGGTTTCCGGAAAAACATGGGGTGGATGGCAGGCATCACTGAATGGAACCTATACAGGGGCACATTCATCATCTTGGCAGATCATTTCAGGCGGCGACGGTAAAGACAGTTCAAACGCATGGAACGGCTACTGGGTCAATAAGGTAGCCGGTAATTATTCCGGGGCAACGATGACCGGTACAGCTGACTTCCTTTATCTCTCATGCACATCACTTGGGAAAGGGACAGGCACAGTTTCAGGTTCATATGATTCCACAAACAGCACCTGGCAGATGACCGTCACCGGCACGTTTGCCGATACTCAGCTCATATTTCCGGATGTTGATTATTCCGGGTCAATCTCTGCTGATTCACTTCTGAATTCTGGGACAGGCTCATTCCCGGCCACCGGAGGCACAATTGCCTCCGGAGCGGGAAGTAAATACACAACACGTCTGCTTACTCCCCAGCCTCCATGGGGTTTATGGCAGACAACACTTGGCGGCACCTTTACAGGAACTCCGGACAACGCATGGAATCTCTCGGTTAACGCAGATACCCCCGCCCCTGATTGCCTCATCAGAATGGAAACAACCGGTTCTCAATGGTCTGACTCCCTCCTTTCAGGTAAAACTACCGGTTACTGGGCAAAAACTGACAGCTCACCCGAAACAGGCATTTATATAGGCGAGACTCTCGGCACTTTCAACCCCAATGATTACACCTGGCATGCCATACAGACAGGCGCCTGGATAAATTCACCAACTCTCCTCGATATGGCATCTACCGCTGACGGAAGAAACAGCCTCCAGCAATTGAACATCCCCGCTGTTGAAGTTGGAAAAACAACCCTTTCAGGCGCGCTCATAGCAGGTCCAATGGGATCAACCGATCATGTGTCTGTTTCCCTGAATGATGTTATTTTCCTTGCCCCTTCAACAGGACAGAAACCGGCCGTATGGGCGACAGATTCTGTCACAGGCCAGTATAGCTTCACTAACGGATACATCACCACTGGCAATATCACCAATACAAATAACATGATACCGCTTTCCAATGGCAACGGTCTTGACGCGGAATTTCAGTTTACCCAATGGAATACCGCGAACAGCACATGGAGAGCAGCTGTCAACAACGGGACAGGAACCCTCAGTGGTGGTTCATATACAGGAACGGTCAATTTCAATGGCGCCGCATCAGGCACCCACACAGGAACTGCTCTTTCAGGAACAGCCGCAGGGATTGTTAAATAGGGAGGGGATATGAACATCCATAACCACAGAACTTTTTCCGTTTTTGCAGGCTCTATCCTCCTTTTATTTGTTTTGTTATTCACCGCTTCCTATTCAAATGGAGCTGTATGGGAAAAACAGATTATCGACGGTGGAACATCGGTCGGTCAACACGCCTCCATCGCGGTCGATTCCAATAACAGCCTGCACGTCAGTTATCACAATTCGTATAACAACTCCCTTAAATATACATCGAATTCCACAGGCCATTGGACAGATGAAAGTGTTGACTTCGGTTCTGTAGGGACTTATTCATCCATTGCTGTTGATTCAAACAACAAAGTCCATATCAGTTATTATGACCAGTACCTCGGTGACTTGAAATATGCTACCAACAAATCAGGGGCATGGGTTACGGAAATTGTCGACAGTACAGGCGATACCGGGCAATACACATCCATTAAAGTTGATTCCAGCAACTTTGTTCATATCAGTTACTATGACGTCACAAACAGCGCACTTAAATACGCTACGAATGCTTCAGGTTCATGGAACGCGTCCCAGATAGATTCCATTCCAAACGGGGACGTCGGTCAATATTCATCTATCGCTGTTGATTACTACAACTATATACATATCTCCTATTTTGATAAAACGAGCGGCAGGCTGAAATATATAACCAACGCCTTTGGCGGATGGACTGACCGCTATATTGATACAGTCACTTCAGACGGGTATTCGTCAATTATTGCAGACAACAATTCTGCCGGGGACTGGGTACATATCAGCTATTACGACAGCGCAAACAAAACCCTCAAATTTGCTACCAACAAATCAGGGCAATGGGCTAATGAAATCGTTGACAGTTCAGGAAATGTCGGGAAATATTCTTCAATTGCCCTTGTTACTCCAGGTTACGTTCAGATCAGTTATTATGATGTCGTAAACGGAGATTTACTATTTGCAACAAATGCCACTGCCCAATGGGCAATCGAAACAATTGACACGCCGGGAATAACCGGTGAGTATAATTCAATAGCTTCAGGCTCTCACCAAAAAGCCCATATAGCATATTATGATGCAGCAACCGGTCACCTTAAATACGCAACAAACGACATTGGTCCATGGTTTACTGAAATTCTTGACAGCACAGGTGATGTAGGTCTCTATTCTTCAATCGCGACAGATTCAAACAACAAGGTGCATATCAGTTATTATGACTGGACCAACGGTGACCTGAAATACGCAAACAATGTCAGCGGTTACTGGGCATTCGCCACCATCGACAGCCAGGGAGGGGTCGGTTCAGATTCATCAATCGCAATAGACTCCAATAACAATGTCCACATCAGTTACCAGGATTATTCAAACGACTATCTGAAATATGCCACCAACTCAACAGGGCAATGGATGATCATGACAGTGGACAATTCGGGCACTGTTGGTTCATATTCATCAATCGCTGTTGATTCAACCAACAGGGCACACATCAGCTACTATGACTGGAGCAATAAGGATCTCAAGTATGCAGTCAGAAATATTGGAACAGGCGGACCACCATGGATTATCCAGGTTGTTGACGGCTCCCTGGGGTCTGTCGGAGAGTATTCCTCGATAGCAGTTGATTCAAACAATAAGGCTCATATCAGCTATTACGACTTCAACTATGGCACACTGAAATACGCGACCAATTCATCCGGGAACTGGACAGTTGAAACCCCGGATACAAGCACATGGGATATCGGGAAATGGACTTCCATAGCAGTTGATTCAAACAATAAAGTTCACATAAGTTATTCGGACAACGTCTTCTATGATCTCAGGTATTCTACAAATGCCTCCGGATCATGGACTGCAACAGTAGTTGACAGTGCTGATGCTGTTGGAACATTCACATCTCTTGCTGTAGATAAAAACGACAAAATACATATCAGCTATCACGACTTCACTTACTATGACCTTAAGTACGCCACAAACGCCTATGGTTCATGGACAACCCATACAATTGACAGCGCGAATCAAACCGGATGGTACACTTCCATTGCCGTTGATTCAGGGAATACCGTTCATATCAGCTACGAAGATACAACCACCAATGACCTTAAATATGCCCTTGCAGAGCCAGATATTTCCGTATCACCTGATTTTGTCAACTTTGGCACAGTAGCGGTATCATCGATTTCAACAGGGGAAATAGCTGTTTACAATAACGGAGCTGCTATCCTTTCAATAACAGGCATTACTGTAATAGGAGGGAATTCCTCACTTTTTTCAGTTGCACCGGGGGGCTCGAATCCCTGTCAAAACCTTACACCTGACATCATGCCGGGCGGGGACTACTGCACCTTTCAGGTTTCTTTTTCCCCTGATTCTCCCGGATTCAAGGTTGCTGCCTTGTACATTAGTTCAAATGATCCTGATACATCTGGTAAAGGCATCGGGGTCTATGGGTACGGTGAGTCAAATCTGAATGTATCAATTAATCCCCAAAACTCCGGAACAGTAACAGGCACCGGGATTAATTGTCCGGGTGACTGCTCCGAGACTTATACAAGCGCAGCGACAGTTGACCTTTTTGCATATGAAAATACCGGTTATACTTTCAGCACCTGGACAGGCTGCAATATCACATCGGGAAATCAATGCACGGTAATAATGGATACGAACAAAAATCCCACTGCGCAATTTTCGATAAATCAGTACACACTGAATGTAACGCAAAGCGGTACAGGTAATGGCACAGTTACCAGTACACCATCCGGCATTAATTGTATTAACGGCGGGAACGATTGTTCTGAATTATTTGACTATTTAACCCCTGTGACACTGACTGCGGCACCACAGCCCGGCTCTTACTTTACCGGATGGAGCGGTGACAGCGACTGTATAGATGGACAGGTTACGATGGATACAAACAAATCATGCATAGCAACATTTGAAACCTGCGTGTATTCCATTAATCCGACAAGTGCCAATCATTCCTCTTCTTCTGAAACAGGCAGTGTTGCCATCACGGCTTCCGATTCGGCATGTTCGTGGACATCATCAAGCAATGATTCGTGGATTACTGTAACATCAGGCAACAGTGGCAATGGCTCAGGAACCATGACCTATTCACTTACCGCAAATACTTCTTCTGCAAGATCGGGAACTGTGACTATCGCCGGGCAATCTTTCACAGTCAATCAGGCAAATGGCTGTTCTTACTCCATTAATCCAACGAGCGCCAATTTCAATTCATCTGCCAACACAGGAACGGTTAACATCACTGCCTCTGATTCTGCATGTTCGTGGACATCATCAAGCAATGATTCGTGGATAACGGTAACATCAGGCAGCAGTGGCAACGGAAACGGTACAATCAGTTATTCCATTACCTCAAATGCAGGGCCTTTAAGGACAGGCACGGTTACGATTGCAGGAGAAACATTCACAGTCAATCAGGCAAATGGCTGTTCTTACTCCATCAATCCAACAAGTGCCAATCATACTTCTGCTTCTGAAACAGGTACAGTCAATATCACCACCTCTGACTCTGCGTGTTCATGGACTTCATTGAGCAACGACTCGTGGATCACTGTTACATCAGGCAGCAGCGGGAATGGCAACGGAACGATGGGTTATTCTATTAATGCAAATACTGCTCCTGCACGATCCGGAACCATCACCATAGCAGGAAACATTTTCACAGTCAATCAATCATCTGGCTGCACGTATTCCATTATTCCGACAAGTTCAAATCATTCCTCTGCTTCTGAAACTGGCAGTGTTGCCATCACCGCTTCTGATTCCGCATGCTCTTGGACATCATCAAGCAATGATTCGTGGATTACTGTAACATCAGGCATCAGCGGTAATGGAAACGGTACGATGGGTTATTCCATTACCTCAAATACAGGACCTGCAAGGACAGGCACTGTTACGGTTGCAGGAGAAACATTCACAGTCAATCAGGCAAATGGCTGTTCATTCTCTATTAATCCAACGAGCGCCAATTTCAATTCATCTGCCAACACAGGAACGGTTAACATCACTGCCTCTGATTCTGCATGTTCGTGGACATCATCAAGCAATGATTCGTGGATAACGGTAACATCAGGCA
>Ga0233425_10006911_pt1 | contig 16326 bp, 12 predicted proteins | sample Watercolumn_Towu_2_FD_181712 | JGI IMG/M metagenome (GOLD analysis project Ga0233425, IMG submission 181712) | Freshwater microbial communities from Lake Towuti, South Sulawesi, Indonesia - Watercolumn_Towuti2014_140_MG | ecosystem: Environmental > Aquatic > Freshwater > Lake | place... | reverse complement strand
CCAGAACACGCTGCGGCTGATGCCCTTCCAGGTGTTCGAGATCACGTTTCAGCACCAGGGCAAGTATCACAATCCCACCTGGGACGTAACCATTGACGTGCGTTTCACCTCGCCTAGCGGGAAGGCGGCCACGGTAGGCGGGTTCTTCTACGGCTCGTCGCAGCCGCAGAAGCCGGTGGTCAAGACGACGGACGGCCACCGCGGCACGACCGCCAACTGGCCGTGCGATCCGGCCGACCTGTGGAAGGCCCGCTTCGCGCCCAGCGAACTTGGGCCATGGAAATACGAGTTCACTTTCAAGAACGACCGCGGCGAAAGCGCCTCCGGCAAGGGCGAGTTCAAGGTGGTCAAAGGGCGAGTCCACCAGCGGGGCTTCGTGCGCATCGATCCTGAGAACCCGCACCGCTTCGTGTTCGACGATGGCAGCCCCTTCTATCCGGTCGGCTTCCAGGACGGCGTCTTCGACAACAACAGCAACGGCTCGGTAATGGACGTGCAGGCGATCGAGGGCCCGTTCCGGCCCGATCCCGAAGGGAAGCGGCCCAAGCCGCCGCCCGGATCGCTCTTCGCCCGCGGGCCGTCGATGGGACCGAGCAACGGCGACGTGGTGTTCGGCCGTCACGCCCGCGCCGGCTTCAATCTCTTCCGCTTCTCGCCCAACAACTTCTCGATCAAGGTCTTCGCGGCGGCCGACGATCCCAACCGCGGCACGCTGGACAACGTCCGCTGGGAACAGGCGCGGATGGTCGACGAGTTGCTGCTGATGAACCGCAAGTACGGCATCCGCAACTTCTACGGACTGTTCGGCTATCACCCGGTGTTCAACGACCATCCCGAGAACCGCGAAGGCATGGCGAAGGTCAAGCGGCTGGTGAAGTACAGCGTCGACCGCTGGGGCGCGTACGTCGATTTCTGGGAGTTCCTAAACGAGCAAAAGGCCGGCGCCGGCTGGTACGCGGCGATGATCCCGTACCTGCGGTCGATCGACCCCTACCACCACCCGATCACGACGAGTTGGGAACGGCCGGAACTCGACGGGATCGAGTTGAACGCCCCGCATTGGTACGGCAACGAAAACGAATTGTCCTCCGACCAGGTTACGGCCAGCCGCGCGAAAAGCGACAAGCGGCACGGCAAGCCGGTGATCTACGGCGAGCAGGGGAACAGTCGCGGCAAAGAGGATCTCACTGCCCAGGGCATCGGCGGTGTGTGGGATCCGGGTTCGGCGCGGCGGATGCGCGTGCGGCTGTGGACTGCGATGTTCAACGAGACGTCGCTGGTCTTCTGGGAGACTTCGTACGCCAAGGACGGGCACTACATGAACCTGTGGATCGGCCCGGAAGAGCGGCAGTACGTCCACGCGCTCCAGGATTTCGCGTATCGCCTGGGTCGCGGGATCAAGATGGCGCCGGTCGTCGCAGCCGAACATCGGCCCGCGATGAAGGGCGACGCGCACGATCCGCCCGCGGTCACGCTGGCCGGCCCGCAGGCCAAGGAAGTTCGCGGCTACGCGCTCCGCGGCCCGCAGACCGCGGCCGTGTATCTGCATCACTTCGGCTGCGCGGCGTGCCGGCACGCGGCGAAGGAGGCATCGCAACCGCATCCGCCGCACCGCTGGGACCACGACCGCGGCGAGGTTCGCGGACTGCAAGTGAGCATCGACGTGCCCAAGGCCGGCAAGGGCCACTGGTACAACCCGGTGAACGCCGACATCCTGGCGCGCGTGGATGCCCCGGCGGGCCGGCAGACCTTCGCCGCGCCGCCGTTCGCGGTCGATTTGGCGTTGTTGATCACCGATGGGCCGGCGCCCGACATCGACGGCGACGGCATCCCCAACGATCTGGATGACGACGACGACAACGACGGCGTGCCGGACGCCCGCGACGCCTTTCCCCTGGAGCGCGAGGAGTGGGCCGACGTGGACCAAGACCGCATCGGCGACAACCACGACGCCGACATCGACGGCGACGGCGTGGCCGACGACCTGAACCACAACGGCATCCCGGACAACGAGGAACCCGACTGGGACGGCGACGGCGTGCCGCAGGCGGGCGCGATCCCCTGGGACGCCTTCCCCCGCGATCCCAAGGAGTGGCGCGACACCGACGGCGACGGCATCGGCGACAATTCCGACCCGGACATCGACGGCGACGGCTATTCGAACGAAGAAGAACGTCGGGCGGGGACCGACCCGTTCGATCCGTTGAGTTTTCCCGACAGGTAACATCGTGTCCGTGGGGCAGGTTGCCAACCTGCCATGACTCAGGCAGGTTGGCAACCTGCCCCACGACGCGCGATGCCGCCACCACGAAGGAGCCGCATCATGGAAGAACCAACCAGCAACGCCCGCCGCGTGATCGTCGTGAACCGGCAGATCGTCGGTCCGCCGGAACCGCGACAGAAGCACGTGCGGCCGCGGAAGTTGAGCGACTATCCGCACGTGCCGCAGGCCTATCGGGACATAGCGCGGCGACTGTCGAGTACACTCATGATGGGGCCGCCGATCTGCGACGAACTGATCGATTTCGTGCGGCACGTGTTCACCGAAGAGGAGGCCGGCTGTGCGCGGCATCTGGGCATGATCCGCGGCAAGACGGCCCAGCAGGTCGCCCGCGCCGAGTATCGGCCCGTCGAGCAAGTCGAACCGGTCCTGCGGCGCATGGCGTTCGAGACGCGGAGCATCGCCGCGGGCGGGACCGATGAGAAGCAGCGATACCACCTGTTGCCGATCGTGCCCGGAATGTTCGAGATGGTTTTGATCGGCCAATCGCCCGAGACGATGACGCCGTGGCACCGCCGCTTCACGGAGTTGTTCGAGGCCCTGTACGAGACGGGCTACAGCGTCGATTACCAGGGCGGCTCCGTGCCGATGGTCCGCTACCTGCCCGTGGGCCGCGCCATCGAAACGCATCCCATGGCCCTGCCCACCGATCAACTGGAAGTCGTGCTCGACCAGTTCGACACGTTCGGCGTGGGCAATTGCCAGTGCCGCATGGCGGCCCAAGTGATGGGCCAGGGCTGCGGCAAGCCGGTGTTCAATTGCACGGTCATGGGCCAGTGGGCCGAGCGCGGCATCAAGGACGGCTGGCTCCGCGAGGTGCCGAAGAAGGAAGTGCTGGCCATCAAACGCGAGGCCGAGTCGCACGGCATGGTCAACTGGATGATGAACGTGGCCTCGACCAAGGGTCAGAGTTCCTGCTCGTGCTGCGGGTGTTGCTGCAAGGCGCTGCGCATGGTCAACGAGTTCAACGCCCCCGGCGCGATCGCGCCGCCGCACTTCCGCCCGCACTTCGACCTGGCGAAATGCACCTTCTGCGGCCGCTGCGCGAAGACCTGTCCGATGGCCGCCATCGCCCTCGACGTGGGGCAGAAGACGCACACGTATCTCGCCGAGCGGTGCGTCGGCTGCGGGCTGTGCGCGTTGAGTTGCGAGCGGCAACGGGCCGTCGCCATGCAGCCCGTGCCCGACTACAAGCTCCCCTACCGCAGTTGGTTCTCCCTCCTGACCCGCGCCCTGCCGGGAATGCTCAAGACGTCGTGGAAGGTGTGGCGGGAGAGGTGAGTGTCACTCCTCCCGCTGCCCGCGGATCGTGATCGTCACCGCCGTAATCGCCTTGCTGCCCATGTCGTACAGCAAGTAGAGTTTCAGCCAGCGGGTGACCGTGGGGGCGTGGACGGGGAGCGTGTCGGCGGTAATCTCGAAGACGAGCTTGCCGGCTTTCTCGTCCTCGCGGATGAGCGTCAGTTCGCGTTTCGCCAGCGGCGGCACCGCCGTGTACTTCTCCATCTGCGGCTTGGCCCAGCGGGAGAGCTCGCGGGTCAATTTCGGCGTGAGCCGCTCGGCCACCCAGGGACATTTCTTGGCCCAGTCGGCGCGGGCCGCAGCGGTGTGCGCGGGGAAAGCGTCGGGCTTGCACGGCTGCCCGATGCCTAGCTCGGCCACCGCTTCCATCTCGGGCACCGTAGCCAGCGCCAAAGTCGGCTTTGCCTCGGGCTTCTGCGGCCCCTCATCCTTTGACGGCTCGCCCGCCGGCGAGGGCCAACCTAACGACAGGAACACAACCGCAGTCCACAGTGTCTGGCAACGCATAGAACGTCCCTCTCAAGACGGAACGGAGTAATTGAAAAACCCCAATCGCACCACGGAGTCACGGAGGACGTGGAGACGATTGCGGGTTCAACACGTCACGTGGATCAAACTCGCCTTGCGTTGCGGCGATTTGTTGTAGGCCTCGACGAGTTTGGGCGTGGGCAGGATTTCGCACTGGATCGAGCGCTGGCGGAGGAAGCGGCGGCCGTCGTCGCTGAGCGTCAAGCGGCCCTCGTTGCCGGCGCCGATGAAGAGCACCTCCGGCCCGCCGCGGCAGACCTTTTCCAACTCCTTCGGGCCGACGACGTGCGAATCGCCGCAGGTTTCCTTGGCGAGGTTCTTGTCGCGTTTCTTGATCTGGCCGAAGACGCTGATGAAGATGTCGCGTTTGTAGGTCTTCTCGCCGGCGGTGATCTGCCCGAAGGACGCCTTGGAAAGCTGCGGATATTTGGGCATTACGTGGAAGCGTTTCTTGAAGGGGCTGCGGCCGATGAGCTTGCGGGCCTGGGCCACGGCCCCGAGCACCACGGCGTCGTCGCCCAGGGCCGAGAGCAGCACGTGGCCGCCGTCGCGGGCGCCGGGCAAGCGGTCGGCCGCCACGATCCCCTCGACGATCGGCACGATGAACTCGCTGCAGGCCTCGATCACGCCGCCGCCGAGCACAATCACTTCGGGATCGAGCAGGTGACGGATCGTCAGGCAGGCGTAGGCCAGAATCTCGGCGGCACGGCGCACGACCTCGACCACCAGCGGATCGTCGGCCTCGAGCGCGCGGCGAATGGCCCCGCTGCGGATCACGCTCAGGTCGCCGTTACAGAACGACGGCAGGATGCTCTGCCGACCGGCGGCGATGCCCGCGCGCAAGTCGCGCTCGATGGCCGTGCGGCTGGCCAGGGCCTCGAGACAACCGCGGTTGCCGCAGCCGCACAAGGGGCCGTCGATCTGCATCACGATATGGCCGACTTCGGCCGCCGCCTCGCGGGCGCCGCGCCACAGTTTGCCCTTCTGCACGATGCCGCCGCCGATGCCCGTCCCCACCAGCATCGCCAACACGCTGCGAAACCGCCGGGCCGAGCCCAGCCACTTCTCCCCGAGTGCGCCGAAATTGCAGTCGTTGCCGATGGCCACGGGCACGCCGAACCGCTTCTCCAGGTGGGGGCCAATGGCCACGCCGGTGAGACTCATGTTCGGGGTTACGACCACGCGGGCCGTCTTCGGATCGACCACGCCCGGAATCGCCACGCCCATGGCGGTCAACCGCTCGGCCTTGACACCCCCCTTGGCGAGCACGTCAGCAACGGCCTTTTCGATGGCCGCCACCACGGGTTCGGGGCCGCCGTCGCGGGGCGTAGGCACACGTTCGCGGGCAAGCACGGCCCCCGTTTCCTCGACCAACGCGGCCAGCACCTTCGTGCCGCCGACGTCCACGCCCACGTACAACCGTTTCGAATCCGACACGCCGTTGCCCTTCATGCGGACCTCCCTGTAAGCCGAGCACCGCTCTTGGAACTGCCTCCAAGAATGATAGGCGATTCGCCGTCGCTGTAAAGACGCCGGCGCAACCGTTAGATTTGCGTTATTCCGCCCCCCCCAAGAAACCCCACTTTCTGTGTTGCCGTTCCTACGCTGACAAACTAGTCTTTCTTGGTGAGCCCTTGGTCGGGGAGCCTGGAGCAAGCACCTCGCAACACGGACACTTGGTATGGACAGTATGCCGCGCGACATTGCCGACTTATTCGACGCCGCCACCGCGACGCGCGATGCGACGGGCTGCCTGCATTGTGTCGCCGAGTTGCTGGCCGCGAGCGAGGCGGCGTTGTTGTTGCTGGCCGACGGCACCGGCGAGGTGCTTGCCGCGGACGTGTTCTCCTTGGGCATCGACATGGCGGCGGTCCCCTCGCTGGCCCGGCAAATGGTTCAGCGGCTGGCGGCGGACGAGGCGTGCCATTGGGAATGTACGGTCGGCGACCGGCGGCGGCTGGCCTTCGCGTTGCGTTTGCCGCCGTCGGCCGAACGGGCCGTTCTGGGTGGCCTGCTGCGGCGGGGTCGCGGTAACGAAGAGGAACTTCGTCGGCAGCACGGCGCATTGCTTTCTTGCGGCGCACTGGCCTGGATTGCCCAGCGGACAAGCGTCGAGAGCCGGCGTCTGCAGGCGCGACTCGATCAACTGGTCTCCGAGCAAGATACCTTGCGCGCCTCGCACAGCGAGGCCGTGACGGTGGCCATCGAGGAGCGCGAACAGCGGCTCTGCGAAGAACAGGAGCACCGCACTCACTTGGAGGAATTGGTCGAGGAACGAACTGCGGACTTGGCCACGGCCAATAAGAACTTGGAGCAGATGTGCCGCGCCGCCGAGCAGGCCAACAGCGCCAAGAGCACCTTCCTGGCCAACATGTCGCACGAGTTGCGGACCCCTTTGCACGGCATGTTGAGCTTCGCCGCCTTCGGCGTCAAGGATGCGCAGAAGAACTCGCTGACCGACATGCTGAACTACTTTCAGAAAATCGAGACTTGCGGTAAGACCCTGTTGACGTTGATCAACGACCTGCTCGACCTGGCGAAACTGGAAGCGGGGCGGACCACCTTCGACTTCGGCCAGGTCGATCTCCGCAGCTTGCTGCTGCAAGTGGCCGACGAATGCAGTTCCCGGGTTGCACAGCGGAACATCAAGTTCGTTCTGCCGCCGCGCGATGCGGTCACGGACGCTGTTGCCGTCGGTGATCCGGTCAAGCTTGGCCAGGTGGTGCGGAACCTGATGGACAACGCCATTAAGTTCTCGCCCGACGGCAGCGCCATCGAACTCGGCATTGAGCGAACGCCGCGCACGTTCAGGGTGTCGATTGCCGACCGCGGCGTGGGCATCCCCGAAAGCGAACTCGAAGCCATCTTCGACAAGTTCATCCAATCCAGCAAGACGCGGACCACTGCCGGCGGCACCGGCCTGGGGCTGGCGATCTGCCGCGAGATCATCGCCGCGCACAAGGGACGGGTGTGGGCGAACAACCGCCCCGATGGCGGCGCGGTCATGACGTTCGAGGTGCCGGTCAATCTGCATGAAGTTGGCGCGGCAGGCAGGAATAGCTCTGTGGAGTGCGGCGATTCATCGCCGCTTTGCGCGGCGGCGAATGAAAGTGGCAAAACGGATCCCCAGTAGGGACTCTCCGCCGCCCCAAGGCGAAAGGAACAACGATGAAGAACAAGGTGAACGCCAACCGTATCATGATCGTCGACGACTCCGCGGTCAACGTGGAGATTCTCCAGCACCTGCTCCGCGACGACTACGAGTTGGCGGTTGCCCTAAGCGGCGAGGAGTGCCTGGCGAAGATGCCGGAGTTCTCGCCGGACTTAGTGCTGCTGGACATCATGATGCCCGGCATTGACGGCTATGAAGTGTGCCGCCGCATCAAGGGTAGCCCGGTGGGCCCCTTCACGCAGATCATCCTCGTTAGCGGCAAGGCCATGAAGGATGACCGGCTGAAGGGCTTCGAGGCTGGGGCCGACGACTACGTCACCAAGCCCTTCGATCACGAAGAACTGCTGGCCCGGCTGCGGATCCACTTCCGCCTGCGGGAAACGACGGCCGCCCTTTGGAAGGCCAATAATCGCCTGCAAGACTTCAACGGCGAATTGCGGCACCTGGTACAGGAACGCACGGCGGAGATCGCCGCCACGCGCGACGTGACCGTCTTCGCCCTGGCCAAGCTGGCCGAATCGCGCGATCCGGAGACCGGTGAGCACCTCGACCGCATGTCGAATTACAGCCGGATTCTTGCCGAACAACTCAGCCGGGAAGGACCCTATACCGCGCTGCTCACGCCACAGAAGGTCGACGAGATCTATAGTTCCAGCGCACTGCACGACATCGGCAAGGTGGGAATTCCCGACGCCGTGCTGCTGAAGCCTGGCCGGCTCACGCAAAGCGAATTCGAGATCATGAAGCGGCACTGCGAGATCGGCGCGCAGGCCCTCGAACGGGCCGTACAACACGGCCACGGGGGCGACTTCTTGAAGACGGCCGTCGACATCGCCCGCTACCACCACGAGCGCTTCGACGGCAGCGGCTATCCGCACGGCCTTTCGGGCCGGGCCATTCCGCTGAGCGCGCGAATCGTGGCCCTGGCCGACGTCTACGACGCGCTGACTTCAGCCCGCGTCTACAAGGCGGCGTGCGACCCGGAAGCTGCCCGACGGATCATTGAAGAAGAAGAGGGGCGGCACTTCGACCCGGCAGTGGTCGCTGCGTTCCGCGTCCGCTACGGCGACTTCCTCAAACTGGCGGCCGCGCACTACGGCTGCGGCGAAGAACTGGTGGAGGCCGGCGAATCGGAGGAGGTCCGCCGCTGAAATCCGATCCCCGGTCTCGTGTCACATCCGCGGAGAAGAAACATGAAGCACCATATCACATTTGCAGGGCGTCTGGCGATCTACGTTCCCTTGGCGACGTGCGTGTGGGGTTGCGCGGCTTCGCTGGTCGCTCCTGCACAATGGATGGTGTTTGGGCCGGCGATCGTTGTTGGCGTATTGCTGGGGGCAATTGTGAGTGCCCTGTTGTCCGTGTCGCACCTGCCCTAACCGCCGTTGGAGGCGGTCATGAATCCACCGGCCCACGACGAGACGATTGACCGGCGAGTGACCGAACTCGGCCAAGCCATTGCCGACGCGCTCGATCCCGGGAATTTGGAACGCAGGACGAGCGAACGCTACGCCTACCCTACGATCCAGATGGCCGCCCCCTGTGGGGTCGCCGGCGATCTTGGTGAAAGCATCTTCCGGCCAGTGCGCTGCCACGATATTTCACGAGGGGGTATATCCTTCGTTTGGCCGGCACAACCGGATTTCACGGAGGTCGTCGTCGGCTTGTCCGATGGCCCCGGATCGGTCCGCTTGAAGGCCCGTGTGCTGCGTTGCATTCCCGTCGCTGACCCGCACGATAGTTACCTGGTTTGCTGCCACTTTATCGAGCGTCTAGCATGAAGACGCGCCATGCCGTTGAATGCCGGGCGACACGGGAGCCTCCCGGGCGTGCTGGCCTCCGCTGCCGGACAGCCTGCGCCGGTCGTTCTTGCGGACTGTGCGGAACAATCCGCCGGGAAAAGAGACGGGAACCGTATAAGCGAAGCACCCAAAGGGCCGTTCCGTCCAATGGCGGCCTATTCTTGAGCAGACGCACGGCCGCTCGGGACGGGCAGCCGATCCGCCGTCGCTGCCGCACGTATCTTGCGGGGATAAGGAGAACAGAAACATGATTGCTACGCTTACCAGTACCGAGAAGACTCCGCCGACCATGGAGAAAGTGCTGCGCCGCATCGACGAAATCTCGACCTTACCGCAAGTCGCCTTGAAGGTGCTGGAAGTGGCCAACGATCCCGACTCGGGCGCGGCCGACCTCAAGGCAGTCCTGGAGAGCGACGCCGCCCTGAGCGCGCGCCTGCTGCGCTGTGTGAATTCCTCCGCCTATGCAGTCCGCACCCGCATCACCAATCTCCAGCAGGCGATTGCCTACCTTGGACTGAAACAAGTCCGTAACCTGGCGATGACGGCTAGTGTCAGCGAACTGTTTAAGAAGGACGAGAAGATCGGGTCGTACTGCCGTCGCGACTTGTGGCGGCATCTGGTGTCGGTGGGCCTTTGCGCACGGCTGATCGCCCTGCGGCGCAAGATCCGCAACTTCGAGGATGCCTTCCTGGCCGGACTACTGCACGACGTCGGCATCGTCCTCGAAGACCAGCACGTGCATCCGGAGTTCGTCCAGATCATGCGGGCACTCGACGAAACTAAGATTCTCACCGACAATGAACGGGCCGTGCTGGGTTTCGATCACACCACGCTGGGCGAGAAGATCGCCGAGTCCTGGGGCTTCCCCGACGCCGTGCGGGCCGCCATCCGCTACCACCACGCCTCGGTCAACTACCGCGGCGAGGATATTGACATCGTGCGTTGCGTCGAGGTCGGCAATCTGATCTGTACGCTCAAGGGGATTACCTCCGTAGGTGCGAGACTGGTGCGCGCGTCGCAGCCGGCGCTGCAGGGACTCTCACTCGGCAAGGACGACATCATCGTGCTGGCTGAGGATCTGGACCACGAGTTGACGCAGAACGCCACGCTCTTCAGTCTATAGGCAAGCCTCTGCGGACACTTGCGCGACCGACGATTGGAGATCCTGCGAGTCCCGTTAGGCTTCCGCCTCGGGCGAGAACGCCTGCTGGGCCACGTCGCGGAGCCGCTTCAGGTCGAGCTTGCCGGTGCCCAACACGGGAATCTCGTCGATACGGCGGAAGCAGTCGGCCGAAGGAATCCAGATCGGCGGCAGACCGGCCTCGGCGAGCGCCCGGCAGACTTCCTCCGGCTTGCGCTCGAGCCCCGTGTGCAGAACGACTAGGCGTTCACCCTTCTTCGCGTCGGGCACGCCCGTGACGACCACGCGGAGATCGTCCTCGCCGAGCATCAGCACCGCGGCGATGGCCTCCTCGATGCGGATGTGCGGCACCATCTCGCCGCCGATCTTCGAGAAGCGGGTGAGCCGGCCGGTGATGGTGATGAAGCCGTCTTCGTCGATGGTGGCCACGTCGCCGGTCACGTACCAGCCGTCGCGCAGCACCTCGGCCGTCAGATCGGGGCGATGCAGATAGCCGTTCATCACGCTGGGACCGGAGACCAGCAACATGCCCGAGCGACCCACGCCCAGATTCTCGCCCGTGTCAAGATCGACGACTTTGACGTTGACGCCGGGGAGCGGCGGGCCGACCGTGCCCTCCTTGAGGCTGACCTTTCCGCCGGCCGTCGAGCGGCTGGGCGGAATGTTCGCCGAAACGACCGGCGAGAGTTCCGTCGCCCCGTAGCCTTCAACCGGGCGCACGCCGAACCGCCGCTCGAACTCCTCGGCCAGTTCGCTGCGGAGTTTCTCGGCGCCGGCCACCACCACTTCCAGCTTGGCGAAATCCTCGGGCTCGCACCGCCGTAGGTACGAACGCAAGAACGTGGGTGTGGCGATGAGGATCGTGACCCCGTGCTCGCGGCACAACTTGCCGACCGGCCGGGCTTCCAGCGGGCTGAAGTGATACACGCCCTTCGGCGCCAGCGACAAAACGGTCCACAGCGTCACCGTGTAACCGAACGAGTGGAAGATCGGCAAGATGCCGGCCAACACGTCGTCGACGCCGAGGTGGATGATGCGGTTGAAGGCCTCGATGTCGAAGCCTACGTTGCGGTGCGTGAGCATTACGCCCTTGGGCCGGCCGGTCGAGCCGGACGTGAAGATCACCGTAAGCAAGTCGTTGGGATCGACTTTGTGTAGGCCGAGGTGGCGTTCGAGCACGGCCGCCGGCAAGAGCCAGGTCTGCGCGGCGGCGGCAAGCTTGTCGCCTAGCCGGACTTTGCCCTTGAGATCCTCCAGGTAAACCAATTCGGCGTCGATTTCGAACGGTCCCTTTTCGCGCAGCTTTTCCATCACGCGGCGGCCGGTCAGGACGTGCCGGATGCCGCACTGCGAGACGCAGTCGTTGAGCACGTCGGCCGAGACCGTGTAGTTCAGGTTTACGGCGATGCGGCGGTCGAGGGCCAGCGCGGCATTGCACAACACCGTCGGCGCCATCGGCGGCAGCAGCACGCCCACGTACTGCTCGTCGGCGGCCAACACCTCGCGGCGCAGCAGTCGGCGGAAGATCAACGTCCGCATCAGCAGGCCGCCGCCGGTCAACTTCATGCCGGCCGAATCGGCCACCTTCTCGCGCCGCAGACTGGCCCGGCACGTGCGCAGGAACTTCCGCGGCAGGATCAGGTCGTCGGCGAGACTGGTCATGGATGCTCCTCCCACCTCATAGGGTGGCACAAGTAGTGTGCGTGTAACGCACCGCGCGTCCCACGCCGGTGTGTATTGCTGGTGGTTCATCCGGCGGAAGCGTGCCCGTGGCTTACCGCAGAGAGTACGGGTTCCTCTTCTCTATTCGCGCCTCGGCGGAAGCGATTATGTCGCAAGCAGTCCTTCGTCGGCAAGACCGTGAACAGAGAAGAGGCATTGTACTTCTTCCGGGTCAGTATGATGCCTCTCCTCTGTTCCGGCCTTTCGGGTGCTGAAAACCGTTGGAGTGTTGCGGCATGAGCCCACTCCCTCAACCCCAAGGGATCCTTCAGTCGGATGAATCCATTGCCAGTCGCCAATACTTGCCAGCGCGCAATGCACTAACGGGGACGAACGGCCATTTCCCACCGCCCACTGCTTACCCTTCCCCCAGCTTCACAACCGCTTCGCGCACTTCCTCCACGCCCGATGGATTATAGATCGGCCGGCCGATGCGGATAAGCACCGGATACGGCCAGCGGCGGGGCAGTTTCCAGAAGAACCGCCCGCCCGAATTGCTGAAAACGCTCCCCCACAAGCCTCCCAGGTAGACGGGAATTACCGGGGCGCCGGTCCCCTTGAGCACCTTGAGGAACCCGGGCTTGAACTCCTGCATCTGTCCGCTGCGGGTAATCTGCCCTTCCGGAAAGATGCCCACCGCGTCGCCGCTCTGCAGGGCCTCGCGCGCGGTGCGCAACGACTCGATCATCGTGCGCTTGCCCGGCTGGATGGGGATGAGTTCGGCCAACTCCCCGAACCACCGTGAGAACCGGCCGCTGAAATAGTCGGCGAAGACAATGAACCGTACGCGCTTGGGCAGGCTCAAGACGATCAGGAAACCGTCGATCCACGAGACGTGGTTCGGCGCCACGAGGTATCCGCCCTCGGCCGGCAGGTTCTCCAGCCCCTCGATCCGCACGCGGTAGAGTATCCGCATCGTTGTGCGGAGAATGAACCGCAGCGTGTCGCGGGTAATGAGCAGGACGATGCAGACGAGCACCGGCAGTGTACCCAGGCCGGCCACGACGAATACCGTTCGCGCCGAAAGGCCGCAGGCGTCGCGGAGAAACCAGAAGAAGGGCGCGGCCAACAACATGACGGAGAAGGCCAGGATGTTGTACGCGGCCATGACCGAGCCGCGGTTCTCCGGCGGACTCCGTGATTGCAGGTACGATTGGAGCGGCACGTCGTACATGCCCGCGCTGACGCCCATGGCGAACAGGCACACGCAGGTCCAAATATATGCCGCCCGGCTGGGATCGTCCGCGCTACTCCCCGGCGCGACGGCCACCAGCAGCGACGTGACGACGAGCCCCGCGGCCCCGAACGGCACGATCCCCAATTCGATCCGGCCGGCCGAGAGAATCCCGGCCAACACGTTGCCGACGCCGATGCCCAACACGAGCGTACCGAGGAGGGGCCCGACGTTCGTCTGGTCGACGCACAACTCGAATTGCGCGAACTGGTCGACGTTCACCTGTGCCAAGGCCCCCAGTCCCCAGAAGAACGCACTGGCCAGCGACACGAGGAACAGCCCGCGGTGCGAAACCAGCAGACGCAGGTCGTGGACGATCTGGCTGACGGGTTCCCGCGGACAGCGTCGCGCTGGATCGGCCGGACGTAGGCGGCCGATGAACAGGCTCGCCGCCCAGCCCGTCAGCGCCACGCTCAGCAGTGCGATCGCGGAGATCCACCAGCAGTGCGTGCCGTAGGTTTCTTCCTCGACCACGGAAGTGGTGTCGTACAGGATGCCGCCGGCCCACGTGCCCGCGATGATGGCGGCCATCGTGGCCATGCCGATGACGCCGTTGGCGGCCGAAATGCGGTCCTCGCGGACGATCTCCGGAATGCTGCCGTACTTGGACGGGCCGAAGATCGCGGCCTGCGTTCCCATCAGGAACAAGACCGCGAACATGGCGTAGACGTTGCCCGAGAGAATCACCGCCATGCCGAGGATCATCGTGGGAATCTCGGCCACTTTGCAGGCGATCATCACCTTCCGCTTGCTGAAACGGTCGGCCAGGTAGCCGGCGTGGGGCGCAAAGAGGATGAACGGCAACGTCATGCACGCCAACCCCAACGACAGCGCCTTGTTTTCTTCCCACAGGTTCTTGCCGATGGGCACGATCAGCCAGCGGAACATGTTGTCGTTCAAGGCCACCATGAACTGCGTGAGCAACAGCGCCAAGAAGCTCCGCGAGAGGAGCCCTCGCGCGGCGTCGCCGGCGGGAGGCATCAGCGGCGCGGCGTTGGGGGCTGTATTTGACATTGCGAGTCATCCGAGCTAGAACTTCCACAAGATCGTCGCCGCGTAGTCCACATCGTTGGGCAGCTTGCCGCGGGGCAGGCTGTTGTAACGCTCCAGCACGCTGAACTTCATGCTCAGGTTCGTGTCCTCATCGAACAGCATCTCCCAAGCCGCTTGTGTCTTGAAGCGGTATTCGCCGAAGGCCGTGATGTCGGGCGTGTATTCGGCCATGACCGTCAGCTTGTGCCGCTTGCCGCGCTTCCACTCGAAGTCCGTGCCGAAGACGGCCTCGGGTACGTACTTGTCGTCGGGAACGCCGAACTCGTGAGCCACGCCACTGCCGCAACGGGCCACCAACTTGACCGTCTCTTGCTTGATGAGCGCGTAACCTACGCCCAGGCCGCTGGTCACCCGCGAGTCGAACGCCTGGAACTCGTCGTATTCGACCGAACCGTGGGCGAAGTACGTCCAGCGCGAGTTGGGAAACAGCCGCTCGGCCCGCCAATCGCTGTACAGACGGTCGGCCGTGTCGGTCTCGTTCTGCGTGGCCTTGCGGTAGTCGGCGTTAAACTTCAGGACGCTGGTGAGCGTCTCGCGTTTGATCTTGAAGCCGAAGCGGAAGTTCATGTTGTCGGTATTGCCTTCGGCCCCGTTCAAGCCGAGTTCGAAGCTTCCGTCCCATATCTTTACAGGCGCCGAGGCCGCAGACGAACCGGCCTCCTTCTTCGGTGGCAAGGCCAGGGCGGCCGGTGACGGCCCCTCGGCGGGCAACGCAAACGGCGCCATCGCAATCGGCGGTAGGGGCTCGATCACGGCGTCCGCCGGCGGTTCCCGAAGCCAATCGGCCCCGATCGGCGGCAGCCGTTCCGGTGTTTCGGCGGCAATCGCCGAAACATGCCCATCACCGGGCGTCTGCGCAGTCGCTGCATTGATCGGCAACACCAACCAAGGCGACAGGAGTATCGAAAACCAACGCATGCGGGCTTCCTCAGCGCGCGGTTTCTTCCTCAATCTGCGCGGAAAGTAGCAGAAAAGGCCCGCGGTCACAAGTCCGCGTTAGGCCCGAACCGGGGGGTGTATCACCGGTTTGGCGAGCAGATGCACCGTCGTTCTTGGCATTACCGTGTCGGTCTGCCTGTCACCTACGGCCATCGAGTTCGTTGCATTCGCAATACATGCCATATTGCGCACAACCCGCATTCTTCTGGTTCAGCCCATTCTACTAAGCGGCCGGTATTGCAGGCATGTGGGGGAAATGGACGCCCGGATTGCCCCATGCAGTCTTCGACATCACGAAGAGCTTCATCGTCGCGGTGGAACTCGGCTCCCGGCGCACGCTGTGCGTGGGCCAACTACCGGGCGACTCGGGGCGCTGCGAGTTCGTGATGAAGTACGGGTTCTAGCCGGAACACCCTCGGCGGATAAGGCGGACACCATGTCGCGGAAGTCGGGGTTCAAGCACCGGTTCTCCCTTGAAGGCCCAGGCGTCGAGCGCCAGTTGCCACATCATCTTGATGCGCTCCGCCGGCGTGGTGTTGCGCAAGTCCGGCTCGCTGCCCTGCTGCGAGAGCTTGCTCACGCGCACCGGCACTTCTCGTTCTGGCAGCGGCTCGTCCATATCTTCGCCATATTACGGTGCCGGCGGGCCGGCGGCAAAGCTGTTCTCACGCAGGCGGCAGCAGGGCGCGGGCGTCATCGTCATGTTCTGTCGCTGACGGCGGCAACACCACGCCGCAACTGATGATGAACTGAAAGGCCTGTTCGGTGGTCATGTTCAAATCGACGCACTCGCTCTTGGCCACCATGATCGTGAAGCCACTCATGGGGATCGGCGAGCAGGGGATCAGCACCGCGAGCATGGGCTCGTCGCCGGTGCCCCGCAACTCGGCGATGCTCTCGCCGGTCACGAAACCCAGCGACCAGACCCCCGTGCGCGGATACTCGACGGCCACGACCCGCGTGGCTTGAATCTCGCGGCGGCCGAAGAGGAAGTTGCTCACCTGCTTCACGCCCGAGTAAACATTACGCACGAGCGGCAGGCGGCGGATGCCCTGCTCGAAGGCGTTGCCCAACACGCGGCCGATGCCGGCCGTGATCAACTTGCCTAGCAAGTACAACAGCAACACGAACAGCGCGAGGAAGAAAGGTATC
>Ga0233425_10006910_pt1 | contig 16326 bp, 21 predicted proteins | sample Watercolumn_Towu_2_FD_181712 | JGI IMG/M metagenome (GOLD analysis project Ga0233425, IMG submission 181712) | Freshwater microbial communities from Lake Towuti, South Sulawesi, Indonesia - Watercolumn_Towuti2014_140_MG | ecosystem: Environmental > Aquatic > Freshwater > Lake | place... | reverse complement strand
AGTTTCCAAAAGGCGGTGTTGAAAAAGGAGAAGCGCTATTAAAGACTGCTAAAAGAGAAACTTTTGAGGAAATCGGGTTAAGAGCAAGAAAGATAAAAGCTTGGAGAGTTTCTGGAAGATATAAATATGCCCGAGTTTATTCAGACAGGCCAAATTATATTGGGCAAACATACAAACTTTTTTCAGTTGAAGTGAAAAAAGGCAGAATTAAGGTAGATAAAAGAGAGCATTATTTTGGAAGATGGATGGAGTTTAATCAGGCGATGAAAAGGCTGACACATGTAAACCAAAAAGCGTGCTTGAGAGTTGTGGATAAATGGATGAGGGAAATGGGAAGTATAGAAAGATTTAAATACTCTAATTAACTAAAAGTAGTAAAATATGTTAACTATACTTAACAAATAATATGGAGAATAAAAGGATACTTGATGCATTGGAAAGGAGTAATCCTTGGTGGAAGGGAGATTTTGAAATAGATTTTAAACCAAGGGAGGTTTATGATGAAATCTGCAGGTTTATGAAAGATAGGCAAATTATTTCTCTAACTGGATTACGAAGAACAGGAAAAACAACAATTCTTTTTAAAATAGTAAAAGATTTAATAACAGATTATGGGAAGGATAACATAGTATATTTTTCTTTTGATGATTTCAGAGATATTAAATTAATAGAGGTTATTGATTCTTATTTTGAATTAATAAAAAGCAGTATAGAAGAAAAATTTTTATTTTTGTTTGATGAGATACAAAAGATTTCAGGATGGGAAGAACAATTAAAAAGAATTTATGATGAAAATAAAAAATTTAAATTTGTCATCTCTGGTTCAGAATCTCTTTTTATAAGAAAAGGAACACGAGAAAGTTTAGCAGGAAGAATGTTTGAATTTCAAGTAAAAACGCTTTCTTTTAAAGAGTTTCTAAATTTTAAGAAAAAGAATTTTAATAATATGGCTTTATATAAGAAAGAAATTCTTCAGGAATTTAAGAAATTTTTATATTGTAATGGATTCCCAGAAATTATAGAAAAAACAGAGGAGTTTATAAGAAAGTATATTAAAGAAAATGTTATTGAAAAGATAGTTTATAGGGATATCCCACAAATTGCTCCAATAGATAATCCAGAGATTTTACTGCAAATGTTTAATGTAATTGCAAAACAACCTGGTCAAATAATTCAAATGGATAAGATTGCAAGAGAGCTTAATATTTCAAGGCAAACTGCATCAATCTATTTAGATTATTTGGAAAAATCCTTTTTAATAAGAAAGTTATATAACTTTTCAAAAAATGCAAGAAAAACGCAGACAAGATTAAAAAAATATTACCCTTGTATACTATTCCCTGAAGATGTAGAGAATAGAGAAATTTTTGGCAATATCTTTGAAACATTTATTGTAAATGGGCTTAATGCCGAATTCTTTTGGAGAGATAAATATAAAAATGAAGTAGATATAATTTTAAAAAATAAGGAGATTATCCCTATTGAGGTAAAAGTCTCTAATATAGAAATAAGGCCCATAAATCTGTTTATTGATAAATTTAAACTAAGGGAAGGCATAATCCTTACTTATAATAAAGAAGAAGTTATTGGCCGAGTTAAAGTTATTCCATTTTATAAATATTTTTTAGAAGTTAAGAGGCCGCGATAAAGTTAGAAAAGATTATAAAAAGACTAAAGAAAAAGGGATACAGAATTGCTTCCTTATCCAAATTGGAGTTAAAGTAAGATGAATAAACATGACATAAAAGAGAGAAGAGCAGATATAGATGAAAAGTTAAGACTCTTAGATAATGCTTTAAAGAAAAAGAAAAAAATTGGATTGAGAAAGGAATTACAATGAAACAACTAAACCAAAAACCTTATAAAGAAGAAAAATTTATTAAAAATAACATGAGCCCCGGTGATTCGAAAGAGTCGCCGGATGAGTCTTTTATATTTATTGATGCGGGATTTTTATCAAAATTAAGTAAATATCTCGGAAATGGGAAGTATTTAAGATATCACTTAATTAATTTTGCAGAAAGATTATGTCTAAAACAAAAATTGGATTGTACTAAAATATATTACTATACTGCTCCCCCATTTCAATCAAATATGCCTACAAAAAATGAAGAATTAAGGAAAAAGAATTATGATAAATTTATAGAAAAGATTTTACAAAGCAAAAAAGTAATATTAAGAGAAGGAAGATGCCAAAGATTAAAAATTAATAACTGCTACGAATTTAATCAAAAAGCAGTAGATTCTTTAGCAATTATGGATTTAATGGAAGTTCCGCTAAAAAATAAGAACATAAAAAAGATTGTATTAATTGCCTGTGATAGCGATTTTGTTCCAGTTGTTAAAAGATTAGAAGAGCATGGAATTAAAACGATTCTTTATACCTATTATCAAAAAAGCAGAGACGAAAACTTTTCAACATCAAATCAGCTTGTTAAATCTGTTTGGAAGTATACTATTTTAACTAAAGATGATTTTGATAAAGCTCCATTAACATGAACCCCCCAAAACAAACAAACAAAAACTTCTGGCAGGAAAAAGAGAAAGATATAATTATTCATGAAGATGGAAAGATGAATATAATAGAAAGCTGTGTTGATAGGCATGCTTCTAGTTTAGATTCACAGAATAAGATTGCTTTTGTCTTTGAAGATGAGAAAAGATTACATGAAAGGTTTTCTTATCTACAACTTGAAAAAGAAATAAGCAGGTATGCTCATTATCTTGTTTCTTTTGGAATGAAAGAAGGATCACGCGTTTTTGTTTTCTTACCTAAGATAAAAGAAGCTTATTTTTCTATCCTTGCTGCAATTAAACTCGGGGCAGTATCTGCTCCATTATTTGAAGCATTTCAGCAAGAAGGGCTCGAATTAAGATTAGAAAGAGGAGAAGCTAATTTACTTATTACTAATAAAGAGCTGGGACAAAGGCTAAAAAATAAAATAAAAGGAATGAAGATTCTAATTGTTGATTCTGATGAGTTTAAAGAAGAATTAAAAAAGCAAAAAGAAGAATTTGAGACAAAACTTGTTGATAAAAAAGATACTGCTTTAATGATATTTACAAGCTCGACAGCAGGAACACCTGTAGCTGGAATTGAAATTCCACATTATGCTTTAGTTCAACAGCATTACACTGCTAAATTGGTTTTGAAATTAGAAAAAGAAGACAGATATTTTTGCACAGCTCATCCCGGATGGGTTACTGGAAGTGTTTATGGAATTGTTGCTCCATTGTCAATTGGCTCTTCAATTTATATTTATCAAGGGCACTTCGAAGCTAAAAAATGGATAGATTTTCTAAAAGAAAATAAAATTTCTGTTATTTATACTGCACCTACTGCGCTAAGATTATTAAAAAATGATATAAAAAAGAAAGATTTTGAAAGTGTTAAAAATATTTGCTCTGTTGGAGAGCATCTTGAAGAAAGTGTTTTTGACTTTTACTTGAGTATTGGAGTGAAAATCAGAGATACCTATTGGCAGACAGAAACAGGTGCAATTATAATTGCTGCTTATGAAGATAAAATTATTTCAGGTAGTATGGGAAAAGCAATTCCTGGAATAAATATAAAAATTATAGACAAAACAATTCATATTGAAAGGCCATGGCCTTCTATGATGGCTGGCATATATAAACATGAAAAAATGTATAAAGATTATTTCTCTGGAAAATGGTTTAAAACAAATGATATGGCTGAAGAGAAAAAAGGAAATTTTTATTTTATAGGAAGAAAAGATGATATAATTAAAACTTCTGGAGAAAGAGTTTCTCCTTTGGAAATAGAAAATATCTTAATGAAGCATAAAGCTGTTAGAGAGGTGGGAGTTATAGGAAAGGGAGATGAAATCAAAGGCCAGATAATTAAAGCATTTATTGTTTTAAATTCAACTTATGAAAATTTAAATGAGCAGGAAAGAGAAAAATTAAAAGAAGAACTATCTCTTTTTGTAAAGCAAAATTATGCAGGCCACTCTTATCCCAAAGAAATTGATTTTGTATCTGAATTGCCAAAAACAAATTCAGGCAAAATAATCAGGATGAAGTTGCGAGAAATGGAAGAAAAAAAGTGAAATAACATTTACTTTAAATAAGGTTAGCATTCCATTCTTATTTAATCGTCGCCTGGTGGCTCCTTGCGATTATTTAATCAAAAAGTAGAAGAAAGATATATAGGACAGCACATCTTACAACAAAAAAGAAGTACAGTCTATTAATAAATATTTAATTTCAAAAAAATTGTTCGAGCACAATCTGTCTGTAAGACCTCTCCTAAAGATAATTAACTTACATTAAATCTTCTTCACGAATTTCTTCACTTGCTTTTTTTGATTCTGAAGAAAGTGATTTTTGAGCATGGTTTGAATCTTGTGAAGTTAGTGTATTTGGAGAACTTGATTGGGTTACTTTTAAATCATCTTCATGAATTGAATTAATCATATGCTTGAATTCTGAAAAATGCTCTGCAGGTATTCTTGTACCTGACTTTGTGAAACCAGTATATTTTTCTGTTTTAGCATATTCTCTTATTGTTATACCTGCTTTTCCTCCATAATCATCTACTCTTATTATTATATCTGTGGCATCATTCTTTTTTATCTTGCCTATGTCTTTTTCCATGTTTATTTTATGTGAAGTTAGATTTTAAATGTTTGGGTGATTTTATGTTAAAGCAATTTTATTGATTGCACAAGCATTTATTATCCTACTTTAATTAATTGAACTGGCAAAAAAGGTAGCCAAGATTTATTAGAGAGTTGTTATTAGTTAATTTTATTTTTATGTATGGTACGAAGCAGCTATTTGTTAGAGATCTGCCTTAAGATAATCTTTATAAAATCAAAACCTCTCTCAATTACATGCCCAGTTCGCATAGCGGTATTGCACGGGGTTGCTAACCCCGACCGAGCAATCGGTGGGCAGGTTCGACTCCTGCACTGGGCGTGATTTGGTGAGTCGAACCTATTAGGATATTACAATAATGCTTAAAACTGATTTTTTATGTATTGGTTATGATTCAGCAAAGACAATCATTAATAGACTATCTGCAAGAAAGATTTCCTGCACATTATCCACCAAGAACATGTTCTCCAGGAGAAGTAGAAGACTTTCAAGCAAGAGAACATCCTGGGCGAGAGTTTTAGAGAACAGATCTAATTAATAGTGTTATAAATTAATTTAGAGAGCAAGTTTTTAAACATACTCCTGAAACCGGTTTGATTTATTATTTAGAAAAGATACGGGAGGGATTGTATTTTTATTATGTTAATATGACTTTTGTTCCTTTTGAAACAGATGTTCCAGAGATTCCGTATAGATTTAGAATAACTGTTCTGGATCTTGGTAGAAGAGTTGAGGCTTCCCCCGAAGAATAAAAAGAAGATAATCAAAATTGCTAACTTGCCCTCAAAACATTATTTTCATAATCATACTCTTCTGATTGAGATTCTATTTTCAATGAAACTTCTTTGGTGTTTAATGATGGAAGCTGAAGATTTTTTATTGTTAATTTTTGGCCTTCTCCTATTTTCATATCACCTAATTCAAAAGATTTTACTTTTTTATTATCAGCATAAACACTTAAATTAACACTTTTTGCAGGCAAAATTCCTTTATTTAAAATAGTTAATGCAAAATTCAAGTAAATTCCTGCTTTTGTTATATTATCTGCTTCTTTGAAGTATAATTCTGCAAGAGGTTTTATTGAATAGAGTCTTTTTAATTCTTCAAAATAAGCGATTTTTAATTCTTGTGTGCAGTCTGATTTAGGATACATTATATCTGATTTGTCTTTTGAGTGATCAAAACCAAAAACATGCAATAGTTCATGTACTTCAACTATGGGAGACCCACAGTTAGATTCTTTATATAAAAAAATTCTTCCTTTTAAGATTACAGGATAAATTGTGTTATTAATATACTTACTTGGACCTCCTTCACCTGATATAAATAAATTTTCATCATTCTGTATTTCTGCATCAGAGCATGAAACTAGTATATCTGAGTTTTTATCTGCTTCATTAAATGATATGATCTGAGTTTCTCTGCTTAAAACAGAAAATGCTTCAATCATTCTATTTCTTTTTTCCAATGAGCAGGCAGAATCAATATTATAGCTTATATTATTATGATTAAATCTTAGGTTTTGAGAAAAATAAGTTAATTGGCTTTCTTTTTTGCTTGATTGGTTTTCTTCAATTGAGTTTGATTGGATTTTTAGCTCCTTAGATTCTCTTGGCCAATTTTTGTATAGTAGATTTAATTCAAAACCAAGAAAAATTAAAAGTGCAATTATAATAATTGAGATAATTAGCTTTTTCATTATTATTTAAGCTATTTATTGATTATAAATGTTTATCCCAATTAAATTTAAATAACCAGAATCTCTTAGAAAAAGATGGAAAATAAGGATTCAAATAGGGAACAAATTGTAGAATCATTGTCTCCTATTGAAAGAAAAATCTTGCCTTTTTTGAAAGAGAGTTTTATTACAATCGGAGAGATAGTTAAAAAGACAGAAACAGATAAAACTACTACCCTAAGAGCTATAGAATTCCTTAAAAATAAAGGTCTAGTTAACATAGAAGCAAAAGAAGAAAAAATAGTAGACTGGGATGTAAATGGTATACTTTATGTAAAAAGAGGGCTTCCAGAAAGAAGATTATTAAATGAATTAGCTGAGAAGAGAACAATTTCATTCTCTGATTTAGCAAAGTTAGATTTAAATGATAATGAAGCTAAAATTGCACTAGGTGTTCTAAGAAAAAAGGCAATGGTTGATGTTTCTTCAGGAGGAAAAATAATACTTACTGCTAAAAAAGAAGAAATAACAAAGAAGATGCTTGAAGAGTTATTTTTAGAAAAACTGCCATTAAAGCTGCTTGATTTAAAACCCGAAGAAGAATTTGCAATGAAGAATCTTCAATCAAGAAAAGAGATAATTAAATTTATAGAACAAAAAGACTTTTCATGTGCACTGACTGAAGAAGGCAAAAAAATATCAAAAATGAATCTCGATTTAAACTTAATAGAGCAATTAACTCCAAAAATAATCCAATCCAATGGATGGAAAGGAAAAAAATTCCGGAGATATGATATTATATCTCCTGTTCCTCGATTATTTGGAGGAAAAAGGCATTTTGTAAATCAAGCAATAGATTATGCAAAAAAAATATGGCTTGAAATGGGCTTTAAAGAGATGACAGGTAATTTAATTACAACAGGTTTCTGGAATTTTGATGCCTTATTTCAAGCTCAAGACCATCCCGCCAGAGAAATGCACGACAGTTTTTTTATTAAAAATATAGAAGGAAAACTGCCTGATAAAAAATTAGCTGAAAAAGTGAAGGACAGCCATGAAGGAAGGGTAGATGGAAGCAAAGGTTGGCAGTATGAATGGCAGGAAAAAGATGCTAAAAAAGTTTTGCTAAGAACACATACAACTTGTTTGTCTGCACAAACTCTTAGAAAAATAGCGGATGCAAAAGAGTTTCCAGCAAAGTATTTTGTTGTAGGAAAAAATTTTAGAAATGAAACAGTTGATTGGAAGCATAGCATAGAATTTAATCAAACCGAGGGTATTGTTGTGGATGAAAATGCAAATTTTAAGCAATTATTGGGATATTTAAAACAATTCTTTAAGAAAATGGGTTATGAAAAGATAAGAATAAGACCAAGCTATTTTCCATATACAGAACCAAGTTTGGAGATAGATTACTGGCATCCTGTAAAAAAAGAATGGCTCGAGTTGGGTGGCGCAGGTATGTTTCGACCAGAAGTTACAATTCCATTTTTTGGCAGGCATATCCCTGTCTTAGCATGGGGGCCGGGTTTTGACAGAATAATTATGGAGTTCTTTAACATACAAGATCTGAGAGAGATGTATAAAAATAATATAAATAAATCAAGAGAAATGAAGGTTTGGTTGAAATAAGAAAATGGAAATAAAAAAGAAAACTTGGCCAGAATTGTTTGAAAGAATAAAAACTGGAAAGAAAAATGTAGATTTAAGGTTAGCTGATTTTGATATAAAAGAAGAAGATATTTTAGTATTAGAAGAATATAATCCAGAAACAAAATCATACACGGGCAGAGTTATAAAAAAGAAAGTTAAAAATTTGAATAAAGTTAATTTAACTGACTTTCATGACACTGAATTAATTAAAAAACATGGACATTGGGTCATTGAGCTGGAATAAGATGGAAAATTGCATATTTTGTAAAATAGCAAAAGGAGAAATACCCTGCGCGAAAATCTGGGAAGATGAAAAGCATTTGGCTTTCTTAGATATAGCCCCTTATTGTCATGGGCATACATTAGTTATACCAAAAAAACATTCAAGATGGCTTTGGGATATTGAAGAGAAGGAGTATTCAGACCTAATGCTAAAAACAAAGCAAATAGCTGAAAAATTAAGGAAGCATTTTAAAACTGATTGGATAGAAGAAGTTGTTGCAGGTATGGATGTCAAACATACACATATACATTTGTTGCCTAGAAAACTTGGAGATGGATTTACAGAAATACCAAAAGAACCAATGAAGCCAAGACCAACAACAGAAGAACTAAATAACCTTGCAAAAGAGATAAAAGGATAAGATGAAAAATAAAAAAGAAAAAGTCCCGAATAAGTTTAGTTTAATGATTTGTTTGAAACCCAAGCATATTAATGATAAAAAGTATATAAATGTTTCGTTTCTAAAAGAGTGTTGTGGACCAACCGAGAATCGAACTCGGGACTTTTGGGTTTCAAACAAACGTTTTACCATTAAACTATTGGCCCACAACTCAAATAATAAGCAATTAAATTATATAAATTTATTTGACTAAGATGGAATTAACAAGCGAAGATAAAAAATTAATAGAAAAAGCAAAAGAATTACTTAATAAGATTAATAACAAAAGTGTAGGTACAGCTTGCGCTTTAATATCTTCAAAAGGCAATATCTATTTTGGGGTTAACTTGGGTGTTGAAAATCCATCTGCTGTTTGTGCAGAGCCAATTGCTTTAGGAAATATGATTACACATGGAGAAAATGAAGTAAAAACTATGGTTGCTTATCAAGAAAAAGGAATTGTATCTCCCTGCGGGGTTTGCAGAGAACTGCTTTATGAACTAAAGATTGGAAATCCTTGGATAATCATTAATAATAATGAAAAAACTAAATTAAATGAGTTATTACCTCATCCATGTTGTTAAGATGACAGTCGTAACCCTAAACAGAAAAGAAGTAGAAAAGAAATTAGGAAAGATAGATGAAAAGATAGAAGAAAAGATAAGCATGTTTGGGACACCTGTTGAGAGTTTGAATGAAACAGAAGTTTCTATTGAGGTATTTCCAAATAGACCTGATTTATTGAGCTTGCAAGGGTTTCTTAGAGCAATGTCTTATTATTTGAATGGAGAAAAGTTAAAGCAATATAAAGTAAATAAACCTGAAAAAGACTTTAAAGTTAAAATAGACAAGGCTGTAAAATCAGTAAGACCATTTATAGCTTGTGCAATTGTTAAAAACCTGAAATTTGATAGTGAAAAAATAAAGGAAATAATAGATATACAAGAAAAACTACATTTAACATTGGGAAGAAGAAGAAAAAAATTAGCAATAGGCATATATCCTTTAGAAAAGATAAAATTGCCTATAACCTATACAGCTAAGAAGCCAGAAGATATTAAATTTATTCCACTTGAAGCTGATAGAGAGATGAATGGAAGGCAAATACTTTCAAGACATCCTACTGGAAGAGAATATGCTCATTTACTAGATGGTCTTGAAGTCTTTCCTGTTTTTGTTGATTCAAATAACAAAGTTCTCAGTATGCCCCCTATAATTAATTCACACGAAACAGGCAAAATAACAGAGCAAACAAAAGATGTTTTTATAGAATGCTCTGGATCAAATCTATTCTATTTACAGAAAACAATGAATATAATTGTGACTGCTTTGGCAGATATGAGTGGAGAAATTTATGGTATGGATATTGAAGATTCTAAAAATTGGACTTCTCCAAATTTGTCTGAAGAAAAAGTAAAATTTAGAATTGAAGATATAAATAAAACTTTGGGATTAAAATTAGAAGAGAAAGATATAAAATCTTTGTTAGAAAAAATGGGTGTAGGTTATGAAACGTTTAAAGGAGAGAGTATTGCATTAATTCCAGCTTATAGGACAGATATATTGCATTGGATTGATTTAACTGAAGAAGTTGGAATTGCTTATGGGTATAATAAATTTGAATCAGAAATACCTCAAATTTCAACAATAGCTGAAGAAGATAAAAGAGCTATTATAAAAAGAACAATTTCAGAGATTTTAAGTGGTCTTGGTTTGATAGAGTGTTCTTCATTTCATCTGACTACAAAATCAGATATAAAAAATGTGTATTTTGATTATAAGGATTTTATTGAGGTTGAAGATTCTAAAACAGAGTACAATGTTTTAAGAATGGATATTTTGAATAATTTGATAAAGATTTTATCTGAAAATTCTGATTCAAACTATCCCCAAAAGATATTTGAGTTAGGCAAGACTTTCAGTTTAAACAAAAATCTAGAAACAGGGATTGAAGAAAAAGAGAAACTTGCAATAGCTATTGCTGATGAACAATCTAATTTTACAGAAGCAAAGAAAATTCTAGATTATTTATTTAAGATGATTGATAAAAATTATACTTTAGAAGCATGTGAGAATCAAAATTATATTTCTGGAAGAGTAGGCAAGATTATGGTTGAAAGAAATAATGAAGATAAATCAAGTTTAACAAAAAGTGCAGTAAATCTTGCAAAAAATGCAGCCAGTTTGGCTCACATTAATCTTTCTATATCAACAAAAGAAGAAGTAGGATTTATTGGAGAAATTTCTCCAAGAGTTTTGAATAATTTTAAGATAAAGATGCCTGTATCTGCATTTGAAATTGATTTGGATAAATTATTCAGATAGATTCCTTTCTTTGTCTAATCTCACTCTTACTGCTTTTGCAGTTCTTTGACAAGATTCAGGATATTGTCTAGCTAATTCATCAGCTTGACCTCTTGCTTCTACCCCTTTTATTGTCTGTTTTCTCATATGAGCTGTTTTGACATCTGAGACTTGGTGTGAAGAACGTAATTCTTTTCTTAGGCTGGGTGGAAGCAAACTTTCGTATGGGGGAACTTGTCTTGATCCAGAATAGCCCCAAACAGCATAAGATATTGCTCTAGCACATCTTGCCAAACCTTCTCCATATTCATCCATAAGACTAAGTTTTATTGCTATTTGTCTTACAGACATTCCATCTCTGTATAGCTCTGCTACTTCTGGATGGTCTATCTGTATTGCTCTACCCAGTTCTGCTGTTTTTCTTATCGCAATTATCTTTCTTGTTGTATCTTCTTGATCTTCAGCCATACACATTCTCTATAGAATTCGTTTTTAAACTTTCTTATCAGAATAACCTAACCAAAATAACAATTAGATATAGATGAATTATTTAAATCAAGATCTTTGCTAAACTTTTCAAATAGTCTAAATATTTTATCTTTAATTAATAACCACTCGTGGGTAGAATAAAGTATAAATTGGGCTTCGTTATTTTCACTATATATTGTGTCTAGTTTCATTGATTCTATTTGAATTTTGGCTAATTTTTTATAAACTTCTCTGATTTCCTTTTTATCTTCTTCATTCAAATTTTTTAGTATTGAAAAAATTAATAATGAACCTGAAGACGGATTTAACATTGTCTCAAATAAATGCATATAGGCTGAGAATTTTTCTATTATTGTTCTTCTTGTTTCTCTTAATATAAAATCTGTTTCTTTCTCAGTAACTTTTTCTATCTCAAAATCTTCAGCCATGAATCTGAATTCTGGAAGATTATATATGATCTTTTTTTTGTCATAATCCTCTTTTAGTCTTTCAAGATCACTTTTTTCTTTATTTTCCATCATAAGTATTAAAGGCGGGAGTTTATAAATTTTGATAAGGTTGAATATATAGGTTATAATTCTAGTTTTTTCTGAGAAGCCTAACTCTTTTTTAGAAAAAAGAGTTGGCAAAGCCTCGACCGAGAGTTGAACTCGGGACCTCGTCCTTTTTGAAACCAAGGGTTTCTAAACCCCAAAACTCATAGAGTTTTGTGTTACCAAGGACGCGCTCTACCTCCTGAGCCATCGAGGCATATTTTTATAGTAACAAAATTAGTTTTAATAGTTTTCTTTTTATACTATTTAAATAAAATTAAATTTAATCTCTTTCCCTAAAACTTTTTCTTCTACAAATATAAACTTCTCCTTGTCTTTGTTGGTGTTTGCATCCCCTATAATCTTCGGGGTTTTTACATAAGTATAGTCTATCATCTCTTCCAGACTCAGTAAATCCCAAGAATTGAGTATCTCTTTCAAGATTGCATTTTCTTTTTGCCATAAGATTTTATAGAAATAGGGTTTTTAAATTTAAAAAAGAAAAAAGAAAAAAGGGAAAATATCCCTAAAATTTAACTTAAGTCATTCAAGCCGAGTTCGTTAACAGAAACTTTTCTGCCTTGGCCAGAAAAAGATATTGATTCCTCTCTGCCTCTGCCCAAAACATATGGAGACTTAACGCCAGTCATAATTGTTATGACTCTAACTCTTCCTTGGAATTCTTTGTTGATTCTTGCTCCTATGATAACTTGAGCATCAGGAGACAGATTTTCTGTAACCAAACGACCGATATTATCAAATTCTTCAAGCTTCATATCTGGACCGCAAGTGACGTGTATTAATGCACCTGTAGCTCCTCTGTAGTCTACATCCAATAATGGATGGGTTAAAGCTTGCTGACAAGCAGTATCAACTCTTGCACTTGAATTATCTTCACCAATACCAATAACTGCTACATCTCCATTTTTCATAATTGCTGAAACATCAGCATAATCTAGGTTGATTAATGAAGGTAGTGTGATTGTTTCAACAATACCTTTAATCATTGTAGCTACAAGCTCGTTTGCAACTGCAAACGCTTGCTCCATAGGTAATTGGCCTGCAATATCTACTAGTTTATTGTTATCAAGAACAATTACAGTATCTGTAACTTCTCTTAATTCTTGTAAACCGAACTCTGCCTTATCTACTCTTGCTTTTTCAGCTTCGAAAGGCATTGTGACTACTGCAATAACGACTGCACCAGCTTCTTTAGCTAGTTGCGCAATTACAGAAGCAGCTCCTGTGCCAGTTCCGCCACCCATACCAGCTAGAACGAAAACCATATCCGAATTCGAAACAGCTTTCTTCAAGTCAGTAATAGCTTCCTTAGCAGCCTCTCTGCCTCTTGCAGGATATCCGCCACATCCAAGTCCTCGAGTTAATTCTTTTCCAATTAATATCTTTTCATCAACTTTAGTGATAGAAAGATGTAATGCATCTGTATTAACTCCGTAGATTGTTGCTCCATTAATTCCTTTGTTAAAGAGCCATGTTGCCATGTTGCAACCACATCCGCCAACACCAAAAACTTTAATATTTGCTTTACCTGCTTTTAATTCATCAAAGTTTATGCTGTTCTTTTCTGCGTTTTGTATTGCCTCTTTTGCAAAATCTAATACCATGTTTTTTCTTTTTTATTGACCTCCTTTCAGTTAGGTTATCATTTGTATAACAACATTTATATAGTTGTTATACATTGATATTTTATAGAAAAAACTATCTTGAGAAAAAGTTTTTTCAATACACATACAAATTAACAAATAGTAGAAAGCCTGTTTCTTTAAAAACATTATGTTTTATTTATGTAATTTTAGAGGAGTAAAGAAAAATTTATTTTTTCCCTTTATTAAATCATAGATAATAATAATTAACATAATTAGAAGAACAATCGGAGATATTTTATTTTCTTTCTTATTCTTTCCATTCAATTCCTTCAAATTGATGTTTTGTGGCTATTAAGATAAGATCAACAAGCCACCATACCCCACATCCTCCAAAGGTGATTAACTTGAGTATACCCAATCCGACATGACCCATGATAAATCTATCAACACCTAATGTGCCAAAGATGATGGACATGATAAGAGTAAGCACCCAATTTACTTTTCTTGCTATATATTTTATTATTAATTTGTCTTTAAATATCTTTCCTGAAATATCTTTCAAATATATTCAGGCCATACAAAATCTTTATAACCTCCCTATTTATGAATAGATATGGTAAAGATGATTGTTGCTAGAGAATTTGAATTTGACTCAGCTCATAAACTTGAATGGTATGATGGGAAATGTAAAGATTTACACGGTCATACTTATAGATTGCAGGTTTTTGTGAAAGAAGAGGTAAACAAACAAGGAGTAGTTATAGATTTTTATGAATTAAATAATATGGTAAAACAGTTTGTTGTTGATCTTTTAGATCATAAGTATCTTAATGAAATAATTGAAAACCCTACTGCTGAAAATATTTGTGTTTGGATTTGGAGTGAGTTGAAAGACAGATTAAATGGTTTATTTGAAATAAAGCTTTGGGAAAACTCTAAATCTTTTGTAATTTATCGTGGAGGGCGTTAGTCAAATCCTATAAAAATGAAATTAACTTCGCTTTCAGCAAGTTTGTGCTCTTACGAGCTAATTTATAAGCTGTCTAGTGACAGCAACGAGCAATTAATAATCACTTGGGAGGCGCCAGCTGACCATAGTAAAGAACGAAGTGCTATCTTTTCTCTAGATTCTAATTAAAATCAAAGGATTTGACTAACGCCTCGCGGAGAATAAACTTATAAACTTGTTTTTTCTTTTTTGTATATGGGATTTTATAAATTTGGAAGTCGTGGGAATAATCAGCAGAATGGGGAGCCTCAAATTATAGTTAGAGTAAGACTTCCTAGAGGAAAAGAAGTAATTGGTATTATAACTCAAAGAGTTGGAGGGAGCAGAATGCTGGTTTCATGCATGGATGGAAAAGCGAGGAATTGCAGAGTTCCTGGAAGATTGAAAAGGGATCTTTGGCTTCGTGAGGGAGATGTTGTTTTAATAGAACCTTGGGAATTTGATGGGGATACCCGGGCAGATATTATTTTTAAATATTCAAAAGGCGAAGCAGAGAAACTAAAAAGAGATGGTTTATTAAAAACAGGTACAAACGAGTTTTAAGATGTATACTTTGATAGTAGAGCATCAAGATAAAATAAAAAAAGCAATAAAAATCCTAGAGGAAAAACTCGAAGTTAAGATTAGTTATTCTAAAAATAATTTTCAAATAAGCGGCGAAGAATATTCGGAGTTTTTATGTGGCGAAATAATAAAAGCAACTGATTTTGGGTTTAATGTAGAAGATGCATTACTTTTAAAGAGAGAAGACTTTAGTCTTCAATTTTTAAATATAAAGGATTATTCAAAAAAGGAAAATCTAGAAAATGTTCGAGCTAGAATTATTGGTGCAAATGGAAGAGCTAAAGGCACCATAGAAGAATTGACAGGAGCAATAATTGTTGTAAATACTAATCAAATCGGAATAATTGTCAGAGCAGATCATCTTGATTCTGTTGTCCAAGCGATTATTTTAATTATACATGGATCAAAGCATGCCAATGTATTTGCATATTTGGAGAAACAAAATGTTCTTTTAAGAAAATTTAATGATGAAGATTTGGGTTTGAGGAAAATAAGGAAGAAGTAAGCTTTAAAAATAGTTTTTATCTCATACTCTTATAGGTCCTCATAGCTCAGCAGGTAGAGCACATGACTGTTATCCTTTGGTTTGATAGAAATCATGGGGTCGGAGGTTCGAGTCCTCCTGAGGACGTTTATTGTTTAATTGGACTATTCTAAAACCCATCTAACAATATTCTCTAGAAGATAATTTGTATCTGTATTTTTATTATTAAAAAGATAATTAAGAAGGATATTTATAATTGAAAATTTTTTATTTTTTAAGGAGTAAGAGTTATATTGACTACCCTCTCCCGAAATTTTTAGACCCGTAAAAATATTTCCTATTTTTAGTGCAGATCTTCCTGAAAAAGAAATTTGGCCAAGAGAAAATATTTCGTAACTATAGTTATAGCTTCCAGCAGGAACATTATTTTTGCTCCAAACAAGTATTCCTTGATTAAAAGAGTTACCCAGATCCATTATTCCTGGATTGAAATTCTTAAGAGTTGCTTTTCCTATTATTACTTCTGATATAAATAAAGAATTTAGATCCTCAAAGACATCTATATTTAAATTTACCATATAATTTGCCGGAGATATAACCTGAATTTCTCTTGTTGCAGTTATAGGTATCTTGTATATAGAATTATTTTCAATAAAAACAGCATAACGAGATAAGTTAGATTCATAATCCGTATAATTATTTAAAATTTCTATAGCTTCT
>Ga0233425_10006909_pt1 | contig 16331 bp, 13 predicted proteins | sample Watercolumn_Towu_2_FD_181712 | JGI IMG/M metagenome (GOLD analysis project Ga0233425, IMG submission 181712) | Freshwater microbial communities from Lake Towuti, South Sulawesi, Indonesia - Watercolumn_Towuti2014_140_MG | ecosystem: Environmental > Aquatic > Freshwater > Lake | place... | reverse complement strand
CGGGTCCTCAAACCCGGCCGGAAGCTGGCCCTGTCCGATTTCGTTCCGCGCCCGCTGGCCAAACCCTGGTTCCGGCTCGCCGCCCTGTGGCCGACCGGGCTCGGCTTCTACGGGCGCTGCCGCGTCGACCATACCCTGGCAGACTACCGCCGGCTGGCTGCCGCGACCGGGTTCCGTCTGGATTCGGTACAGGACATCACCGCCAATACCCTCCCCACCTATGACGCGCTGCGCTATCTGGCGTCGCAATTCCGCAGGCCGGCACTGGCCGCCGCGGTGGAGACCCTGCTGGTGGAATGGAGTAGCCGCCTGGGAAGCCTGCGCTACCTGGTACTGAGATTCGAGAAACCCCCGGAGCCAAGAGAGGAAGCGTCAGTGGGCCAGTAAGGCCAGGGTGTGGAGCACCAGTTCACCTGCTATCTCCCGCGCCACCTGGAGATCCTGCTCGCTACAGACCACCACCGCAGACGCGGCGGGATCCAACGGCGCCAATGCTTCGAAGACATCCCCTTTGTCCATCTGCATGGCCAACCGCCACGCCAGATGGACCACCGCGATTTCCGCCGGAAAATCCTTGGCCAGAGCCGGACGCCGGTGATACCCGGCGGCCTCCTGCAAGCTGACCGGCAACCGCCAGGCTTCCATCAGCTTGTGACCCACGCTGCAGCCATCGAACCCCCAGCGGTCCCGCTGCACCTCATCCAGGGGGCGCAGTTCCGTCGCGCTTTGCGCCAGGGTCTGGCGAACTTCCTCCGGCGCAATCAAGCACAGCGCCAGATGGCCGAGATCGTGCAGGAGCCCCGCCGTGAAAACCCGCTCGCTGTCCAGCACCATCAGGCGTTCCGCCAAGGCCCGCGCCGCCAGGCCGCAGTATGCCGAGCGCCGCCAGAACTTGCCCAGGTTTTCCACCTCGCTGGCGATACCGCTGAAACTCCTGGTGACGGCCGTCGCCAGCACGAGATCGTGGATGAGGCTGATGCCGAGGACGTTCACCGCATAGGAGATGGTTTCCACCTGGCGGCTGAGACCGTAGAAGGCGCTGTTGCTGATCTGCAGCAGCTTGGCGGACAGCCCCGGGTCAAGTCGGATCAGGCCGACGAAGTCGGCCAGGGAAGCATCGGGGTCTTCCATCATGCGCCGGATTTCCCAATAGATTTCCGGCAGGGAAACCAGACTCGTGGTCTGCGCAACCAATTGTTCCAGTGTCTTCACTCTCCATCACCCTCCCATCGGGCACGATTGGTCCATCTTCGCGGTGCAGTCGGCCGGTTCCATCACAAAGGTGCAGCGCCGCCCCACCCGCCGAACCTGGCTTGCATCCACCAACAACAACCCCGAAGAACTCTCGTCTCCGGGGTTCGATCAAAACTAGAATACCCGCTCGGCCCGGAAAGGTTTCGATATGACCGGCGGCGGGCAAGCGGGCGCCTGGTCCGCCAAGAATAGTCCAAAGGTGCGCGACGTCACCGTACCTGGGTACTGAATCCTCACCGGCAAGACCGGACCGTTGCGGGAACCGGCGATCCCGGCGATGATCATTCCCGATGCGAGGGCAATCGCGGCCGAACGTGTGCCCGATCAGGCACCAAACGCAAACTATCGCCTCGACGCGATCCTGTCAGCGATGGGAACACGATTCTTGTCACCATGCAATCCGCATTTCGACTGCATTCTTTCCGTTTCGCCTGGCGGCTGGTGATGCGCGACGCCCGCAGCGGCGAACTCAGCCTGCTGCTGGCCGCCCTGACCATCGCGGTGGCCGCCGTCAGTTCGGTGACCCTGCTGGGAGACCGCTTGGCTCACGCCATGCAGACCCAGGCGGCAGAATTCATGGCGGCCGACCTCTCCATCGCCAGCCATGAACCGATTCCGTCCGACTGGGCCCGGGCCGCAGCCGACCTCGGCCTCGCCCACAGCACCACCGCGGAGTTCCCGACGGTGCTGGTGGAAGGCGAAAACCTGCTGCTATGCGGAATCAAAGCGGTCGCCGGCGGCTATCCGCTGCGCGGCAGACTCTACTCCGCGACCGACAGCAGCGACGCCATCGGCTTGCCGACCCCGCAGGGTCCCGCCCCCGGCGAAATCTGGGCGGAACGGCGGGTATTGCAGACCCTGGGGGTGAGCCTGGGCGGCACACTGACCATCGGTGAGCTGCCGCTGCAGGTGACCCGGCTGCTGCTGCAGGAGCCGGACCGCCGCGGCGACCTGTTCAGCATGGCGCCACGGGTGATCATGAACGTCCAGGACCTGCCGGCGACCAAGGTCATCCAGCCCGGGAGCCACGTTCATCATTACGCCCTGTTTGCCGGCGCCGAGACCGCCATCCGCGCCCTCAAGGCACGGCTGAAACCGACCCTCCATGCCGGCCAGCATCTCACCGACCTTTATGAAGACCGGCCGGAGCTGGGGAATGCGCTGAACCGCGCCCAGCGCTACATGAACCTGGCCAGCATCCTCGTCGCCGTCATCGCCGGCAGCGCCATCGCCATCGGCGCCCGCCGCTACACCCAGCGCCATTTCGACCTCACCGCGCTACTGAAATGCATGGGTGCGTCCCAGCGCCAGGTACTGCAAATCCACTTGTCGGAATACCTGATCATCGGACTGCTGGGCAGCAGCCTGGGAATGGCCATCGGATTCGGCGCCCAGTTCGTCATCGCACAGGTACTGCAACCCCTGCTACCGCGCCAACTGCCAGCCCCCGACTGGACCGCGGGAGGGGTCACCCTGGTCATGGGTTCCGCGCTGCTGCTGGGATTCGCCCTCTCCGCCCTGATCACGGTGAAATCCCTCTCGCCCCTGCGGGTACTGCGGCGGGACCTGCCGCCGCCGCCCCCCGCCTCCCGCCTCTCCTACGGAGCGGCGACCCTGGCCAGCGCCGGCCTCACCCTCTGGCTTACCAGGGACGTCCATCTCACCATCTGGGTACTGGGCGTCGGCTGCGCCGTGCTGGCCGTCGGCGCGGCCGCAGCCTATGGCCTGCTGTCAGCCGTGGCACGCCTGGCACCGCGCCACGGTCTGGGCTGGCGCCTGGGAATCCGCAACCTGACCCGCCAGCCGCGTAGCTCGGTGGGCCAGATTCTGAGTTTCGGCCTGACCTTGGCCGCGATGCTGCTGGGCTTTCTGGTGCACAGCGAACTGCTGGACGATTGGCAGCGCCAGCTGCCAGGCGACGCCCCCAATCATTTCGCGATGAATCTGCAGCCGGGGGAACTCGCATCCTTCCAGGGCTACCTGGCCCGGAACGCAATCGCCGGCAGCCGCTTCTATCCCATCGTGCGCGGCCGCCTGACCCACATCAACGGCGTCGACGCCCATACGCGGGCGGCAAGGGATAGCCAGGGAGAAGCAGCCCTCAACCGCGAGCTGAACCTCACCTACACCGATGCGCTGCCGCCGGAAAACCGCATTACCCAGGGCCGCTGGCAACCGCAGGACATGGCCGGGCCGACGGTCTCGGTGGAAGAAAAGCTCGCGCAAAGCCTCGGGATCGGTCTCGGCGACCGCCTGCGTTTCCGCATCGGCAGCGACAGCCGTGAAGCCACCGTTGCCAGTCTGCGGCGCCTGCGCTGGGCCACCATGACGCCGAATTTTTACGTCATCTTCCGGCCCGGGGATCTGGAGGGCCTACCCCACAGCTATCTCGGCAGCTTCCATCTCGGCGCAGACCGCAAAGCCGGACTCATCGAGCTGATCCGGAGCTTTCCTTCGGTGACCATCCTCGAGGTCGACGCCCTGCTGCGCCAGCTGCAGAGCATCGTCGCCGAAGTCAGCCTGGCGATCGAGGTGATCCTGGTCTTCGCCCTCGCCGCCGGTTTCTCCGTTCTGTTCGCCACCACGCGCGCCAGTCTCGATCAGCGCCTGCGCGAACACGCACTGCTGCGCAGCCTCGGGGCACGGCGGCGACCGCTGAGCGTCGCCCTGGTGGTGGAGTTCGCCGGAATGGGAATGCTGGCGGGAACGCTGGCGGCGGTCAGCGCCGAACTGGTGCTCCGGGCCGTGATCACCCAAGTTTTCGAGTTGGAGGCGATATCGCACGGCTCCTTGTGGCTGGCAGCCCCGGCGATCGGCGCCCTGCTGGTGGGACCGGCGGGTTACCTGCTGACCCGGCGCACCCTCCGGATCAGCCCGATGGCGGCGCTGCGGGAATCGTGACTACGGATTTCTCAAGCTCGCGCTGGACCAACATGTGCACCTACACTCTCCGTCCCTAAGTTCTTACGCGAGTAGGGACACATCGAAAAAGCTTAGGCCTTAGAGGATTATTTCTTTGCCTCGGCCTCTAATGCCCGACTATTTCAGTCGTCAGATTTATTTCCGCTTCTCACAGCGGTATTGCCGATACCAACATCAACCAAATCCTATCCAACGAACAGCGTCCGTCAGAATTTCTTACAATCCTAGAGATTCTGTCGGATTTCGTCTAGCGTCTTTGACTGAAAACAAAGGATAACTTATTTGCGGCCTGCGATTTGCTAAATAAAACCTATGGATTCGTGACTTTTGGTGATAGTGACGTATTGTCACCGATTCACTTGACTGCATAATGCCCCCTTATTTTTGTCAAAGGGATTCGTATGACATACAAACTCCGTTATCTCTTGTTGCCCCGCTTGACGACTCTGGCGAAGTATTTGTTGTTAGTTGCAAGTGTCTCTAGTAGTTATGCGTCAACTTATGAGATCCAATTATTGGATAATTTCACATATACTCGTGACACAACAACCTACCGATCGTTTACTGGGCACCAATACGCCAACACAAAGGGAGATACCGTTGGAACTTTACTCAATAGCGGTGGGGATGCACATGCATATCTCTGGACCCAGGACGGTACTCGTATTGATCTAGGTACACTGGGCGGAAGGTATAGTGCGGTTTCGGCCATAAACAACTTCGGCCAGGTGATCGGAAGGAGCGAAACCTCTAACGGCGAAGAACATGCATTCCTGTGGACCCGCGAAGATGGAATGAAAGACCTTGGAACATTGGGCGGGGACTGGAGTTCAGCCAACGCCATCAACGACCATGGCCAAGTCGTCGGGAACAGCACGATTCCCAATGGTGAAATACGCGCCATACTGTGGAATCCGTCAAGGGGTGCGGTGAACCTTGACTACGCCAGCAGAAGTAGCTCTTCGGGTTGGCAATTGGCTACCACCCGCGGGATCGACGACTCCGGTCGCATCCTTGGGGAATGCGTGAATAATCAAGGGCAAACTGAATTGCTGCTACTTACACCGATGGACGAGAATCGCGCCCTTGCTGACGCGACCCAGAGTTCGTATAGGGCCCTTTTTGACCCGGATGCACCGTGCCCATTTGAAGGTAAGTACAAAGGTACTTGGAAGTTGTGGTACGGTCCTTCTGGGCCTTGGAGTCTTGTTGTTGATGCCATGTGTACAATTCTTGGAAACACAGTTAATGAATACGGAGCTCCCAGAAGTTTCACTGGTTCTGTGGACACAGATGGACATCTGACATTGGAGATTCCTCCGGATGGTTTTGGCGATGGACAAATTAATACTAGAGGAAAGGTATCTGCAATCGCATATACTGACGGCGATAAAGTCACGATCACTGGTCACCTGGCAGTTCCCATCCCCAAAATAGTAGGACTTAGCCAACCATTTGGGAAACCGGGAGAAAGCGTGACAATTTCGGGAAAAAACTTCGGTGACACGCCGATCGAAGTCCGATTCGGAAAAGCCAATGCTGAAATTGTGGGTTGGAGCAACGATCAGATTATTGTAGTCATTCCGGAATTCGTTACTAGCTCCAAAGGAACAGCTGCCGCGATAAGAGTGCGCTCTGCGAGCGGAAAAATGAGCAAAGCAAGAAGCTTCAGGGTATTCACGAACCCTCGACCCCTATTAGAATCTCTGAGCGAAAGGACAGGAGCCCCTGGCCAAACCCTTGTCATTACAGGCAGGTATTTTAGAGATTCTTCCGGAAGCGTGACACTTGGAAGGCTTCCTGTTCAAATTGTGGATTGGCGTGACGATCTGATTACTCTGGTCGTCCCCGAGCTTCGCGTTGGCACAAGGGGAAAAATCGTACTAGCCAGAGTGCATTCTGAGAGTGGTCTTTCCAGCACGAAGATTAAATTTAAGATATTACCTGTATCCAGCATCAATATCCAGACAACGCAGCACCCTATCTAGGAGCAGCGTTACCAGGATTAACGCCGGACAATCCGTGAGGAATCAGCAGCATATAATCCGGATATTCGGTTGGATACCCAATTATGGCTGGATGGCCGCCAACACCGTGACTCAAATCGGAAACGCCGAATGCAAGACGGCTTGAAGAATGCCTGGACGTTCATTTCTCAACCTGCATAGAGCCGCCGATCGCAAGTGTATGTCAGACCACCACAGATCTTTCCTTCTCAGTTGCGCTCTTAGAAATTCGAACTATCGGTCGGCAACAGGAATGCGCCCTATGCAATGGGCGAAGTGATGTTCCCCGTGCCGCCAGCAAGTCACGTCACCGCTCGCACGCAGCCAGCGTTACCTGTGATTTTCACGCTGTTGATCAATGCCTGCAGAAAGGTAACGGGAGGAACTGGTCGACGCAGTCTTTGGAAGGAATGCGGAGATCTTTAGATAAGGTAGATTGACGGAGCCAGCTGTGGCAATCCGCCCGTTCAGCTTGGGCTGTAACCAGCAGAACCGGGATGGCGGCGGGTCGACCGTGCGGGTCGATTCGTCCGCCTTTGCTCGGCACCCACTGCGTCACGGTGCCTGCCGATAACATCCAGCGCCATGATTCCGCCCCCGCTGTGCGGCGGGCGTCGGTCAACACCCACCGCAGCGCCGGGGCCGGCCGTCAAGACGACTTGATGTTGACTTTCGGCATCCAGCCACTCTTGCCGGCGCACTCGCCGTCCTTGAGGGTGACGCGGACAAAGCTGATGTAGTTGATGGTCTGTTCTTCCTCGACGGTTGCCGTGGTGCCGGCAACCACCTTGCGGCAGATGATGGTGTCGTCATCTTCTTCCGCCGATCCGAGTTTGCCCGGGGCGTTCACCAGGATGGTGTTGCCGATGTTGGGACTCTGGATCGTCACCGTCTGGCCGGCGCTGACCAGGGCGGTTTTGTAGGGCTTGGTGTCGTCGCCGCCACCGCCCATCATCATGGCCAGGATCACCACCACCACCGCGCCACCGGCGGCGTACATGGCTTTCGGGTTGGTCTTCAGGGTTTCCATGATCCCGGACAGTGGAGCCTTTGTATTGTTTTCGTCGGACATTCGCTTCATACCTCCGCATTATTCTGTTTTTCCCTCCTGCTCTTCGGTAACACCGGAAGGGTTCGCGAACGTTACCACGTTGGCGTATCCATGCAAACCGCTAGATGAATTCGGCCGATTTGCGCGGAGCCCCGCGGCGGCCCGACGCGGAACCGTTGCGACTCCCGCCGCACCGGCCAGCGCCGGCGGTGTAACCGGATGGTCCCTGCCCCAGTATGACGGAACCCCCGGAGAAAAATTCAGCGGCTTGCTGCCGCCGATTTTGGCGGTGCATCCGTTTACCGCGGGAACCGCCGCATCAATCAGCGGCTCCCTAATAGCGTTCCCGCGTATCGATGCGGCCGCTCTTGTAGATGCCGAAAACCAGCCGCGCCACCGGATCGTCTCCATAGACCCCGTCACCGTCCCAATCGGACTGCAGCCAGGCCGGAACGGCCGCGGTGAGATCGAGGCTGCCGCTGTTGCCGGCACCGCTGGGTGTCAGAAACAGGTTCGTTTGGCCGGAAACCAGGGCCAGGGCAGCCGAACCGACCGGATGAACGGTATCGGCCGCCACGGAACCGGTAGCGTGGCTCAAGGTGAAATCCCCCCACCGGTAACCGGTGGGAAGGCCGCTGACACCCGGGGATTGCGCCAGGGAGGTACAACCGTCGTCGGAATTGGGCTGAAAACCCGAGGCTCCGCCGTAGTATTCGGCCCGAGCGCTCACCGGCAGGCGCAACAACTCCGATCCATAGGCGTTCTCCAGGCGCAGCCGGCCGAATCTCAGCCGCGAGAGGCCGACCGTGGTCTTGCCCATGGTGACGCCGTCGCTATCGGTCGGCAGGATGCTCACATTAAGCGCCTCGAACGGTCCGTCCGGCACGGTGGAGCGGGCTACGGTCAGGTCGGCGCCGAAGGAACCGGAACCGCCGGCCCAGGTGCCAGCCGGCACCACCGTCAGCCGCGGGGTCAAGGTGGTTGCGCCGGACACCACCGTCAGCCCCAGACCGGAACTGGTGGCCAGCCACTGCGCCTGGCTGGAACCGCCCAGGGGGGCGAAGCTGCCGGTGTAATTCCGGGTCCGCTGGCTGCCGGAGTTCTCGGCCAGCAGCACCAGATCGAGCCGCATGGGCTCACCCAGATAGGTGAACACCGAGGCGGCGCAGCTGAGATCCTTACGGTTGACGAAAGCGGCGCTGGATAGGGAAAAATGGTCCGGCACGAAGCGGCCGAAATAGGGAGAGGCGGCGGTATTGCCGAAATAGCAGCCGTACTGCCCGCTGATCGGCGTGTTGCTGAACTGGTTGGGAGCGGTGCCGATGCAGTCGCCGCCGCTTTGATCGCCGGAGTAGCCGGTGAAGCTGTTGTCATAGACTCCGTAGGGCTGGAAGCGGAAATAGCCGACTTCGTCATAGGTGAAACTGGAGCCGGAGGCGGCGTTTCCGGTGATCCCGTCGGCCGGATTGAGGAAGCTGCCACTCAAGCTTCCCACCCCGGGCGCAGCGCGGCCGCCGGACGGCACGTTGAGCCATTCCAGCTTGGACAGATCAAGCTTGGGCAAATCATCGTAGCCGGGTACGCCGGTGTCGGCACTCAGGTCGAAGGCGGCACCGGCCCGCACCACCGGAGTCGCCGTGGTGCTGGTCCCCGCCGCATCGGCACTGGCGGCGACCGAGCCGATCACGGAATAGGCCGCCGGACGGATGCTGAAACGGTCGGAAGAGCAATTGACGTGACCAGCGCCCTGATCGAAGCGCACCCAGACATTGCGATAGGCCGTGCCATTCTGCGCCGCGGGGATGGTGAAGCTGGAGGAGGAAGCCGGGCGGCCGCCACTGAAGGCGATAACCTGCGCCGCGACGCCGGACACGGTCGTGGGAGTGGACGGACATCCCCCACTGTCGACCGCGGTACCGCTGCTGGCCACCAGATTCACCGTCACCGGATTGGAAGCACCGCTGACGAAGCCGGTATCCACGGTGACGGGGGGCCCGTTTTTTAGCGCCACCAGATCGACGGCCATCGCCTGGCCCGCCACCTGGGTATACAGCCGGTTGCCGCTGGCGCCGCAGCGGCTGGGCGCGACCACGCTGCAGGCATCCAGCGCGTCGGCGTAACAGGACACGCCGCTCACCAAAAAGCTGCAACTGGCCAGCCCCGTGGCGGTATTCCAGCACTGTACGCCGTTCAGCGGAATCTGGTTTAGTCCGGAAGCCCCCAGGGAAATGGTACCCCCTGCCGCCGCCTGAAAACTGACGGTCTGCTGCAGGCCGCCGAGAGCGATGGAGAAACTGGTAGGGGTCCAGGTGACCGAGGGCGTCCCTCCGGAAGGTGTGAGAGTCCCCGTCAGGACGGCATCATGGATGCTGCCGACCGGACAGGGCAAGGTCGTGGACCGGCAACCCAGGACGGTCACCGACTCGGGGCAGAGCGTGCCACTGCCGTCGTGCTGCAGTTCCAGGTGATCGTAGGCGGGCACCTGGGGCGAGCCGACCACGAAGTCGTAGCTGAAACTATAGGTTCCCGCCGCGGTGAAGTCGTATTCGATGCCGACCCCCGTATCGCGATAGGTGTTGCTGACGAACTTGCTGAGGGCTGCGGTCTGCATCAGATAACAGCCGGTGGTGTCGGACGCGGAGTAGAACGCACTCCAGGTGGACGTGCAATAGGCCGAGAACGGGAGCCCGCTGCGCTCGCGGAACGACTCCACGACGTTCACCGTGGACGGAACGGCGGTTGTGCTGGGGCAGCTGGTTCCGGACGGCGGCGGGTAGGTGCCGATCACGCGGTGACCGTTGCCATCCACATAGCTCACCCCGCAGCCGTTGTCGCTGCCGCCCAGGTAGGTGTCGACCACATGGTAGTAGTGCACGGGATTGGCCGTAGAAACGGCGTAGCCGCTGGGAATGACCAGGGTGACCGTGACGATCAGGAAATCGTAGGGCGGGGTGTAGCGATAACTGACCGTCACCTGGGGACCCGAGGTGATGCCGAAACTCCCCGTCGCCGACTGGGCCGTGCCGGAACTGACGGGGTTGGCCGGGGAAGCCGAACTGATGGAATAACTGTTGTACATCCCGCCGCTGGGATTGAAGGTGGTGACCGTGTGGGATGGACCGTAGAGCCTGCCGTTGGCGCGCAGAAAGATGCCGTTGTCCAGCGAATTGCTCGCCGGCACCGCCGTCGGCGAATACACCTGTCCCGAGTTGTTCAGGCGCCGGACCTGCAGCTTGGTGGTGTCTTCCAGATAAAAATGCAGGCCGTTGCTGGCATTGGTGCCGCCGGTCGAGTTGAGCTGCGTCACCGCTGCCCCGACCTGTACCCCATACAGCAGCAGGAACATTCCGCCCAAGGCGCGGAGCATCCGCCAGAGGGGGTTGTGAAACATCGGACACCATGCTGTCATCGGCTCACCGTGAGGCGCACCTGCCGTTCGACATAGGTCAGTCCGTCGGTGCTGCCGGGACAGGCAGCGGCCGCGGGGCGGTTGCAGGCGGTGACGACCAGTGCATAAACCGTCAGCGCGCCGCCCGGTTCGCTGAAGGGGCCGGAGGCGGCGCAGGCGACGGTGGCGGCGTACCCGCCGGGAAAGCTCAGATTGACCGAAGACGGGCAGCTGCCGGCATTCTGAAACACCTGATAGACCCCATGGTCGGCCGCGCTCTGGGCCAGATGGAGAAGCCGCGCCGACTCCGCGTCAGTCGCAGAGGCAAGCTGTTGAACACTGGCGAATCGCACCATGGCCAGTCCCAGGAAGCCCAGTACCACCACCAGGAAGATGGCCGAAATCAGCGAGAAGCCGGCCTGCCGGTCAGGGCGTGTTGTCGACATGGATTTCCTCATAGAGGCTTACGGTTTCGCCTTCGCTGGTCAGGGCCAGCCGCGCCGCCACCAGGCCCAGGCGCTGCAGCACGCCGGCCTGATAGGAAAAACTGCAGGCGCTGATGCCGGTCGCCAATACCGCACTGGAGCCCAGGGCGAACCCGGTCGGCTGCAGTGCCTGGCGCGGATAACCGGTGTAGCGCCGCAGTACGCTACCACTGCAGACAAAGGAAACCGGCCCTCCCACCAGCTGAAAGCGGCGGTTGGGTGAGCCGTTGGCCGGATAGAAACGGGTCGCCGCGAAGCTGAAGCGGTCCTGGCCGGAAGTGGTGGTGGAAGCGGTGACCGCCGCCGCGTTGTGATCGCAATAAATGCTGGGCAGCGTCGCCGCCGCACAGTCGCCGCCACTGTTGTTGTAATAGTTGAAGATGACCAGCCCGAAACCGGCGTAGGCATTGGCGGCGGCGCCGAGGCTGCCGAGCATGGTGAGGCTGGTGCAACCGGACCCGACGAAGCACGGCTCCGCCGCGACCTGGGCGTAGCGGCCGGCGGCGACCGTGGGCACGAATTCGATGGCACTACCCGCGCCGGCGATGCGCACGCTGTTGGGCAGTGCCGTGCGCAGTTCCCGGCCAATGCGCCGCAGCGCCAGATCGGCGGTATCACTGAGCGCCGCGCGGCGTGCCGCGTCGAAATAGCTGGCCACGGGTCTTTGGATGAAGGAAGCGGTAATGGCGCCGACGATACCGGTGATCACCAGCACCATGATCACCTCGATCAGGCTGAAACCGCTCTGCCGGCGGACTTCGGCGCCGCGGCAACAACGGGCCGGTCCGTCCATCACCCACCCGCGTTCGGCGAATGGCGAAAGCGGTAGCCGGTGAGCACGTACACTTCACCCCGCCCCGTCACAGTCACGTCGATCTTCAGGGCGGCGGCGGCGGCCAGCCCGAAACTGGCGCCGTCCTGGCTCACCGCGACCGTCGCCGACAAATCCCCCAGACCGGCGACGGCGCTGCCATCGGGGCCGCGGATGCCATTCATGGCGAAGCCCTGGTAGTCGTTCACATTGTCGAAGAAGCTGGGGCCGCTGCGGGTTTCCCCCGTCTCCGGCCCGATCCCTTCGGCGCTGATGGCGCAGTCGCCAGGCCCGGCGGCGGAAAGGAAGTTGGCGTCGTCCGGATCGCACCAGGTGAAGGGCTGCGCCACGATCTCCTCCAGCAGGCCCTCGGCGACTGCCACCAGTTGCTTGCGCACCACCGGATCGGCGCTGGCGGCGGTGGTCGAACTCATCACCGCCAATATCCCGGACACGGCGATGGCGACGACCACGATGAACACCACCAGTTCGATCAGACCGATGCCCTGTTGCCGCCGCGCGGCTTGATTCCGGGGGCTTGCCGGCGCCGTTCCGAACCGCGCTTTCCTAACGATGGACATGGCCGGTCTCGGCTTCTACCGTGATCAGATAGGCCCCGTCCCCGGACACGGTATAGCGGATGCTGGGAAGCGCCGCGCCGGCGGCGGACACCGGGCGTCCCTGGCAATCGAAAAAGAATTGGCCGGAATACGCCCCGTCGTGACTCAGACCGACGCCGTCGGGAGGTAGCAGGGAAAAGCTCTGGCCGTCTGCCGGATTCACCAGCGGCTGGCCGCACGATGCGGTATTGGCGGCGCAACCGTCCGCGCCGGTGAAGCCGCAATAGCTCAGGGCCAGACCGCCCCCGCTGTCGGCCACCCGGGTCCAGCGGCGCTGGGCGATCGCCACCTTCTGCCCATGGCGGAGGGCGGCCTGGGTCTGATCGAGGAAGCCGAGGGCCGCATACAGGGTGGTATCGCCGAACCTCGGCAGCGCCACCGCCGCCAGAATCGCCACGATCACCAGAACGGTGACGAGTTCGATCAGGGAAAAGCCGAAGACCGCAGGGGGCGGGCTCGCTTCACGCCGGCGGGATCGGGGAGAAGCGCTGGAATCCCGCCGGCGCGCCGCCACCGGACGAAAACGCCGGACCAGGCCGGCGCACGGCGGCGGCAGCGCCCCCATGGCCGGAAGCCATCAATTGGTGCACATCACCGTGGCAGCGAAACCGGCAGCTGTGCCGTTGGCGTGCTTGACCTTGCAATTGGAGGCGTCGATGCCGTTGGTGCAAGTTACCGTCGCGGTGCCATCGACCCAACTGATGTCGGTGTCATCGGAAAGCTGATTGCCCAGCATCAGGCCATTGAGGCCGGCACAGGTGGTGGTGCCGCTGGTGACCGCGGTTCCGGCACCGCCGTTGCTCACCTTGTACTTGGCGAAGTTGGTCTGGGTCGCCATACCGACCGCCCCCGCCACCGACTTGGCGGCGGCGTCACCGGCATCGCCGCTGAGGTCGACGAATTTGGGCAGCGCCGTTGCCGCCAGAATGCCGAGGATGACGATCACCATAACCAGTTCGATCAAGGTGAAACCTTGCTGCTTGCTCATAACCTGCTCCGGGGATTGAAGATCACTGAAAGGGGGTTCCGGCCATTCCAGCGTCGGCCGCATGGGGATAAATCTAGCCGACGATGGAAGAACCCGCCATGGCCGGTTATCGGCCTCACTGGCAGTTATTTACCGTGGCGTTGTTCAGATATTGCGGCGGCACCGCCTGGGCGGCACCGTTGACGGAGACGATCTGGGCCTCCAGATAGAGCACGGTGCAGTCGAGGTTGCTGCCAGTCCCGTCGTGGTCCACATCCGGCGCGATGCGCTGGCTGGCACCGGCGGTGGAGCTGGCGCCGGTCACCGCCGGTACGTAATAGTCCGGTGCCTGGATGCCGGCGATCTCGGCGATCTGCGCAGCGGCCGGGTAGCCGTTGGTGAAGCCCACCGTGGTCCCTTCGATCACCACCCGCTTGCTGGCCGGCTGCAGGTTCAGCATGTCGGCCTGGGTGATGGTCTCGGTGGCGCTGAAACCGCGGGCGATGAGCTGGGCGTGGGCCATGGCCGCCGCCGCCTTGAGCGCGGCCATGGCGCCGTTCATCTTGGCCACCCGGGCGTCGGCCTGGAGCGCGGTGAACTTGGGCAGGGCCACCGCGGCGAGGATGCCGAGGATGGTGATGACGATGACCAGTTCGATCAGGGTAAAGCCGGCTTGTCGCTGTGTCATGGCAGTTGTCCGTTGGTTCTGGAAATTCGGCCTCAAGGTTCCAGCCAGCGGTAGCGCTCGATCGGAACCATCTTCACCGATACCGCTGCATCCTCTCCGGCGGCCGCCTCCAGCCGGAAGCGAAGCAGATCGCCGCCGCCCTCGGTGCGCAGGTGGCCGTCCAGATTGACCCGGTAGACCAGCTCTCCGCTGTTGCCCCGGTAGCCCCAACAGCCCGGCGCCGGGGTGTCATCGCCGGCGAGAGCGCCGCAGTAATCGGGGGGCTTCTGCTGCAGCCAGTCGAACGGATTTTGCCCGGCCAGATCACCCCAGCGGTAGGCCTTGTTGGCGATGGCCAGCTCGCCCATGCGCAGCTTCAACGTGGTATCGAGACTGCGCAGCACGGTCTCCATCCGCAGTTTCTCGGCGACCTCCTGATAATAGTGCAACCGCTCCAGCAGGATGACCGCCAGGATGGCGAGGATGATCGCCGCCATGCCCAGCCGCAGAAGAAGGTAGCCGCGCTGGTACCGGGCCGGCAAGGATCGGAAGCGCCGCTGCAGAGCCGTCATGGCGGGGATGTGGCACGACCGATGCGTGATCGGGCGTCCGCGGCCCAAGAATCGCCGGACCCGAGGGGGAATCGCAGCGCCGCACCGGTAGCCCCGATCCCCGGCGAATTCGACCCGGCTCGCAATCTTTTCCGCATCGATTCAGCGGTGCAGAGCCGCCTTGCCCAGGTCCCAGATCGGCAGGAACACGCCCAGCGCCAGCACCAGCACCATGGCCCCGACCACCAGCAGCAGAATGGGCTCGATGGCGCTTCCCAGGTTGTTCAGATCGGTATCCACCTCGCCGTCGTAGTATTGCGCCACTTCGTCCAGCATTTCTTCCAGGCGTCCCGATTCCTCCCCCACCTCGACCATCTGCAGCACCAAAGGCGGAAACAGGCCCAAGCTCGCGGCGGTGCGGCTGATGGACTCGCCGCGTTCGATGGAACTGCGCATGCCCGTGAACAGCTGCGCCATGTGGGCGTTGTCGACGGCACCGCCGAGCAGCAGCATGGATTGCAGCAGGGGCACGCCGGACCGCATCATCATGGCGAAGGAGCGGGCGAAGCGGGCCAGCGATGCCTTGGTCAGGATCGGGCCGACCACCGGCAGCCGCAGCTTCTGCCGGTCCCACCACAGCCGCCCGCGCTCGGTCGCGATGAAGCGCAACCACAGCCACACGGCGACCACCGCCGCCACCGCCATCACCGGCCAGTACTCGACGGTGAAGTGGGAAGTGGCGAGCAGCACCTGGGTCGCCCACGGCAATTCCGCCTTGAACCCGGCGAAGGCCTTGGCGAAGGCCGGGATCACCCACAGGTTGATCACCCCCATGGCCAGCACGATGGCGATCACCACCATCGCCGGGTAGCGCATCGCGGCCTTCATGCGGACGCGGGTCTCCCGTTCCCGCTGCAGGTAAACGGACAGCAGCAGGAAGGCCTCGTCCACCCGGCCGGAATTCTCCCCCACCTGGATGGTCCCCACCATCATCGGCGAAAACACCGCCGGATGCTGATTGAAAGCCTGGCTTAGCCCGTAACCGGCCTCCAGGTCGCGGATCACCTGCTTGAGGGTCGCGCTCAGCAGCTCGTTGCGGGTGGTCTCCGCCAGGCCGTTGATGCCGCGGATCAGGGGCACGCCGGAACGGGTCAGGGTGTACATCTGGCGGCAGAAAAACATCAAGTCTTCCAGCTCGGGCTTGCGCCGGCTGCGGCGCGCGCGCGCCGGTCCCGCCGCCGCAGCGGCTGCCGCTTCGCGGCTTTCCCGGATCGCAACCGGCACGATGCCGCGGGCCTGCAGCACCCGCGCAGCGGCGGCGGCGGACTCGCTCTCCAGCACCCCCTGCACCGCGCCGCCGCCGGCTTGCCGCCCCTGATACTGGAATTTCGCCATGACCGTCACGCCTCGCCGCAGATGCGGAGGACTTCCGACGCCGTGGTCACCCCCTGCCGCGCGTAATCCAGGGCGCACAGGGTGAAGGGACGAAACCCTTCGGTACGCTGGGCGACTTCGCCGAATGCCACGGTATCGTTGCGGCGCAGGGCATCGAGCATCTCGTGGCTGGTCTCCAGCAATTCGTAGACGCCGATACGTCCCCGGTATCCGG
>Ga0233425_10006908_pt1 | contig 16335 bp, 14 predicted proteins | sample Watercolumn_Towu_2_FD_181712 | JGI IMG/M metagenome (GOLD analysis project Ga0233425, IMG submission 181712) | Freshwater microbial communities from Lake Towuti, South Sulawesi, Indonesia - Watercolumn_Towuti2014_140_MG | ecosystem: Environmental > Aquatic > Freshwater > Lake | place... | reverse complement strand
CGAGATGCTGGAGAAGGACGCCTCCTTCGCCCGCCGCATGCTGGCCGGCCTGGCCCTGCGCCTGCACGGCCTGATCCGCGACGTCGAATCGTACTCCCTGCGCTCCAGCACCCAGCGGGTCATCGGCTTCCTGCTGCAACGCACCGACAACGGAGACTCGGGCGGCCACGACGTCGAGATCGACCTGCCCACCAGCAAGCAGGTGATCGCCTCGCGCCTCAACCTCACACCGGAAACCCTCTCGCGGATTTTCCACGACCTCGCCGCCGCCAAGCTCATCACGGTGCATGGCAAGCACGTCACTGTGCACGACGTGAAGCGGCTGCGCGAGTACGAGCCTTAGAACTCCTGACCCGGCTGCTCCGCTGCCAGCTTTTCGGCCAGTTCCAGCTTGAAACGCGCATAGTTGCGCGCCGCCTCCACCACGTTCCACTCCAGCCAGGCGCAGGAGGCGATCAGCGCCAGTCCGCCCGGGTAGACGAGCAGCGGCAGCGGCACCGCACCCAGCAGCAGCAGCAGCGCGGCGAGATGCAGTCGGAATTGCACCATCATGCGCGGCTCGGGAATCATCTGGCGCATGTTCGGCACCACCAGCCCCGGCTTGCCGATCTTCTGCAGGTGCAGCCAGTTGAGAAAAGGCATGATCTTGTAGAGCATGCCGCTGATCACCGGCATGAACACCCCCACCATCAGCAGCACGCCGAGCAGGAAAGGCATCGCGGCATCCTCGCCCTCGGCGGGATTGAGTTGCTGCAGCACGACGGCCACCGCCGCCACGATCAGGCAGCTCATGGCGACGCGCCAGAACAGCAGGGTCGGTTCCGTCACCTTGCGGCGGCGCTGGCCCTGCAGGCGCAAAGTCACGACTGCGAAGACCACCCCGAGCAGGGCGGCGGCGCACGCCAACGCCGCCTGCAGTCCCTCCGGCCGCTGCAGTGGCAGCCAGGTGATCGACCACGCCGTCAGGAGAAAGAACAGGGTGACCGAAAAAATGCGCGTCAGCCAGAGCGGATAGGGCGGCGTCAGTTGGAACATCGGCACCACCAGGTAGGCGACCCCGGCCACCAGGAGCAGGCTCCAGCCACCCAGCCCCCAGGCGGCATGCACATGCGTGATCTCCGTGAGCGGCAGTGCCAGCTGCCAGCCGAAGGCGGAGGCCAGCGTGGCGCCGAGCGAGATGGTGACGAGGAGGCCGAACACGGCGATGCGCAGGGCGATGATGGTCGCGCCTTTCGCCGGCGTGCGGAACAGCGCGATGAGCACGATCACTGCGAATGCGCCTAGCGAGACCGTCATGAACGGTACCGCGATACGGAAGAACAGCGCCTGCTCGGCGAGGAAGCCGGCCAGCAGCAGCAGCGTGCCGACGGTCAGGCCGGCATGGGTCAGGTGCGTCACCCGTCGAGGCTGCCAGATGTTGGCACCGGCCGCCACCGGCAGCATCTGCAGCAGCGCGCCGCACATCGCCTGCAGCATGAAGCCGACGGCAATGAGATGGGTCAGGGCCAGCGCCACCGACGTCCAGCGCGAAGCCAGGGCCGCCGGCCCCTGCCAGAGCAGCAGCAGGCCCGCCGCCATGCCGAACAGCGGTGCGGTGAGGAAGAAGCGGAAAGGCACCGAGATGGGCGGCGCCTGCTCGAAAGACAGGCTCGGCTGCATCTCACGCCTTCTTGATGTAGATCTCTACGGTGCCGTCGGGCCGGGTCTGCGAGCGGTGGGTGTAGCCGTTCTTCCTGAGGATGCCGTAGAGCGGGTGCGGCTCGACGTAGAGCAGCAGGAGCAGTTCCTCGCCGTCCGGCAGGGCATCCAGCGCGGTGAGGGTCAGCTCCATCGGCTCCGGGGGCATCAGCCCCCTGCCGTCGACCGTTCTCTGTTCGGCCACGGCTTCCCCGTCAGGCGCTCAGTCCGGCCGCAATACGCGACTGAAGCTCGCCGTCGCCGCCGAGCGCCTGATCGCACATCGGGTATAGGATGTTCTCCTCCTTCATGTTGTGCTGCTGCATCATGATGAGGAGGGTGTCCGCCGCGCCGCCGAAGGCGTCGGCGTTCTTCTGCGCCAGCGCCGCGTCCATCTGCTTCAGCAACTCGCGCATCTGGACGTGCTCGCCGCGCATGACCTGGGTCGGGCCGCCCGCCATGCCCGTGCGAGTCTCGAAAGCGGGAAACAGCACCTCTTCCTCGACGCTGAAGTGCGCCAGAAGTTCGGTGCGGAATTTGCCGTAGGTCTGGGCGCAGGACACCCAGTCGCCCTTGCGGGCCGCGTTTTCGGCCTCGGCGAAGTCGTCGTCGCACAGCTTGTGGTGTCGATGCAGGGCGCTCGTGATGCCGCTCATTCACATATCTCCTTCGGACTCATCCCGAAGGGTGATTCTGCTTGGCCGGGGGACAGGCCAGCCTTGATGGCTGTCAAGAATCGATGGACGTATAAGCCCTGCCAATGGCAGGGCCATCCCGCTTCATGACAAAGAAATAAGAAGCCAGTCGCTGGAACACGGCGATCAGGATTCCAGGACGTAGGTCCCGGGCGCGTCGGCGAGGCGCGGATAGCGAGTCGTCTCCGCCGGATAGGCGTCGACCGGCCCGCCCGCCTGCGGCTTGAGCCAGGCCATCCAGTCGTCCCACCAGCTGCCCGGCAGTTCCGCCGCCCGCTCCAGCCACTGGTCGACGCGGTCGCGGCGGTGCGCCTGGCCGGCGCGATAGCTGCGCTTGGGCGGATGCACCGGCGGATTGACGATGCCGAGGATGTGGCCGGAAGACGACCGCACGAAGCGCTTTTCCGCCGGCACGAAATTGCAGACGCGGAAACACTGGCGCCACGGCGCGATGTGGTCGTCCTCGGCGGAAACGGCATAGAGCGGCTGGCGGATGCGGCCGAGGTCGATGGGCTGTCCGCCGATGGTCAGCGCATCGCCCTTCATCAGGTTGTTGTGCAGATACAGCTCGCGCAAATACCACTCGTGCATGGCGAATGGCATGCGCGTGGTGTCCATGTTCCAGTAGAGCACGTCGAAGGGCGGCGGCGTTTCGCCGTAGAGATAGCCGTGCACGACGTATTGCCAGATCAGGCTGTTGGAGCGCAGCAGGCGAAACGCGGCAGCCATCTCCCGGCCGTCGAGAAAACCCTTGCCCTGCATCGACTGGGTCAGCCAGCGCACACTGCCCTCGTCGATGAAGACCTCGATGTCGCCCGGCTTGTGGAAGTCGACCAGGGTGGTGAGCAACGTCCAGTGCGCCACCGGCACCTTCTCCGGCTCGCCGTACTTGCGATTGGCCCAGGCCATCCAGGTCGACAGCGCCGTGCCGCCGATGCAGTAGCCCACCGCATGCACCTGCGGGACGGCGCAAAAGCCGCGCGCCGCCTCGATGGCCTCGTTCACGCCCTCGGTGATGTAGTCCTCGAAGGTGACGTCGCGCATCTCCACGGGCGGATTTCTCCAGCTGGTGATGAACACCGAGAAGCCCTGGTCGAGCAGGTACTTCACCAGGCTCTTCTTCGGATTGAGATCGAGAATGTAGAACTTGTTGATCCAGGGCGTGACGATGACGACGGGCATGGCCTGCACCTTCGCCGTCGTCGGTGCGTAGTGAACCACCTCCAGCAGGCGGTTGCGGAACACCACCGCGCCCGGCGTCGTCGCCAGGTTCTTGCCGACGGTGAAGTCCTCCGGCCGCGTCATGCGCACGTTGCCAGCACGCAGATCCTCGAGGAAATTGTGCATGCCGCGCACCAGGCTCTCGCCGTTGGTCTCGGCCGCCTTGGCCATCGCCACCGGGTTGGTCAGCAGGAAGTTGGTCGGCGCCATGGCATTCAGCCACTTGCGCCACCAGAAGGCGGCGCGGCGGCGCTCCTTGCCTGAGAGCGCCGGCGTGTCGTAGAGCGCGTCCTGCACGTTGTGGGTGAGCAGCAAGTACCACTCCTTGACGATGTCCCAGGTTGCCGAGTCCTTCCACACGTCTGCGGCGAAGCGCGTGTCGTCGGCGTGCGGCTGGATCGGATCCTCGCTCGGCAGGCCGAAGGCGCGGTTCCAGGCATGCCAGGTAAAAGCCATCAGGTCGCCCGAAAAGCGGGCGCCAAGCTCGGCCAGCTCCAGCGGATGCGTCAGCCAGGCCACCTGGGCATGGCCGAGCGGCGCCAGCATGCCGAGTGGGTCGACGCCGGCCTCGCCCACCTCGTGCAGGGCCTTCCATGTCTCGCGGGGGCTCTTCACCACCGGCGCGTTGTGGTTTTCCTTCTGTCTGGGCATGACGATGTCCCCGATTACACTTCGATGCTGCCGCCGTACTGCGGCACGCTGACATTATTCCACTTCAGGCGCTCGCTCACCGCGGCGGCAAAGACGCGGGCGTTTTCCGTTTCGCCGTGCACGACGAAGGCTTGTTGGGGCGGCCGGCGAAAATGCCCGAGCCAGCCGAGCAGCCCGGCCTGATCGGCATGGGCCGACAGGCCGCCAATGGTATGGATGGCGGCGCGCACCGGCACGCTCTGCCCGAATAGGGTGACGCGCTTGGCGCCCTCGACAAGGCGTCGGCCCAGCGTACCCGCCGCCTGAAAGCCGGTGATGATCACCGCGCACTCGCGCCGGCCGAGGTTGTTGAGCAAGTGGTACTTGATGCGTCCGGCCTCGCACATGCCGCTGGCGGAAACGATCACCAGACCGCTCTTCACCTGATTGAGGGCGATAGACTCGGCGACGTCCTGCACGAAGCGCACGCGGAAGCGCTCGGGATGGGCGCGCTGCCACTCGATCAGCTCCAGCGTCTGCGCATCGAGCAGGCGCTCGTGCCGCAGCGTGATCTCTGTGGCCGCCATGGCCATGGGCGAGTCGACAACGACCTGCAGCTTGTTCAGGCGGCCCCGGCGCACCAGGTCGGCCAGGACGAAGATCACCTCCTGCGTGCGGCCAACCGAAAAGGCCGGCATGACGACATTGCCGCGCCTGCGCTGCAGGGTATCGCCAATGGCCGAAACCAGCTCGTCCTCGGTCGCCTCGAGCGACTTGTGCAGGCGGTTGCCGTAGGTCGATTCGACCAGCAGCACGTCGGCCGAGTCGACCGGGTGCGGGTCGCGCAGCACCGGCCGGGCCGGCATGCCGAGATCGCCGGAGAACACCAGCTTGCGGGTACGGCCGCCCGATTCGACCCATACCTCGGCAATCGCCGAGCCGAGAATATGGCCGGCGTCGCGCAAGCAGATCCGTACCGCGGGATGCGGCTGGAAGGGCTGGTCGTATTCCTGCCGCCGCAACTGCCCAAGGCAGGCCTGCGCCTGCGCCACGGTGTAGAGCAGTGGCCGCGGCCTGCTGCGGCCGCCACGGGCGTGCCGCGCCTCCCATTCCGCCTCCTTCTCCTGGATGTGGGCGGCGTCGAGCAGCATCACGCCAAGCAGATCGACCGTCGCCGACGTCGCATGGACGGCGCCACGATAGCCCAGGGCAGCCGCGCGCGGCAGCAGGCCCGAATGGTCAAGGTGGGCATGCGTGAGCAGGATGAAATCCAGGCTGCGCAAATCGAAGGACAGGGCCTCGACGTTCTTGCGCCAGGCATCGCGGCCGCCCTGGAACAAGCCGCAATCGACGAGAAAGCGCACCTCCCGCGTTTCGACGAGGAAGCACGAACCCGTCACCTCGCCCGCAGCGCCATGAAAAGTGATACGCATGACTCATTTTCAATCGACGATGGCGGTATCATGCTTGATCTGCGTCAATCGCCGTTAGGTTGCGCTTTCTATAATCCGTTCACCATCAGTGGAGGGCCCCATGTTCAAGCACATTCTCGTTCCAACAGACGGATCGGCGCTGTCCACCGACACCGTGAAGAAAGCCGTCGATTTCGCCCGCGAAACCGGCGCGAGGCTCTCGTTCTTCTATGCCAAGCCCGACTACCCGGTGGCCTTCTACGGCGAAGGCGCCCTGATCGATCCCACCACTCCGGAGAAATTCGCCGAGATGGCCGACCGGCAGGCGAAGGAAATACTCGACGCGGCCCAGGCGCTGGCCATGGCCGCCGGCGTGCCCTGCTCCGTCGCCGCCGCCACCACCGACGTACCCTACGAAGCGATTATCCAGGCGGCCAATGCGAGCGGCTGTGACCTGATCTTCATGGCCTCGCATGGACGGCGCGGCCTGTCCGGCCTGCTGCTCGGCTCGGAAACGCAGAAAGTGCTGACGCACTCCAAGATCCCCGTGCTCGTCTATCGCTGACAAGATCCGCATGCTGAATACTGCCCTCACCATCATTCTCGACGAGCACCGCTCCCTGGCCGCCATCACGCACGGCTTGCGCTTCCTCGTCCGCGAGATGCGGGAGAAGAACATCGAGCCTGACGGCAAGCTGCTGTGGGCCATGCTCTACTACATCGACACTTTCCCGCAGAAGCTGCACCATCCCAAGGAAGAGGCTTATCTCTTCCGCCGTCTGAAGATGCGCACGCGCGAAGCGGACACGACCATCCTGGAACTCGAGGAGCAGCACCGAACCGGCGCCGAGCATGTCAAGGCGCTGGAGGCGGCGCTCGGCCGCTATCAGGCAGGCGCGCCAGGCGGCCGCGAGGCCTTTATGGCCGCGGCGGAAACCTTCGCGGACGAAATCGCCGTGCACATGGCGATGGAGGAAAACGTCCTCATTCCCCTGGCCAAGCGCCATCTGCTGCCGGAAGACTGGGTGGAAATCGCGCAGGCCTTCGGCGCGAACGGCGACCCGCGCTTCGGCGCCGAGCCCGACCACGAGTTCCGCTCGCTTTTCTCGCGCATCGTAAATCTCGCCCCGCCGCCGATAGGCGTCGGCCCAGCCCGCAGCGTCGCCTGAGGGCTGACCAGGGCGGTCTCTACACGCGGAAGCGGGAGACGCTGGCCTGCAGGCTGTTGGCCAGTCGATCGAGATGCGCAGCCGTGTCGCTGTTGCCGGCAGCGGAGGCGCTGTTCTCCTCGGTCATCTGGGCGATGCGCTCGATGTTCGCGGCGATCTGCTGCACGGCGGCATCCTGCTCACGAATCGAGCCGGCGATGTCCGTCACCGTTCCGCGTACCCGCTCCGACCCGGCATGAATATGCTGCACCGATTCTTCGGCTCGGCGCACCAGATCGAGGCTGCCGGCCGCCTGCGTGTTGGCGGCCTGCATCGCCGAAACCGTGCTGTCGATGCGTCCCTGGATGGTGTCGATGATCTTGCCGATCTCGTCCGTCGCCCCCGTCGTGCGTTCGGCCAGCTTCCTCACTTCGTCGGCCACGACGGCGAAGCCGCGCCCCTGCTCGCCGGCGCGCGCCGCCTCGATGGCGGCATTCAGCGCCAGCAGATTGGTCTGGTCGGCGATGTCCTTGATGACCTTGACGATGCCGCCGATCTGCACGGAGTTCTCCGCCAGCAGATGCACATTGTCCGTCGACTGGCTGACCGTGTCGGTGATACCCTGCACGTGATCGACCACCTCGTTCATCACACCGATGGCGCGTTGCGCCTCAGCCTTGGCCAGTTCGACGATTTCCGCCGTCGTGCGGGCGCTCTGCGCCGTTTCGCTCACGCTGACGGAGGCCTGTTCCACCGCTGCCGCCACCGAAGACGAGGCGTCGGCCTGGCTGGCCGAACTCTGCCGCACCTCCTGGCTGGACTGGGCCAGGGCGTGCGAGGCGGAAGCGATCTGTTCGCAGGACGACTTCGTTTCACGCACGATCTGACGCAGCTTGTCCATCAGGTGGTTGAAGGCCTGCGCGCTGCGCCCGACCTCGTCCTGGCCGCCCACCGGCACACTGCGGGTGAAATCGTCGTTGCCGACCGCATGTTCGGCTGCCTCGGTCACCGCCAGCAGCGGCCGCGTGATGGAACGGGAAACGCGGAACGAGAAGAGCGCCGTGACGGCCAGCACGAAGGCAATCGTCACCAGCAGGACGGACAGGCGCGTGCCCGCCGCCGAAAGCGAAGTCTCGGCCTGCTTGACGATATTGCCGGAGATGAGCTTCTCGGTTTCGTGCAGGGCGTCGATGCGCCCGGTGGCGGCTTTGAACCAGGCTTGCGCATCGACGCCGAATACGCCGATCACCGCCTTGGCAAAGAGTGTGTCCCGCATCGCTTTCACCTCGCCCGCTGCCGCGCTCTGCGCCGCCTGCTGATAGGACGCCCGCTCGTCCTCACCGGCAAAGGCGAGGAACTGGTCGACATAGGTTTCCTGCCGGTGCAGGCGTTCGAAGGCCTGTTGCAGCTGGCCCGCCTCCAGCCGGTCGGCGACGAAGATCGGCGTCAAGCCGGCCCGCTCGCGGCCGGCCCATTCCTTGGCGTACAGCAGGGCGAGGTAGGCGGTCATCTTGCGCGCCACGGCGGGTTCGGCCTCGGCCTCCGAGAAGGACGAGAGGGTGCGCAACATCGCCTCGATGGTGTTGGAGAAATACTGGCTGCTCTGCGGCGCGGCGATCGCAAATGACGTCGCCTTGCCGCGCGTCTCCCCAAGCTCGCCCAGCTGTTTCTCCGCTTCCGCCAGCCGCGTGCCCAGCGTCGCCGGGAAGGCCGAAGCATCGATGCGGCCGCGCTCGGCCGTGAAGGCGGCCAGGCGCTCGTCGGTCTTCGCGCGGTGATCCGGCAGTTCGGCGGCAAATTTCCGGCCATTCGACTGGATGAAACCGGCGGTAGCACCCCGCTCGATCTGCAGGCGGTGAATCAGCGCACCGGCGGCGACACCGAAACGCATCAGCGCTTCGGTCTGTTGCGCCTGGCGATGCTGCTGCAGGCTGCCGGCAACGATCACGCCGGCGCAGATCACAACGACTAGGATGGGAAGCGCCACCAGGGCGGTCAGGCGGAAAGATACGCTGCTGTTGTTCATTGGCTTGTCCTCGGGTTCAGGGAGGGAAGGGTCAGCAGGTATTACGTCTGTTCCGCGACAGACTTGAGGGCCCGAGGCCCCAAAAAATGGTCAGGGTTGCTTGTTGCGCCCCCCGAGCCTGTTGACCGGAGGGGTGGTAAAGGTGCCAGCATTTTCCGGACGGGCCGGTTCGCTCCGGGCCTGCCGGGCCTGGCGCGACTGCTCCAGTTCCTGGCGCATTTTCTCCATCTGTTCAAGAAGTTGGCGATTTTGTTCGAGGAATTCGGCTTTCGCGGTGTTCATCTCGATCTCCCTTCGGAAGCATGAATAAGCATTGATCGAGAGAAATATCGGCCGCAGGGCGGGACGGCGCATCCGAACTAACCCCGCGTCCGGGCGGGGTAAACCCGGGTGGCTTGACGGAGTTCAGCTCAAATCGATTCCGTTCATCATCCGTACCAGTTCTTGCACGGATTTCGCGCGCATCTTGCGCATGATCGAGGCGCGATGGTCCTCCACCGTCTTCACGCTGATGGCCAGCTCCTCGGCCATGACCTTGTTCATCTGACCGAAGACGACGCGCCGCATCACCTCGCGTTCGCGCGGGCTGAGCAGGCCCAGACGCGCCTCCAGCACGCCGCGCTCGATGGCCCGGCGGCGCAGCATCAGCCCCTGTTCGAGGGCCTGTTGCACGCGGTCGAGCAGCGCTTGGTCGCTGAACGGTTTCTGCAGAAAATCGACCGCGCCGGCGCGCATCGCCTGAACCGCCGTCGACACGTCGGCATGGCCGGAGATGAAGATGATTGGGGCCAGCCAGTCCTCCTCCTCGAGACGGCTTTGCAGCTCCAGGCCGCTCATGCCCGGCATGCGCACGTCGAGCACCAGGCAATCGGCGTCGGCATGCGAAACATCGTCGAGGAAAGCACGCGCCGACGCGTAGCCGCGTACCTCCACACCGAGCGTCTCGATCAGCAGGGTCAGGGACAGCCGCACCGCCTCGTCGTCGTCGATGATGGCCGCAATCTGGCGCTCAGTCGTTTGCATCGTCGTCCCTCCAAACCGGCAATGTGAAAGTGAAACTGGTTCCTCGTCCGGCATTCGCCGCATGCCACAGCCTGCCGCCGTGCGCCTCGACGATGGATCGGCTGATCGGCAGCCCCAGCCCGAGCCCGTCGGCCTTGGTGGTAAAGAAGGAGGCGAACACGGCCTGCCCCTTGTCTTCCGGCAAGCCGCATCCTTCGTCTGTCACGGATATCTCGACCTCGTCCCGGTCCGTTTGCCGCGTCTGCACCACCAGCAGCTTGCCGCAGTCCTCCCGGTCCATCGACTCGATGCCGTTCTTGACCAGATTCAGCAACACCTGCTCGACCTGCACGCGGTTGCCGCGCACCGGCGACAGATCCTGGCCGAGCTCATAGTGGACGATGACCCCCAGGTCGCGCGCCTGGATGCCGGCCAGGCCCGCCAGCTCCATGATAACGGCATTTACGTCGAGCGGCTTGAACGAGGTTTCGCCCGTCCGCACGAAATCGCGCATGCGCCAGACGATCTCGCCGGCGCGCAGGGCCTGGACGGCGATCATCTCGATAACGTCGCGCGCCGCCTGCGTTTCCGGTGTCGCCGGCAGGCGGCGCAGGGCGACGCCGCTGAAGTTGGCGATCGCCGTCAGCGGCTGGTTCAACTCGTGCGCCATGGTCGAGGCCAGTTCGCCCATGGTCACCAGTCGAGCGCTGTGCAGGAACTGGGCCTGGCGCTGGCGGTCGCGATCCTCCAGTGCTTTTTTCTCGCTGATGTCCTGCACCATGCTCATGGCGCCGAGAAAACGTCCTTCCGCATCGAACAGGGGGGTGTCGGTCCACTCGCAGACGATGGTGACACCGCGCTTCGTCCGGTGTGGGCTGGTCACCGTGATTGTCCTGCCCGACCGCCGAATCTCCTCGACGTGGCGCTCGGCGAAGGGGCGCTCGATCTCGCGCATCACCAGATCCAGCATGTTGGCGCCGACGGCCTCCTCCCGGCTATAACCGAAGATCCGCTCCATGGCCGGGTTCCAGTCGACAATTCTAAGTTCGGGATCCGTCACGGCAAACCCGATCGGCATGTGGTCGAACTCCAGCTGCAGCCGCTCGATCAGGCGGTCGCGCTCGAGCGCCAGGGCGCGCAGGGCGGCTTCCGCCGCCTTGCGCACCGTGATGTCCTCCTTCACCGCGAGGTAGTTGATGGTCTTCCCCGCCGGCGTGACGACCGGCATGATGTGCGCCCGCTCCCAGAACAGGGTGCCATCCTTGCGCCGGTTGTGCAGTTCTCCCGACCACTCCCGCCCATGGGTAATTGCCTGCCAGAGCCGGGCGTATTCCTCGGCGGAGGTCTCTCCGCTCTTCAGGAAGCTCGGGTTCAGCCCGCGCACCTCATCGGCCGAATAGCCGGTGGTGTCGACGAATTTCGGGTTGACGTACTCGATGCGCCCTTTCGTGTCGGTGATGACGATGGACACCGGGCTCTGTTCGATGGCACGGGACAGCCTGAGCAATTCGGCTTCGAAGCGGTCGCGCTCGATGACGACGCTGGCGAGTTCCGCCGCCCGAGCCACCGTATGCTCTTCGTCCGGCCGCGGCACGCGCGGCTCCCGGAAATACACGGCGAAGGTGCCGAGCACGTCGCGCGAGGCGGAAAAGATGGGCGTCGACCAGCAGGCGCGCAGGCCGTGAGGCAGGGCCAGATGCCTGAAGTCTGCCCAGAGGGGGTCGTTGGCGATATCGCTCACGACGACTTCCTGCCGGGTATACGCCGCCGTTCCGCAGGAGCCGACCGTCGGGCCGATGGCCACACCGTCGATGGCGCGGTTGTATTCTTCCGCCAGGCTGGGCCCAGCACCATGGCGCAGGTGCCGGCCGTCCGCGTCGAGCAGCAGGATCGAACACAGCATGGCAGGCTCGTTCGCTTCGAGCTCCCGTGCGATCGTGTCGAGCACGATATCCAGCGGCAGGCGACGGGCCGACATCTCCAGTACCCGGCTACCCAGCTCGGCGACGAACTGCTGGCGCTTGCGCTCTGTGATGTCGCGGCCGACGCCGCGATAGCCGCAGAACACGCCCAGGCTGTCGAATACCGGCTCGCCGCTGATGCTGACCCAGTGCGCTTCACCGTTGGCGCCGATGCGCTGCATCTCGAGGTTACGGAACGGCTCGTGCCGCTGCAGCTGCGCCTTGTGCCGCTGCCAGGCTTCCTCCGTCATGCCGCGGGAGGGCACCTCCCAGCGGGTCCTGCCCAGATGGGCCTCCGGAGGAATGCCGGTGTGCTCGTACAGCGGTCCGGCGATTCTCGTGAAGCGGAAATCGGCGTCCTGTTCCCAGTACCAGTCGGAGGACAGCTTGGTCAGCGCCTGGAAGCGCGCCTCGTTCTCGCGCAGGGCAATCTGCGTGCGCCGGGCCTCGGTGGTGTCGCGCATCACGGCGACTTCGCACTCCGCGCCACCCAACGTCACAAGACGGGACGAAAAGAGGAAGTAGCGCCGCGACCCGTCCTTGCAGACGCCCCAGAATCCCTCGTTGGCGATCTTCCCGTCGCGGCGCAGGCGCTCGACGATGCGTCGCCGCGCCGCCACATCGCGGATGAACCCGATGTCAAGAGAAGTCCTGCCGACCACCTCGGACTCCTCAAAACCGCTCATGTCGTAAAAGGCCTGGTTGGCCTCGAGGATCACGCCGTCCTCGAGCCGGCTCACGGCGATGGCGTCGGGGCTGGCCTGGTAGACCTGCATGCGCTGCACCCGGCTCTCCTCTAGGGCCTGGTGTTCCGCGGCAAGCTTGTCCAGCATGCGATTGAACTGCTCGCCGACCTCGTTCAGCTCGGCGACGGGAATGGCGTCAACGCGATCGCACACGCGTCCGGCGGCAACGGACCGCGCGGTAGCGACTAGGGAGGTCGACGCGCCCTCGATGCGGCGGATCAAGAGCCCGCCGAGGATCAGACTGATGCCGAGCATGCCTGTCGCGAAAACGACAAGCTTGCCGACGTCGGCCAGCATCGGCTCGACCACGCTGTCCACCCCGATGCTGGCGACAGCGGTCCAGCCGGCGCCCTGGATGCGGCTGAAGCCATGGATCCGGTCGACGCCATCGAAGCCGGCGCCCCGCATGAGGCCCTCGCCCGCCGCGAGCATGCGCTGGGTCGTATCGTCGCTCAACTGTCGGCCGAGCGCCCTGGCCCGTTCGAGCGAGTCGGATAGCACACTGCCGTTCTCGTCGAGCAGCGTCAGGCGCACATTGAGCTCGGACGTCCGGGAGAAGAACGGATCGAATTGCGCCAGATCGATCGACACCGCGACCATGCCGATCAGCCGGTCTCCGTCGCGTATCGGGTAGGCAATCGGCACCACCCAGCGCCGGCTGATGAAGCCATGCTCGACCCTCCCGACCAGAAAGCCCATCTTCGTCTTCATCTGGTCCACCAGGTACGGCGGGCCGATCTTCATTGGCAGCGGCTTTGACAAAGGCATGGCCGAGCACACCACCCCGCCCGCGGCATCGATGGACAGCAGGTTGGCATAGTGCGGATTCTGGTCGGCGAAGGTGGCAAAGACAGGGCCGCAGGCCAGGCTGTCGAGCCGCCGGATGTCCTCGCGCCGGGCTAGACCGGCAAGCAGGGCCTCGGTCTGCGCCAAAAAGCGCTCGCTGTCCCGCGCTGCGAAAGTTGCCAGGTCCATTGCATGATGCTCGGCATTTGTCCGCAGACCCCCCGTTTCGCGCCACGTGAAGTACCCCAGCGCAAGGAGCAGCGGCAGCACGGCCGCGAGCAGGATCGCGACGAGCTGGCGACGCAAGGGTTTGGGGCCGCCGGGATTCGAGGGCATGGCGCAAGTCCGCTGCATTTTCAGGGGGCACGGAAGAGCCGAAGACGCCTTTGTTTACGACCCTGCAGGGAAAAAGTTGAACTTGATTGCCAAGGAAACTCAGCCGGGCCGAGCTTCATTGACAATCAACAAGTTAAGAGACTGCGGCCGCTCGACTCAGTCCAGCCGCGGCGGCGGGCAGCCGTTCACTTGGCGCGAGGCAGTCTGGATGAAGCAGGTGAAGGCGCTGGAGGCGGCGCACAGTGCCCAGAAGGCGAAGAAACCGATGGAGTAGGTGGCCAGCCGCGAATAATTCACCGGTTCGCCGAAAAGATACAGCTCCTGCGGGTCGATCAACGTAAAGAACACCGCCTCCGCGATGCCGGCGACGACGAAAGACGGCCACAGGATCCAGATCAGTCGTTGCATTGCCCCGCTCCTCTTATCGTTTGCCGCCTGCCATGAATACCGCCTCTGGCGCATCGGGCAACTGCACGCTGCCAGCCAGGCGCCAGGTGCCGGCCTCGTCCTCGATGACCACCTGCCAGCGGCCGGGAGCCAACCCCGCCAGTGCGCCGGCGTAGGCACCGCGCTCGCCGTTCAAGCTGAGCTGCTGATCTTCGCCGCCGCGCGTTGGATGCGCCAGCGTGATCTTCACCCGCGCCGGCAGGGACGCATCAGCCCGCGAGGCCAATTTCAGCTCGATCCGGTCGGCGGTCAGTCGCAGGCGGGCCTCCAGTTGCATCGCCGCGGCGGCATCGTTCTTCGCCAGCTTCTGATTGACCGCCAGCCCCTGCTTGTAATAATCGTCGGCGACGAGGCCATCATGAGTGCTGACTGCAATCCAGGCGGTGACGATGCCGGCCACCACGACAAGGCCGGGGCCGGCCATGAGGATCCACGGCCAGCGGTGACGGTACCAGGGGTGCTTGTCCTCGGCGAGCGGCATCATGGCAGCAGGAAGCTCGCCTTCTCGCGCACGAACACGTCATCGTGATTGACGGCGCGTACTTCGAAGTGGATGGGGTTCGAGCCCCGTTTGCCGGCATCCGCCTCGATCCGCACCCTTACCGAAACGGCCTGCGTGGCGGCAGACGGAACCTCGACGATATGGTCGCTGGCGATCTGGATGCCCGGCAGGCCCGTCACCGCCAGCGAGAAACGCCGCGGCGCCTCGGCCAGGTTCATGATCTGCAGACGGTACACGTTCTCGATCAGCCCGCCCTCGACTTCGCGCGCCAGGGTGGCGCGGTCGCGGATGACGTCGACCTTGAGCGGCTGGCGCAAAGTCAGTCCGGTGGCGGCGGCGATGACGATGACGGAAAGGATGGCGCCGTAGAGCAGGGTGCGCGGGCGCAGGATGTGGGCGACGATTTCCTTGCGGCCCCAATGCTCGGCGATGGCATGCTCCGTGGAATAGCGGATCAGGCCGCGCGGGTAGCTCATCTTGTCCATCACCTGGTCGCAGGCATCGATACAGGCCGAGCAGCCGATGCACTCGTATTGCAACCCGTCGCGGATGTCGATGCCGGTCGGGCAGACCTGTACACAGATGCCGCAGTCGACGCAGTCGCCCTTGCCGGCGGCCTTGTGATCGAGCTTCTTCGAGCGCGCGCCGCGCGGCTCACCGCGTTCCGCATCGTAGGTGACGATCAGCGTGTCCGGGTCGAACATCACGCCCTGGAAGCGGGCATAGGGGCACATGTACTTGCACACCTGCTCGCGCATGAACCCGGCGTTGCCCCAGGTGGCGAAGCCGTAGAAGAAGATCCAGAAGGTTTCCCACGGCCCCAGCTGCCAGCTGACGAAGGATGCCGCCAGCGTCTTGATCGGCGTGAAATAGCCGACGAAGGTGAAGCCGGTCCACAGCCCGATGGCGACCCACACCACGTGCTTGCCTGACTTGCGCGCGAGCTTGCCCGCCGTCAAGGGTGCGGCGTCGAGCTTCATGCGCGCGGCGCGGTCACCCTCGAACAGCTTCTCGACCCACATGAATATCTCGGTATAGACGGTCTGCGGGCAGGCATAGCCGCAGAACAGGCGCCCGGCCACGGCAGTGAACAGGAACAGTGCCAGCGCGGAGATGATGAGCAGGACGGCGAGGTAGAACACGTCCTGCGGCCAGAACACCAGGCCGAAGATGTAAAACTTGCGCTCGACCAGATCGAACAGCACCGCCTGGCGGCCGTTCCACTCCAGCCAGCACAGACCGTAGAAGATGGCTTGGGTCAGCCAGACGAGAATCCAGCGCCAGTTTGCGAACGAACCCGTGACGCTGCGCGCGTAGATCTTCTTGTGCGCTTCGTAGAGGGAGTCTTCCTTGATCGGAATGACCTTGGCGCCGGATGAAGCGGGCTTGGGGGCGGGTTGCGCCATGGTGGTGCTCTGTTTATCGGGGAAAGCCCCGGGAGTCATGCTCCCGGGGTCGTTATGATGACAGCTTTACTTCTTTTCGGTTCCTCCCTGCGACAACCCATACACATACGCTGCGAGCAGGTGGGATTTGGCTTCGCCGAGGAACTCCTTGTGGGCGGGCATCTTGTTGCTGCGGCCCTTGGAGATGGTCTCGACGAGGGTGGCCTCCGAGGAGCCATAGAGCCAGATCGCGTCGGTCAGGTTGGGCGCGCCCACCGCCTGCATGCCCTTGGCGTCGGGGCCGTGGCAGGCGACGCAGCCGGCGGTGTTGAAGGCTTCCTTGCCGCGCGCGGCGCGCGCC
>Ga0233425_10006907_pt1 | contig 16341 bp, 15 predicted proteins | sample Watercolumn_Towu_2_FD_181712 | JGI IMG/M metagenome (GOLD analysis project Ga0233425, IMG submission 181712) | Freshwater microbial communities from Lake Towuti, South Sulawesi, Indonesia - Watercolumn_Towuti2014_140_MG | ecosystem: Environmental > Aquatic > Freshwater > Lake | place... | reverse complement strand
GGCCCACAGCCCGGCGTGTTCGACCCCCACCGTGCGCGGCCGCAGCAGTTCCAGCGACTCCGGCGCCACCGCCACCGCCACGGTCTGCGGGGCCGTCTCCGGCGCGGTTTCTGCAGCCGCCGCGGTTTCCGGCGCCGCGCGCGCCACCAATTGCCCCGCATAGCGCTGCGCCATGCGTTCGGCCGCTGCCGACAGCTCCACCGGCAGCAAACTGGCCTGGCCGCAGGTCAACTGCTCGATGCGGGCGCACAAGGTCGGCCACTCGTCCTGAGCCAGCGGGAAATGCCGGCCCAGATTGAGCAAGGTGACCTGCCGCACCTTACCGCCGACCCGCTCGGTGCGGACCAGACGGAAGGTGAAGTAAGACTCGCCGGTGGCTTTGTTGCGGGTAGGGGAGCGTCGAATGAACATGGACACAGACGCTAGCAGAGCGGCTGCGGCCGCGCAAGGGGGAGCCAGACGATTATGGCACTACTAAACGAAGATTTTACCCATCCGCACGAAAGATCAATATGTTACGCATCAATCAGGGGCCGTGAAGGGCGGTTTTTCAGGGTGGGATGTTAAAGATGGGTTGGGATAACGCAGGACGAGCCGCAATTCCAACCGGCTATTGATCCCCACCGCCACCAGCCGCACGCCCGCGAGGCGATGGATCGGCAGCCAAGTGTCTTGGACCAATTCGCGGCCGTCGCCGTCGAAGGCACGCACCCCCTTTCCAGGGAAAGGGAATCGTAGCCGGGCGGGGCGCGGGTTCTCGGGCCAAACCAGGCTCAGTTCGACCCATTCCGGGGGATGTGCCTGCCGGCCACCGTTTACCATCACCACATGAATGCATAAGGAGTCATCGTGCTCCAGCGCGTCGCCGCGTAAGCCCAGGGTCTTCATCTCGGCCCCTGCCGCACCCCAACCGACCAGGCGAATGAGACCGCCAAACGGCCCATTCGGACGAATCTCGACCCGCGCAGCATCGGGCAAGATCACCATTTTTGCGCGGTAGGCGATTTCACCACCGACCTCAAGGCGCGCTTCCAAAGGTCCATACACTGTCGGACTCGCGTGCTGGCCCGACAACGTCCACCATGTCAGGCCCGGCTTAACGGCGTTGCCGTCGTAAAGTCTCGGCCGGCCACGAAACCCGACTACCGGAGAAATGAATTCCTCCCAAACCTGCTGGCCTTGCCAACGCCAGTCGGTTTCCACAGCCAAAGCATCGTCGCTGTGAACGCGCCAACTTCGGACGGATGACGAACCGCAAATCTGAGCCTCACCCGAAAACCGATACAGCTCCCGCTCCGGTGATTCAAGAAAGGCCGCCAGTTCGGCCTGTTCACCATCGACACTCCAGCCTCGGGGCACGGCGACGATGCCCTGTGTGGTGACGATACCGCCGCCGCCCTGGCGGACAAATCTCCAACTACTGCCGTCTTCAGCGAAAAGCCAGGGTAGTTTCGGATCGAGTGCCGTTCCCCTATGCGGCAGTCCATTCCAACCGCGCCCTTCGGCAGTGGTCAACCGCAGGAAGTGCTCGCTCGCCGCGTCCTCACCCGAGGAAGACCAAGGCCGGAATTGCAAACGGTAGGCACCGTGCTCCGCCAACCGCTCCAGTCCGATATCATGGGCCGAACCGCCCGCCCGGAGACTCATGACCGCGTTGCGCGGCAGCGTTTGGTCCAAGTCGATGCCGAACATCTGAACCAATTCGTCGGCAGCAATTCGCTCGGGCAGGCCAACGGACGATTGCAGCGCCCATATTTCGCCGTCCATGGGAACCAATCGGCGAGCCACGGTGATGAGACCATCCTTTGGCGCCGGCGACGGACGTGTCGCCGCGTCCTGAATCAATTGCCCCAACATTCCCTGCAGCGAGTGATCGTCCATCGGAAAGGGAAATTGCTCAGGCCATTCCGGGCGGTTTCGATTCAGCCAATCCAGGCACGGGATCGCATACTTTTCCGGAACATTGCGGGTCAAGTCCAAAACAATGGCGACGACCTCCGTCAGCAGATCGAGGATTTCGTCGGTGCGATAACTGGCAGGCAAGTGCCCTTTGAGGCTGTCGACCCAACCCCGCAAAGTTTCGACAGTGTGATTGCCACCGCGAGCCAGCCGAATCACCTCCCCCAGTAATCCACCCAGACGACCGCTCGCTGTGACGAGCAGGTGGGCAGGCAAACCACCCTGACGAGCAATGGCGCCCAGAAAGCGATGCCCTTGGTTTCCGGCGTTCCCGATTCCCCAGTCGCGCAATCCCTTTTCAATGCACTCGCCCCGCTGATTGCTGTTCCAGTTATCGTCGATGCTCAAGGCGTCCAGGATCGGCTCCCAGCGCCAACGGCCACCCTGATAATGTCGGCGCCACCACTCCGCGGCATGGAGCACGAATAACCCGGCAAAGTGAACGTCGTGCTCAACGAGAAAGGCGACCGAGGAAATCGAGCGCACCTTCTCACGGAGCACCCGCTCCAACATCAGGAATTCGTCGTCGGTCAATCGATAGGCGTAGAGGGGACGGCCGTCGGGACGCGCTGTGAGAATTCGGCGCGCCGCAAAAAAGCGTTCACGCCACTCGGACAGACAGTCCGGCATATCGACACTCCATGTGGAGGAAACGAGGACTTGCAGGACTCAATGCGGCTGCAATGAAATCTTTCGGATAGTGATGCTCTCCGCGAATACCGGCGAAGAAATCAGCGGTCGTCTTTGGACGCCATCTTAGCTTGCCCCCATGCCGTCGGCGAATGGCGTTGGGATCGAGCCGGGGGTACGCAATACATACCCTGAGATCAGTTCACGACCGCTCAGCGAAACACAATGGTCTTGTTGCCGCAGATCAGCACACGGTCTTCGACGTGGTAGCGCAGGCCGCGGGACAGCACCGTCTTTTCGATGTCGCGGCCGTAGCGGACCAGGTCGTCCACGGTGTCGCCATGGTCGATCCGCACGGTGTCCTGCTCGATGATGGGGCCGGCGTCCAGTTCCTCGGTGACGTAGTGACAGGTGGCGCCGATCAGCTTGACGCCGCGGCGGTAGGCCTGATGATAGGGCTTGGCGCCGACGAAGGAGGGCAAAAAGCTGTGGTGGATGTTGATGATGCGGCCGGGATAGCGCCGGCACAGGTCGGGCGGCAGGATTTGCATGTAGCGCGCCAGCACCATGGTGTCGCCGCCATGGTGCTCGAACAGCCGGACGATCTCGGCGAAGGCCGCCGCCTTGTCCTGCATGTCGACCCGATGGTAGGGGATGGCGTGCCATTCCACGAACTGGCGCAGATCCTCGTGATTGGAAATGACACAGGGAATATCGATCGCCAGCTCGCCGCTGCGCCAGCGGTGCAGCAAATCGTCCAGGCAGTGGTCCTGCTTGCTGACCAGGATCACCACCTGTTTGCGGTAAGCCGAATCGGACAGCTGCCAGTCCATGGCGAACTCCTCCGCCAACGGTGCGAAGCGGCTCCGTAGTTCCGCGCCGTCAAAGGGCAGGGAATCGGCCCGGATTTCCTGGCGCATGAAGAACCGTTGCTCTTCCTGGTCGGTGTGGTAGCTGGCCTCGACGATATAACCGCCATGCCGGGCGATGAAACCGCTCACCGCCGCGATGATGCCGGCGCGGTCGGGGCAGGAGATGGTCAGTGTGTAGCGGCGGTCTTGGCTCATCGCGGCAACCTCGTCAGGGAAAGCCGCATGATAAACCGAGTCGGCTCCGTACCGACCCCGGTGCCGCGGCGGCAACCCCACATGGCTCGACCGGTAAGCCGGCCAGATCCTTCGGGCAGGGTCGAGCCGGTCGCTAAAACCCCTCCGAGACCGGTAAAATCCCCCGGCCAGCCGACCGTCGCCCGGACACCCGATCGCAACCCCGGCACCGATCTTTGTGCAGGCGGGCTTGATCCCGCGATTCGTGGCGGCAGACCCTGAGATCTTCCGAGCATTCGTTGACCAACACTCGACCGCGTGGAACCCATCACCCCATGGAAGCCCTGATTGCCCCTTACGGCGGTACCCTGACGGCCCTGCTGGCCGAACCCGAGCGTGCCGCCGATATCCGCCGCGACGCCTTGACCTATCCCTCGCTGGATCTGTCCTGGCCGCAAATCTGCCGGCTGGAACTGCTGCTGTCCGGCGCCTACTCGCCGCTCACCGGTTTCATGGGCGCCGCCGACCTGAAATCGGTATTGAGCCGGCTGACCCTGGCCGACGCCACACCGTGGCCGGTGCCCATCGTGCTGGCCGTTTCCGAATCGGCGGCGGCCAAGTTCAAACCCGGCGCTCCGGTGGCCTTGCGCGACGCGGAAGGCTTCATGCCGGCCATCCTCCACGTCTCCGAGCTGTGGCCGGCGGACCCGGAGGCCGAACGGGCCTGGGCGGTGGAGAGCGGCCTGGCACTGGCGCCGGTCGCGGCCGGCAACTGGTATGTGGCGGGCCGGGTCGAAGGCGTCGCCCTGCCGCCGCGCCACGATTTCCCGAAACTGCGCCTCACGCCGGGCGAACTCAGGGAGCAGTTCGCCCGCCGGGGCTGGCGCCGGGTGCTGGCCTACCAACCGGGCCAGCCCATGCACCGGCTGCACCGGGACTTCATCCTGCAGACCGCCATCGCCCGCGAAACCAGTGTGCTGATCCACGCCAGCGCCGGCTCCGACCCGGTGCTGGATCACGGCCACATTCCACTGGTGCGGGCCTGCCAGGCGCTGATGCCCCGTTTCCCTTCCGCCACCACGATGCTGGCCCTGAGCCCCAGCATGAGCCGGGCGGACGGGGCGCGGCAGGTCGCACTGAGCGCCATCGTGGCCCGCAACTACGGCTGCAGCCTGCTGGTGGTGGGCGGCGAGAGCCGGCCGGTGGGCGACCGCCGGCGCGGCCAGGACATCGCCGACTTGCTGGAGGGCGCAGATTCCGGCTCCGGTGCGGAATGGCGGCGGCTGATGACGGCGGTGGGCGTCGCGCTGATCCCCTTCCCCCGCCTGGTGTATCGGGAAGAGACCGATCAATACGTCGCCGCGGCGGATTGCGGCGACGCCTCCTGTCGGCCGGTATTGCGCGGCGAAGAATTGGTGCGGCGGCTGACCCACGACATCCGGATTCCCGACTGGGCCAGCTATCCGGAAGTGCTGGCGGAATTGAACCGGTGTTTCCCGCCCCGCAGCCGGCAAGGTTTCACGGTGTTTTTCACCGGACTGTCCGGTGCCGGCAAATCGACCTTAGCGAAAGCGCTGGCGGTCAAGCTGGTGGAACTGGGCGGGCGCCGGGTTACCCTGCTGGACGGCGACGTGGTCCGCAAGCATTTGTCGTCGGAACTGGGCTTTTCGCGGGAGCACCGGGACATCAACATCTGCCGCATCGGCTTCGTCGCCAGCGAGATCACCAAGCACGGCGGCATCGCCATCTGCGCCCCCATCGCCCCCTACCGCAAGACCCGCGCCGATGTCCGCGACATGATCGCCCAGTGGGGCGGGTTCATCGAGATTCACGTCTCGACCCCCATCGAGATCTGCGAACGGCGCGACCGCAAGGGGCTGTACGCCAAGGCCCGCGCCGGGCTGATCCCCGAGTTCACCGGGGTGTCCGACCCTTACGAAGCCCCGGAATCCCCGGAACTGGCCATCGATACCTCCCGCTACGGGGTCGATGCCGCCATACAAACCATCATCCTGAAGCTGGAGCACGAGGGCTATTTGCGCTGACATCCCAGCCAACCAGCGCGGCCGAAGAAGATAGGCCTGCGGGGCCGGTTCATGGTGAAATACCCCGTTTGCTGCGGCGCGACCGGACGATCGCGGCCGAAGACCCTACAATCCGCCCCGAGATTGACTTTCCCGGACATCCATAAGGATCAGAAATGCAGAAAGACGTGAAAATCTTCGTCGCCGGCCATAAGGGACTGGTTGGCTCGGCGGTGGTCCGCCGGCTCAGCGCCTGCGGCTACCCCAATGTGGTGGTGCGGAGCCGTCAGGAACTGGACCTGACCGACAATCAGGCGGTGGCGGCCTTCTTCGCCGAAACCCGGCCGGATGTCGTGATCGACGCTGCCGCCAAGGTGGGGGGCATCCACGCCAACAACAGTTATCCCGCGGAGTTCATCCGCGACAACCTGGCCATCCAGGACAACCTCATTCACCAGGCCTGGCGTAACGGCGTCGGCAAGTTCGTGTTCCTCGGCTCTTCCTGCATCTACCCCAAGCTGGCGCCCCAGCCCATGCGCGAGGAACATTTGTTGACCGGCGCCCTCGAACCGACCAACGAGTGGTACGCCGTCGCCAAGATCGCCGGCATCAAGATGTGCCAGGCCTACCGGCGCCAATACGGCTTCGATGCGATTTCGCTGATGCCCACCAACCTCTACGGCCCCGGCGACAACTTCAATCTGGAGAACTCCCACGTGCTGCCGGCACTGATCCGCAAGTTCCACGACGCCAAAGCAGCCGGTTCCGATTCGGTCACGGTCTGGGGAACCGGAACGCCGCGCCGGGAGTTCCTGCACGTGGACGACATGGCCGCGGCCACGGTGTTTCTGATGGAGAGCTACTCGGACGAGGCCATCGTCAACGTCGGAATCGGCCAGGACGTGAGCATCCGCGAGCTGGCGGAGCTGGTGGGCCGGGTGGTCGGCTTCGGCGGTGGCCTCGAGTTCGACACCGCCAAGCCGGACGGTACGCCGCGCAAGCTGCTGGACGTGGCGCGCCTGAACGGCATCGGCTGGCATGCCAGCATCGGTCTGGAGGAGGGCATCCGCAACACCTATGCCTGGTTCCTCCAGCATCAGGCCGATTTCCGGAAATAGCCCTGCCGACGCGGAGACACCCCATGATTCTGGTCACCGGCGGCGCCGGCTACATCGGCAGCCATACCTGCGTGGAACTGTTGGCGCTGGGCCACGATCTGGTGGTGGTCGACAATCTCAGCAACAGCAAGCCGGTGGCGCTGGATCGGGTGGAGACGATCGCCGGGCGCTCGATTCCGTTTCACCGGGTGGATATCCGCGACCGCGACGGCTTGCGTGAAGTGTTCCAACGCTATCCGCTGAAAGCGGTCGTGCACTTCGCCGGACTCAAGGCGGTCGGCGAATCGGTGGCCCAGCCGCTACGCTATTACGACAACAACGTGGCCGGCTCGGTGGCGCTGTGCGAGGTGATGGAGGAATGCGGCGTGCGCCGGCTGGTGTTCAGCTCCTCCGCCACGGTTTACGGCGATCCCCGCACGGTGCCGATCCGCGAGGACTTCCCGGTGGGGGGCGCCACCAATCCCTACGGCACCAGCAAGCTCATGATCGAACAGATCCTGGGCGATTTGCGGACCGCCAACCCGGATTGGCGCATCGCCATCCTGCGCTATTTCAATCCGGTCGGCGCCCATGAAAGCGGCAGCATCGGCGAGGACCCCAACGGCCTCCCCAACAACCTGATGCCCTTCATCTCCCAGGTCGCGGTGGGCCGGCGCGAGTACCTGCGGGTGTTCGGCAGCGATTATCCGACCCCCGACGGCACCGGGGTGCGCGATTACATCCACGTGGTGGACCTCGCCAAGGGACATGCCTGCGCCCTGGATTACCTGGCGAGCCACGAGGGCCTGCTGACGGTCAACCTCGGCACCGGCCGGGGCTACAGCGTGCTGGAGATGGTGCGGGCCTTCGAACGGGCCAGCAGCCGGCCGGTGCCCTACCGCATCGTCGAACGGCGGCCGGGCGACATCGCCTGCTGCTACGCCGACCCGGCCCTGGCCCAGGAGAAGCTCGGCTGGAGCGCCCAACTGGGCATCGAGCGCATGTGCGAAGACAGCTGGCGCTGGCAGTCGCTGAATCCCCAAGGATTCGGCTGATGATGCCGACACGGACGCCTTGCCGGGCCGCGCTCGGCCTGCTGCTCGCCCTGTCTGCCGACTGCGCGCACGCCAAACCGCCGCCCGGCTACAAACTGGTCTGGGCCGACGAATTCAGCGGCAGCGGCCTTCCCCGCCCAGGCAAGTGGGGCTACGACACCGAAGCCAATCAAAGCGGTTGGTACAACAACGAATTACAGTATTACGCCGCAGACGACCGACGCTACGCCCGCAGGTCCAACGGCAAGCTGGTGATCACCGCCCGCAAGCAAGCCCTGGTTGACCGGCCGGATTACGGCGGCCAGCAATACTCCTCGGCGCGGCTCATCACCCGCGGCAAGGCGAGTTGGACCTACGGCTTCCTCGAGATTCGCGCCAAACTGCCGTGCGGCCTCGGCACCTGGCCCGCCATCTGGATGCTGGGCACCCAGGGCGCATGGCCGGCGGCGGGAGAAATCGACATCATGGAGCATGTCGGACTCACCCCGGGCATCATCTACGGGACGGTACACGACAGCGCCACCGCAGGTACGCCGGGCAACGGCGGGCAAACCACAGTCAAGACCGCCTGCAGCCGCTTCCACAACTACCAGCTGACCTGGACATCGGAGCAACTGGACATTGCCGTCGACCGGAAGATTTTTCACACCTATAGAAACGATGGCGGCGGTCCGGCGAGCTGGCCTTTTGATCAGCCGCAATACCTGATCCTGAACCTCGCCATCGGGGGCGACATGGCCGGCCCGGTGGTCGACGACCGCATCTTCCCCGCCAAATTCATCATCGACTATGTCCGCGTTTACCAGAAAAAAGCGCAGTAACGGCACCCACTGCGACTCGGGACGATGTGACATGGAAAACGGGATCATGGGAGAATCCGCCCCTTTGGCACGATCAACCCCAATACCATGACGCCACCCTCCCGCAAAGGCCTGATACTCGCCGGCGGCTCCGGCACCCGACTGCATCCCTTGACCTACGTGGTCAGCAAGCAGCTGCTGCCGATCTTCGACAAGCCGATGATCTACTACCCCCTGTCGGTGCTGATGCTGGCCGGCATCCGCGAGGTGCTGATCATCACCACCCCGCAGGACGCGCCGCTGTTCGCCAACCTGCTGGGCGACGGCAGCCAGTGGGGCATGGCCATCCAGTATGCCCAGCAACCCAAGCCGGAAGGGCTGGCCCAGGCCTTCGTCATCGGCCGCGAGTTCATCGGCTCCGGCCCCAGCTGTCTGATTCTGGGCGACAACATCTTCTACGGCCACGGCTTTCAGGGCTATTTGCTGAAGGCCAATGCCAGTGCCGCCGGCTCCACCGTGTTCGGCTACTGGGTAAGCGACCCGGAACGCTACGGAGTGGCGGAGTTCGATGCCGAAGGTGAGGTCGTCGACCTGGTGGAAAAACCGTCCCAGCCCAAGTCCAATTACGCCATTACCGGGCTTTATTTCTACGACAACCAGGTGGTCGACATGGCCCGCGACCTCAAGCCGTCGCGCCGGGGCGAGCTGGAGATCACCGACATCAACAACCTCTACCTGCACCGGCGCCAGCTGCGGGTGGAAAAGATGGGGCGCGGCATCGCCTGGCTGGACACCGGTACCCACGCCTCGCTGATGCAGGCCTCCAACTTCATCCAGACCATCGAGGAACGCCAAGGGCTGAAGGTCGCCTGTCCCGAGGAGATCGCCTGGGCCCAGCGCTGGATCGACTCCGCCCAGCTGGAGCGGCTCGCCGCCGGCCTCGCCAAGAGTGCTTACGGGGAATATCTGCGGCGCCTGCTGCAGCTGGGCCGCCCCCAGTGAAGGTGGAGACCACTCCGCTGGAGGGGGTGATGCTGATCGCGCCCAAGGTGTTCGGCGACCACCGCGGCTATTTCCAGGAGAGCTGGAACCGCAAGACCTTCGCCGAAGCCGGACTCCGCCTGGATTTCGTGCAGGACAATCTGTCGTTCTCGCGCCGCGGCATCCTGCGGGGCCTGCATTTCCAGAATCCCAATGGCCAGGGCAAACTGGTGCACGTGCTGCAGGGCGAGGTCTACGACGTGGCGGTGGACATCCGCCGGGGCTCGCCCACCTTCGGCCGCTCATTCGGCGCGCGGCTGTCCGCCGACAACCACCTGCAGATGTATGTGCCGCCCGGATTCGCCCATGGCTTCAGCGTGCTCAGCGAAACCGCCCTGTTCGCTTACAAGTGCACCGAATTCTACGACCCGGCGGCCGAACACAGCCTGCGGTTCGACGATCCCGATCTGGGCATACCCTGGCCGCTGGAGCAGGCCCCGACCCTGTCGGCCAAGGACCAGGCGGCGCACCGCCTCAAGGATTTTCCGCCGGAGCTGTTGCCGGTTTACTGAAACTACCCTCCAACCGAGCCATCCCGAGCGCGAGACCAAAGGCCTATGAACATCCTGTTATTCGGCAAGAACGGCCAGGTAGGCTGGGAACTCCAGCGGGCGCTGGCGCCGCTGGGTCCGGTAACTGCCGTCGACTTCGACTCGACCGACTACTGCGGGGATTTCACCGATCTGGATCGGCTGGCCGACACCGTGCGGCAGGCACGTCCCACGGTCATCGTCAACGCCGCAGCCCACACGGCGGTGGACAAGGCCGAGTCGGAACCGGAGCTGTGCCGGACCATCAACGCCCTGTCCCCGGCGGTGCTGGCGAGAGAAGCCCTGAGCCTGGGCGCCTGGCTGGTGCATTACTCCACCGATTACGTGTTCGACGGCAGCGGCGACCGGCCACGGGTGGAAACCGACCCCACCGGCCCCCTCAACGTCTATGGCGCCACCAAACTGGAAGGAGAGCGGCTCATCCGGGAAAGCGGCTGCAACCACCTGATCTTCAGGACCAGTTGGGTCTATGCGGCACGGGGCGCCAATTTCGCCCGCACCATGTTGCGGCTCGCCCGCGAGCGGGACCGGCTGACGGTCATCGACGACCAGGTGGGCGCACCCACCGGGGCCGATCTGATCGCCGACGTCACCGCCCATGCCTTGCGGGCCGTTCAAGGACGGCCGGAACTGAGCGGCTTGTACCACCTGGTGGCGGGCGGGGAAACCTCCTGGCACGGCTATGCCGGTTCGGTGATCGAGTTTTCCCGAGCGTTGGGAGAGGACTTGCAGGTCAGAGAGATCGAGCCGATTCCGACCCGCGACTTCCCGACTCCGGCCACCCGTCCCCTCAACTCGCGGCTGAACACCTCGAAACTGCAGTCGACTTTCGGCCTGACCCTGCCCCATTGGCGCCAGGGTGTGGAGCGGATGCTGACGGAAATCCTGCAGCGTTGAGGGAGTGAACGTGGCGTGGCGCGGTTGGCTGGCGCTTTTGCTGACGGCCTGGCTGCAGCCGGCCATCGCCGATCCGGCTGAGGAGCTGATCGAGGCGGCGCGCCGCCAGATCGGGGTGACGCTGCATTACGACTCCGGCTACCGTGTGCTGGCATTCCCCGGCGGCGACGTCCCGCGGGAGCGGGGCGTGTGCACCGACGTGCTCATCCGTGCCTACCGCCTCGCTTTCGGGCGCGATCTTCAGGTATTGGTGCATCGGGACATGAAGCGGGCCTTCGGCGCCTATCCCCAGCTGTGGGGGCTGAAGCACCCCGACCGCAACATCGACCACCGGCGGGTTCCCAACCTGGCCGCCTTCTTCAAGCGCCACGGCCAAACACTGCCGGTCAGCGCTGCGGCGGCGGACTACCGTCCCGGCGACCTGGTCACCTGGCGCCTGCCCGCCGGGGTGCCCCACATCGGCATCGTCTCCGACCGCCGCATCGACGGAACCCCCGCCGTCATCCACAACATCGGCCGGGGCACCCGCGAGGAGGACACGCTGTTCGCCTTCACCGTCACCGGCCACTACCGCTATCTGCCGCCGTGGCCGGAGCGCGGCGGCTGAGCGGCCCGGCTACTTGTCGTCGACGATGAACATGTTGTCGTGGCTGGCGGCGTAGCGCTCCACGCTGAGCTGTTCGCCCAGCTTGATCATCAGCCGCACCTCGTTCTTGGAATCGGCCGAGTGGAGGGCATCCTCGTAGGTGATGAGACCCTGCTTGTAGAGCTCGTAGAGAGCCTGGTCGAAGGTCTGCATGCCCTGCTCGCGAGACTGCTTCATCAACTCCTTGAGCTTATGGATCTCGCCCTTGCGGATCAGGTCGGAGGCCAGCGGCGTGTTGACGAGGATCTCCACCGCCGGATAGCGCCCCTTGCCGTCGGCCCGGCGAATCAGCTGCTGGGCGATGATGGCCCTGAGGTTGAGCGAGAGATCCATGAACAGCTGGGGATGCATGTCCTCCGGGAAAAAGTGGAGGATGCGGTCCAGCGCCTGGTTGGCGTTGTTGGCGTGCAGGGTGCTGAGGCACAGATGGCCGGTCTCGGCGAAGGCGACCGCATGCTGCATGGTCTCCCGCGTGCGGATTTCACCGATCAGGATGACGTCCGGCGCCTGCCGCAATGTGTTGCGCAGGGCCACCTCGTAGGATTCCGTGTCGATCCCCACCTCGCGCTGGGTGACGATGCAGCCGGCGTGGGGGTGGGCGAATTCCAGCGGGTCTTCGATGGTGATGATATGGCCGCTGGAATGCTCGTTGCGGTGCTTGATCATCGCCGCCAGGGAGGTGGACTTGCCGGTGCCGGTAGCGCCCACGAACAGGATCAGGCCTCGCTTGGTCATCGCCAGGTCGTTGACGATGGACGGCAGGCTCAGTTCCTGGGCGGTGGGAATCTTGCTCTCGATGCGGCGCAGCACCATGCCCGGCGAATCGCGCTGGATGAAGGCGCTGACGCGAAACCGGCCGACTCCCTGGGACGAAATGGCGAAGTTGCACTCGTTGGTGTTCTGGAATTCGTCCTTCTGGCGCTGATTCATCACCCCCATGACGATTTCCCGGCACTGGTCGGTGGTCAGCTTGGTGTTGGAGATGGGCTGGATGATGCCGTCCACCTTCAGGCAGGGCTCCTTGCCGGCGGTGATGAACAGATCCGACGCCTTCTTGTGCGCCATCAGCATGAGCAGGGAATCGAAGTCCATGGCAGTGGTCCGTCGTCGTGGAGCAGGTTGGAATGGGTGACCTTAGAACAGGGTTTTGTTGACGGCCCGTGAACGGGCGGCCTGGCGCGAAATGAGGCCTTTCTCCACCAGTTCCTGCAAATGCTGGTCCAAAGTCTGCATGCCGTCCTTGCGGCCGGTCTGGATGGCGGAATACATCTGGGCCACCTTGTCCTCGCGAATCAGGTTGCGGATCGCCGCGGTGCCCACCATGATCTCCCAGGCCGCGGTACGGCCGCCGCTGATCTTCTTCAGCAGGGTCTGGGCGATGACCGCCTGCAGCGATTCCGACAGCATGGAGCGGATCATGTCCTTCTCCGCCGCGGGGAACACGTCGATGATGCGGTCGATGGTCTTGGCCGCGGAACTGGTGTGGAGGGTGCCGAACACCAGGTGGCCGGTTTCGGCGGCGGTGAGCGCCAGCCGGATAGTCTCCAGATCGCGCATTTCGCCCACCAGAACCACGTCGGGGTCTTCGCGCAGGGCCGAACGCAAGGCTTCGTTGAATCCCAGGGTGTCGCGATGCACTTCGCGCTGGTTGATCAGGCACTTTTTGCTCTGGTGGACGAACTCGATGGGATCTTCAATCGTGAGGATGTGGCTGTAATCGTTGTTGTTGATGTAGTCGATCATGGCCGCCAGGGTGGTCGACTTGCCCGAGCCGGTGGGACCGGTCACCAGGATCAGGCCGCGCGGATGGCGGGTGACCTCCTGAAAAAACGGCGGGCAGCCCAGGTCTTCCAGGGTCAGCACCTTGGACGGAATGGTTCGGAAAACTCCGGCGGCACCGCGGTCCTGGTTGAAGGCGTTGACGCGGAAGCGGGCGATACCGGGCAACTCAAAGGAGAAGTCGGTCTCGAAGAACTCCTCGTAGTCGCGCCGCTGGCGGTCGTTCATGATGTCGTACAGCAGCGCATGGACCTCCTTGTGATCCAGCGGCGGCACGTTGATGCGGCGAATGTCGCCGTCCACCCGGATCATCGGCGGCAGTCCCGCGGAAAGGTGCAGGTCCGAAGCCCCGTTTTTCACGGAGAACGCAAGCAGTTCGGCTATATCCATGGAATCCTCTGGGTCACGACGAAAATCTTGAAGCGGCCTGCGCCGGGCCGCTATTCTCTCCGGCTTGCAGCAGCCGGTCCCGGCAGCCGGTGCCGCGCGGTTTGGCGGCGCTTGTAGTATAGATAGACCTCACCACTCCACAACCATGAAGGACATCGAAGCAAGCCTCTCCGCCCTGCGCGACCGCATCCGCGAAGCCGAACTCGCTGCCGGCCGGCCCGCCGGCAGCGTCGGCCTGATCGCCGTCAGCAAGACCCAGCCGGCGGAGGCCATTGCGGAGGCTTATCGCCTCGGCCAGCGCGACTTCGGCGAAAACTACCTGCAGGAGGCCCTGAGCAAACAGGAACCGCTGTCGGAGCCGGATCTGGTGTGGCATTTCATCGGCCCGATCCAGTCCAACAAGACCAAGCCGCTGGCCCAGCATTTCCACTGGGTCCACAGCGTGGACCGGGGCAAGATCGCCGAGCGCCTCAGCGAGCAGAGGCCGGCCGCATTGCCGCCCCTCAATGTGCTGATCCAGGTGAACGTCAGCGGCGAGGCCAGCAAGTCCGGGGTGGAACCGGATCAGGCCGGCGAACTGGCGGCGGCCATTGCCGAACTGCCGCGTCTGAAGCTGCGGGGCCTCATGGCCATCCCGGAGCCCACCGACGACGTCCAGTCCCAGCGGCGGTCCTTCCGGACCCTGCGGCAGACTCTGGAGCGACTGAATCTGGCGGGCGTGGACCAGCTCTCCATGGGGATGTCCCACGACCTGGAAGCGGCCATCCTCGAAGGTGCGACCCTGGTTCGCGTCGGAACCGCAGTGTTCGGACCGCGTCAAACCAGCCGGTAAAGCGGGCATTCCCACCCCGGCTTCGCGTTAGAATAAGGCCATCCCCATTGACGGATTTCGATTCTCCATGAGCAAACAACCGACCATAGGTTTCATCGGCGCCGGCAACATGGCCGGCAGTCTCATCGCGGGCCTGCTGGCCGACGGCTACAGCCCGGCCCATATCTGGGCCGCCGACGTCGATCCGGACAAGCTGGCGTCGCTGCAGACGCGCTTCGGCATCCACACCACCGGCGACAACCACGAAGTGGCGCGCCAGTCGCAGATCATCGTGCTGGCCGTCAAACCCCAGGTGCTGAGGGAGGTGGCACGGGACCTGGCGTCGACCGTGCAGCGCCAGGCGCCTTTGATCATCTCCCTGGTGGCCGGCATCACCGAAGACGCCATCGACCGCTGGCTGGGCGGCGGCAACGACATCGTCCGCTGCATGCCCAACACTCCCGCCCTGGTAAAGTCCGGCGCCACCGCGCTGCACGGCAACGATCGCATCAGCGCGGAACAGCGCAGCCGTGCCGAAGCGGTGCTGCGGGCCGTCGGCCTGGCGGTGTGGGTCGACCGGGAAGATTTGCTGGACGTGGTCACGGCCCTATCGGGCAGCGGACCGGCCTACTTCTTCCTATTCATGGAGGCATTGGAAGAAGCCGCCGCCAGGATGGGTTTGGAGCCGAACACCGCGCGGCTGCTGGCGCAGCAAACCGCCCTGGGCTCGGCGCGGCTGGCGATGGAATCCGACGAAGCGCCGGCTGAACTGCGGCACCGGGTGACCTCGCCGGGGGGAACCACCGAGCGGGCCATCAGAACCTTCGAAGAGGCCGGCTTCCGGGACCTGGTGAGCCGCGCCATGGCGGACGCCCACCGCCGCGCCGGCGAATTGTCCGAAGAGTTGGGGAGCGACCGATGAGCGGTTCCTATCTGGTCAACCCGGCGGTGTTCCTGATCGACACCCTGTTCAGCCTGTATGTGCTGGCGCTCATGCTGCGGTTCCTGCTGCAGTGGGTCGAGGCGGATTTCTACAATCCCATCTCCCAGTTCGTGGTCAAGCTGACCCACCCCCCGCTCCGACTCACCCGCCGCATCCTGCCGTCGATCGGCCGCATCGACACCGCTTCGGTGGTGCTGATGCTGGTGGTGCAGGCCCTCGGCGGCTGTCTGCTGTTCCTGATCCAGGGGGTGGACTTCAGCATCGGCTTCCTGGCGGTCTGGTCGTTTGCACAGCTGCTGGCGCTGCTGTTCAACGTCTATTTGTTCGCCATCATCGCAGTCGCCCTGCTGAGCTGGATCTCCCCCGCCCCCCGCAACGCCGCGGTGAGCCTGCTGCACAGCCTGACCTACCCGGTCCTGCGCTGGACCCGGCGGGTCATTCCCCCCATGGGTGGCGTGGACTTGTCGCCGCTGGTCGCCCTGATTGTGATCCAGATTGCAAAAATGCTCATCATGCAGCCGCTGCTGCAGCTGGCCACCTCTCTCAACTAACGAGGCTACGCCTCAGACCGACAAGGCATGTGTGGGAGGGCTCCGCGGTGCCGGTGTGGTAAGGTAACCACGCCGGCGTTGGATCGCCGTGCGATCGGACCTTGAAGGTCAAATGAAAGCC
>Ga0233425_10006906_pt1 | contig 16343 bp, 14 predicted proteins | sample Watercolumn_Towu_2_FD_181712 | JGI IMG/M metagenome (GOLD analysis project Ga0233425, IMG submission 181712) | Freshwater microbial communities from Lake Towuti, South Sulawesi, Indonesia - Watercolumn_Towuti2014_140_MG | ecosystem: Environmental > Aquatic > Freshwater > Lake | place... | reverse complement strand
GGCCATTCTTCTGGTCCACAACTTCTTTGTAGTGGGCGACCCAGCCGGGAATGCGCCCGATGGCGAAGATAACGGTGAACATTTCCACCGGGATCCCGATGGCGCGCATGATGATGCCACTGTAAAAATCTACGTTCGGATACAACTTGCGCGAGATGAAGTAGTCATCCTTCAGCGCGGCCTCTTCCAACTTGTGCGCGATCGGCAGCAGCGGATCATCCACGTTCAATGATTTCAATAGTTTGTCGCACTGCACCTTGATGATTTTTGCGCGCGGGTCGTGGTTCTTGTAAACGCGATGGCCGAATCCCATCAGCCGTTTACCGGCGACTTTATTTTTAATCGCATCGAGGAATTTCGAGCCGTCGTCGCCGCTGTGATGAATCTGTTCGAGCATGTTGATGACGGCTTGATTTGCGCCGCCGTGCAACGGCCCCCACAACGCGCACACGCCGCCTGCGGCGCAGGCAAACAGGTTTGCCTGCGCGCTCGCGATCATGCGGACAGTCGAAGTGGAGCAGTTCTGCTCGTGGTCGGCGTGCAGCAGGAAAATCAAATCGAGTGCGCGGACGACTTCCGGTTTGAGGTCATAATCCTGATACGGTTCGCTGAACATCATGTGCAGGAAGTTGGCCGTGTATTTGTAAACCGGTTTTGGATAGATGATCGGCAGTCCGCGCGTTTTGCGGTAGGCGAAAGCCGCGATGGTTCGCACTTTTGACATCAAGCGCGCGGCTTGAAGATCGAAGCGATCCGGATTGTATCCTTCGAGCAGGCGCGGATGAAAGCAACTGCTCGCGTTGATCATGGCAGAGAGAATCGCCATTGGGTGCGCGTTTGGCGGGAAACCTTCGAAATGGAACTTCATGTCTTCGTGGATCATTTCGTTCTGCGTCAGCAGGTCGGAAAGTTTTCGCAGCTCAGCGCGCGTTGGCAGGTGTCCGTAAATTAACAGGAATGCGGTTTCGATAAAGCTGGAGTGCTCGGCAAGTTCCTCAATGGGATAGCCGCGATAACGGAGGATTCCTCTCTCTCCGTCGATGAATGTGACCGCGCTGTGGCACGAACCGGTGTTGGCATAGCCGTCGTCAATCGTAATGTGGCTGGTCGTCTGGCGTAGGGCGGAGATATCAATCGCATGTTCGCCTTCGGACCCAATGATGACCGGTAACTCATATGCCTTGCCGTCGATTTCCAGTTTTGCGGTCTTGCTCATAAATTCTCCGTCTAGTGCGCCAATCCAAATGCATCGTGAATGGCTTTGGCCGCTTTGTCTGCGTCGTTTAACGTAATAATGACGCTGATCTTGATTTCGCTCGTGGAAATCATACCGATGTTCACGCCCGCATGCGACAGTGCTTCAAACATCTTCGCGGCGACACCCGGATGGCTCCGCATGCCAATTCCGACAATACTGACCTTCGCGATATCACCGGACGAGATAACTTCGCGCGCGCCAATTTCTTTCACGATGGGCTGCAATACTTTTGCCGCCTTTGCGGCGTCCGTATCGCCGAGTGTGAACGAAATGTCTGTGGCGCCTTTTTCGCTGACGTTCTGGACGATGACGTCAATGTTGATGTTGGCGTCGGCGATTGTTTTAAAGATGCGCGCAGCCACGCCCGGCTTGTCGGGCACGCCGGAAATGGTGACTTTGGCTTGTTTTTTGTCAACGGCGACGCCACGGATGACGACATCTTCCATGTTTGGTGTTTCTGTTTTCACGATGGTTCCTGGGTTGTTGTTGAAACTGCTGCGGACTTCAAACACGACATTGAATTTCTTCGCGAACTCAACCGAGCGCGCCTGCATGACCTTTGAGCCGAGTGCGGCCATCTCGAGCATTTCATCGTAGCTGATTTCCAAAATCTTTTTTGCATCCGGAATGATGCGTGGATCGGCTGTATAAACACCATCCACATCCGTGTAAATCTGGCAGACGTCCGCCTTCGTCGCTGCCGCGATGGCAATGGCGCTGAGATCGCTGCCGCCACGACCGAGTGTCGTGATGTGCCCCTCCGGCGTCTCGCCCTGGAAACCGGCGATGATGACGATGTTGCCCGCGTCGAGCAACGCGTGAACGCGTTTCGGCGTGATGTTCGCGATCTTCGCTTTCGTGTGAACGCCGTCGGTCACAATGCCGGCTTGCGAACCGGTGAGTGACGTCGCTTTCGCGCCAAGCGAGTGCAACGCCATCGCCAACAGCGCAATTGTCGTCTGCTCGCCCGTTGCGAGCAATACGTCCATCTCGCGCTCGTTCGGCTCCGGATGAACTTCTTTCGCCAGTTTGATCAGATTGTCCGTCACGCCGCTCATCGCGGACACGACGACGATCACCTGATTGCCCGCCTGCTGCGTGTCGAGCACGCGCCGCGCAACGTTCTTGATCCGTTCGGGATTCCCGACGGATGTGCCGCCATATTTTTGTACAATCAATGCCATATCAGTCAAAACTCTCCACGCGCAAGACGACCGTCTTGTCTTTTACCACGTCGAGCCGGTCGATTTGTGCCACAGCGTCACGCACCGCGCGGTCTTTCGCCGTGTGCAACATCATGATCAACGGAACCGAATTCGTCTCCGACTCGCGCTGCAACACCGACGCGATGCTGATGTTCGCATCGCCGAGCACTTTGGAAACTTTCGCAATCACCCCGGCTCGATCCGCAACCGTCAACCGCAAATAATATCGAGACACCACTTCATCAATCGTCCGCAACTTCGCGTGTAACCGGTGCGACACGAATGCCGGTACTTGCGCCACGCTGCCCGACTTCAACCGTAACGCTGCGTCCGCCAAATCCGCAATCACCGCGCTGCTCGTTGCATCCGCACCCGCGCCGCGTCCATAAAACATCGTGTCGCCGACGACATCGCCGCGCACCGTGACTGCGTTGAACACGCCGTTTACGCTCGCCATCACATGCCGCTGCGGGATTAATGTCGGATGCACGCGCACTTCCACTCCGCCGTCCACCGACTTGATGATCGCGAGCAATTTGATCGCGTATCCAAGTTCGCGCGCGACCTGAATGTCCATTTGTGAAACGTGACGAATTCCCTCGACGTACGTGTTGCCGTAACCAGTCCAGAAACCATGTGCCAATGACGCGAGAATTGTCGTCTTGTGCGCCGAATCAATTCCATCCACGTCGAGGCCGGGATCGGCCTCGGCATAACCGAGCCTCTGCGCTTCCGCGAGCACGTCCGAAAAATCTTTTCCCTCCGCGCTCATCCGCGACAAAATATAATTACACGTCCCGTTCACGATTCCGTAAATCAACGGGAATTCATTCGCGACAAAACCTTCGCGCAACGCCTTGATGATCGGAATGCCGCCCGCGACGCTCGCTTCATAAAACAAATTCGTTTTATGCTTTGCCGCCACTGCGAAAATTTCCTCGCCGTCGTGCGCGAGCAATGCCTTGTTTGCCGTCACCACGACCTTGCCGCGCCGTAGCGCGTCGAGAATCAATGTCTTCGCGAATCCGGTTCCGCCGATGAGTTCGACAACGATTGGCGCGTCCGGATCGTTCAACACCTGTTGTGCATCCGCTGTCTTTGCTTCCGCCGCGACCGGTATCGAAGCGAGCCGGGCCGCATCCTTGTCGCAGACCCATTTCAAGCACAAACGTACGCCGAGCCGGTCCGTAATCAGGTCGGCATGGCGTGTCAAATTTCGGACTACGCCGCCGCCGACAACACCGGCGCCGACGAGTCCTACATTGATTTGTGTGAGAGTGCTCAAAGTGCGTGAAAAATAGCGGCGCTCGGCAGCGTGTGCAACAGAAAAACCATCAAATTATCAAATCACAAGTTCCCGCGTTTTGAGCGTGGTGACATGTGGTTTTAATTTGTCGACAACAAGATTTTCGCGTACAGGTGTAGTGACGGTGCTCCCGTAGCTCAGATGGATAGAGCATCGGTTTCCTAAACCGGTGGTCGCAGGTTCAACTCCTGCCGGGAGCGCCAATCTTTGCGGTTGCAGCGACGCGGCGGTGTTGGTACGTTGTCGGCGCTTAACCATGCGAACATTTCTTTCAGCAAAACTTCATGGCGGTTGCCTGACGCAATGTGACCTGCATTACGAAGGCAGTTGCGGCATCGGTCCGGACTTGCTCACGGCTTCGGGTATTCTGCCATTGGAAAAAATTTCAGTCCTTAACGTTTCAACTGGCGCTCGACTCGAAACATATGTCATTCGCGGTGAAAAGAATGGCGAACTTTCACTTAACGGTGCCGCGGCGCGCCATGCCGCAGTGGGCGACAAGGTTATTATTCTTGCGTATGCCGAACTTCCGCAAAAGGAAATCCGCTCGCACAAGGCGCGAATCGTGATTCTCAACAAACATAACAAGATTATTTCAACGCGTTTGGCGAGTCCGATGGAGTAGGGAGACAATGCGCCGTACTGCGTCGTCGTTTTTTTTTCGGATGGTGGCGGTATTGATTGCGACGACGGCACTTCATGCCGAAGAGGCAGCGGAGACTCTTCCACCGCCGCCCAAGGTTGAGACGATTTTGCAACGACTCTGGGCGAACCGCGCGCGGAAAGATTTTTCGTTGAAGGCGCGCTTGTTCGTGTCCCGCGAGGAAGCCGTGCCGGTGGATATTGGCATCAAGAATTTACCGGATGAAGTGCGGACAATTTACCGTGCAGAGAAAACCAAGTTGCTCATCGTCCAATCACAACAAAATCTACCGCGGTTTTACCTTGCGGGTAGTGGGGAATTGACCGGTACAAATCGGATGGAGCGATTACTCGGCTCATGGATCAATTACTACGACCTCGGCATGCCGTTTTTATATTGGCCCGAACCCAAGTGTGTTGGTTATGAGCGGGTGCGTGCTCAAGACTGTTATGCAATCGAAGTGAAATCCACAACCGAGCCATACCGGCGTGTGAAATTTTGCGTACAGACCGAATACTTCGCCTTGTTGCGGGCTGAAGCATTCGATGTGGATGACAATCCGGTCAAGCGAATTTCAATTACGAGTTTCAAGAAGATTGGCGATGTGTGGGTGCCGCGTGGAATGGATTTTTTATTCGTGCCGTCGGGGCAATCAATGCCGTCTTCCGAAAAATCGCGTTTGGAAATATACGACGGTAATTATGATGCAACATTACCGCTTTCGGATTTCGACCCGGTTCAATTCGGCGCCAAACCGAGCGCGGCAAGTAATTGAAGATCAGCTTCGGCTTCCGGGTTTTTTGCGGTCAGCAATTTTCCGCCGAAGAAAATTGAATTGGCCCCCGCAAAAAAACAGAGCGCTTGTCCTTCGCGTGACAACAGTGTCCGTCCTGCCGACAAACGGATCTTCGAGCGTGGTATTGCAATGCGCGTTGTGGCGATTAACCGGACAAGATCAAAGATGTCAACAGGCAAGGTGTGTTCCAACGGCGTACCGGGTTGTGGCATCAGGCAGTTGATCGGAACACTGTCCGGTGGCGGTGTAAATGCGGCAAGGACTTCAATCATCCGAAGACGATCATCAATGGTTTCCCCCATGCCGATGATGCCGCCGCAACATAACGACAAACCTGCGCATTGGACTGCCCGGATGGTGTTGAGGCGGTCATCAAACGCGTGCGTCGTCACGATGTTCGGATAAAATTCCGGACTGGTGTCGATGTTGTGGTTGTAGGTGTGCAACCCAGCCGCCTTCAATACCCGGGCGGCATTCTCGCTGATGTGTCCAAGCGTGACGCAGACCTCGATATTGAGCGCGGCAACAGCGCGGATGATGTCGAGTACTTGTTCAAATTGGGCCGTGCCTTCACGGACGCTGCTCCACGCCGCCCCCATGCAGAAGCGCGAGGCGCCGCGTTCTTTTGCGGCTCGCGCAACGGCAACCACTTCATCGACACCCATGAGTTTTTCCGATTGAACGCCGGTTTTGTAGCGTGCACTTTGGGCGCAGTAGGAGCAGTCCTCGCTACAGCCGCCGGTCTTAATGCTGAGCAACGAACAAAGTTGAATTCCATCTCGACTCCAGTGCTGACGATGAACTTCCCGAGCCTGCTGGAGCAGATCGAAGAACGGCTGGTCGTAAAATTGGCGAAGTGGACTGGGCATGGCGGGGGATGCTAGCGGAGTGTTTCTATCATTGCAAGCGCGGGGCGATTCTGCTAAAGGACGCGCAAAACCAGCCGCCTGTACGGGGCCAAGAAAGGGTTTACAACATGGATCGCAACCTGCAAAAAATTTGCGCGATGCTGCAAAGTCCTGACGGCATGAGGCGTTGTGCCGCCGCCATGGTTCTCACTGAACTTGCCCCAAACGATCCGCCTGTTGTTAAGGCGCTCGGCGAGGCGCTGCAGGGCGGCGCCAGCCAGTTGCTGACGCGTTATGTTCTCGAAGCATTTGATGCCATCAGCACGAAGGCCGTCGTGCCCTTCGTGCTGCCGCTCCTCAACTCCGAGGACCTCGAAACAAAACTCCGCGCCGTCGGCATTGTCGCCCGCGCGGGTGGCGATGTGTTGCCGGAAATCAAAAAACAACTGACCGTCGCGTCGCCCCAGCAAAAACTCGTCCTCGTTGACATCCTTGCCCGCATCCACGACCGCAACGCCTTCCAAGTCATCCTTGAACTTCTCTTCGACAACGACTTCGAACTCGTCAAAGAAACCTGCCAGGCCGTCCGCCGTCACATTACCGACGCCGACCCGAAAGTTCGCGCCACGCTTCACAAACAAGTCGTCAGCTTCATGAACAGCGCGCGCGTCAAGAAAAACGACCGCGTCCTCACCTCGTGTCTACTACTCGTCGGCTACCTCGGCGCGCCTGACGCCCGCAAATTGCTCCTCAAATACGCCGCGCCGAAATCCCTCGGCTACATCCGACGCAACGCCCTCATCGGCCTCAAAGGCATCGAGCACACCGGCGCCGCCGTCAACGCCGTCGCCAAACCGCTCCTGAAATACCTCGACGAAACCGACCCCGTCATCGCCCAGCACGCCCTCGACATCGTCGAAAAACTCGTCCTCCCGAAATCCTGCGACGCCCAGTGGCGCAGGCTCCTCACCGGCAAGCACGCCCCCGTCCGCTCCTTCGCCGCGCGCAAACTCGCCGCCACCGACAACGCCGCCAACAACAAACTCATGCTCGACCTCCTCGCGCACGAAGACCCCCACGTCAGCGAAATCGCCGCCAGCACGCTCGCCCGACACAAAGGCGCCACCAAGATCCTCCTCGACGCACTCGCCCGCGAACGCGACCCCGAAGTCGCCTGGCGCCTCGCCAAAATCCTCAAGCCCCACAGCGAAGCCGTCGACAAAAAGACCCGCAAACGATTCATCACGCTCGCCGCCCGCGAAATCGCCGAGGGGCGCCTCCGCTACGAAGCGCTCTTCTACTTCCTCCGCAACATTGACCAAAAAGAAGCCGACGCCGTCCTCCGCGACACCGGCCTCAAGTTCAAAAAAACCAAAAAATGGGCGCGCGCCGTTGACTGCCTCCGCCAGCTCATCAACACCGAAAGCTTCGACAACGAAGTCCGCTTCGAACTCAGCGTCTGCAACCTCAAACAATCCCCCAAAGACCTCGCCCCGCACCTCCGCGCCGAAGACCACGCCCTGCGCGGCATCCACGGACTCCTCCCGAACAAACCCTTCAACGTCCTCGACCGCCTCAAAAAAGAAGCCGTCCTCGACGCCGCCGACCTCTGCTACGTCGGATTCCACTTCGCCGAACTCCCCGGCGCCGGCAACGCCGAATTCGGACGCGCGCTCCTCGAACACATCGTCCAACGCTGGCCCGCCTCGAAAGAAGCCAAAGCCGCCAAGAACAAACTCAAACTGGCGACCGGTCCCGCCGCCGCACAACAACCCGCCGCATAAAAAACCCCGGACGCCCGGTGGTGTTTGAAAAAGCGTCGGTCGCGACGCAACCTCAACCTTGCCGGAACATTGACGGAACAAAACCGGAACATCGCGTCGTGTTGGCGCTCACCGCGTCAGCGCGTTCGCCAGTGCGATCCACTGCTCGATGCTCAACTCTTCCGGGCGCGCGGTCGGCTCGACTCCCGCGGCGTGGAACGCTTCGCCAATGCCGTCGTGGTCGGCGAGAGCTTTGCGGAGCATCTTGCGGCGTTGGTTGAAGGCGTGCCGGACAATCTCGTGAAACGGCGCGCCGTCCTCGAGTTTCATCCGGGTGTCGCGGCGTTCGAGGACGACGATGGCGCTGTCCACGCGCGGTTCGGGACAGAAACAGTGCGGCGAGACGACGTGCTCGAGGGTGACGTGGTAATAATGCTGCGTGAAGACGGTGAGGGCGCTGTAATCTTTGTGGCGCGGCGTGGCGGCGAGTCGGAGCGCGACTTCGCGTTGGATGGTGAGGACCATCGCGCGGGGTTTGTGCGCGCCTTCGACGAACCGTTCGAGGATCGGCGTGGAGATGGAGTAGGGGAGGTTCGAGACGACTTTGAACGATTCGGGAAGGTTGAAGTCGCGCGCGCGGAGCAGTTCGACGGCGTCGCCTTCGTGAAGTTCGAGGCCGATGTAGCGGCGGCGGAGGTGCGCGGCGAGGCGGGCGTCTTTTTCGATGGCGATGAGGCGGCGGGCTTGTTTGAAAAGCTCCTCGGTGAGCGCGCCGAGGCCGGGGCCGATTTCGATGACGGTTTCGTCGGGGCGGACGTCGGCGTTGCGGAGGATGATGTCGCGGATGTTTTGGTCGGTGAGGAAATTCTGGCCGAGGGCTTTGCTCGGGGTGATGTCGAGTTCGGCGATGAGTTGTCGGACTTCGGTGAGCGTCATGGTTCCATCGCGCTGAGGAGGTCGCGTGCGTTTAAGTTTTTGGGATCGAGCTTGAGCGCGTGGCCAAGATAAAATTCGGCGTCCTCGCGTTTTCCGCCGAGCAGGGCGCGGACGGAGTGGAGCGAGAAGAGGTCGGCCCGGTGTTCGGCGGAGACGGAATCGGTCAGGAGTTTGTCGGCGCGCGCGAGCCAGTCGTCGGCTTTGGGGTCGTTGCCGCGCTGTAGTTCGACGGCGGCCATGCCGGCAGTGGCGATGAAATTCTGCGGTTCGCGCTTGAGGATGATGGCGAGCTGTCCGGCGACGTTGTCGCATTGTTTGAGTTGTCCATACGCTTTGGCGAGGAGGAAGCGGCTGCGGACGCTGTCGTTGGCTTTCACGCGTTCGTTGCAGGCGGCAAGAAGTTTGTCGTTGCGCTCGGCGCCGAGTTGGATGGCGGCGATCATGTCCCAGGCGCGGTCGCGTTTCGGGTCAAGCGTGACGGCGCGGCGGTAATATTTTTCGGAGGCGCCGTTGACGCCGTCGAGCGTGAGGTGGATGATGCCGAGTCCTTCGCAGGCGGTGGCGGCGCGTTTCGGATCGGGGTCGGCGGCAAGACGCTCGAGGCGTTCACAAGATTCCCGGATGAGGGCGCGGGATTTTTCGGAAATGGATTTTCCCAAACCGGTGGAGGGATCAATCGAAATGCGGTTGGTGATGGCTTCGTACAGCATGGTGAACGTGGCAAAGGTGGTTTGGGTTTCAACGTTGTTGGGGGAGAGGCGCGCGATTTGTTGGAAGTCGGCGAGGACTTCCGGAGTCAATGAGATTGAGAGGACGTTGACTGGTTTGTCTTCGGTGACGTTGATGAGGACTTGGATGCAGGTTTGGAAAATCATCCGATGGACGGCGCGTTGGGCGTAGGCTTCGAGATAGTGTGGATTGATTTGGATGGCTTTGTTGTGGCAGTCGAGCGCCTCGTTCATGAGGCGCGCCGCGTCGCGGATGACGGTAGTGGTGATCCGGCCTTCGCGGAATGCTTGAACGAGTGCGCCGATCTGGTCGAGATCAATGCTGTCGACGTGGAGATGCTCCTGCAGGGCGCGGAAGGACAGTTTCGCGCCGAGGTCGCACCACGCGACAACATTGGTCGGCTCTGCTTTCACGAGGTCGCGCAGTTCGGCTTCGGTCTGTTTGGAGGCGTTGGTCTGGGCGAGAGCGCGAAGATCGGAACTGTGAAACCAGAATTCGAATCCCAACTTGACGGTCGGGAGCTTGGCGAGCGCACGGAGTTGTTCCGGGGTTGTTCCGGCGCTGACGGTTTGGGGTCCGGTGATGATGGCGGCGAGGAAAATCAGTGCGACAAGATGTTTTTGTTTCATGATTTTACCAGTTTGACGGCGAGGTTGATGGCGGCGATGAGGCTGTCGGGTTTGGCGATGTTCTTACCGGCGATGTCGGGCGCGGTGCCGTGGTCGGGCGAGGTGCGCACGAAGGGCAAGCCGAGCGTGAGGTTTACGCCGGTGTCGAACGCGATCATTTTCAGCGGGGCGAGTCCTTGGTCGTGGTACATCGCGACGACGGCGTCGAATTCGCCGTTGTAGTGCCGGTGGAACAATGTGTCGGCAGGCCAGGGACCGGTGACGCCGCGGAGTTTGCGCGCGGCGCGGCGGACGGCGGGGGCGATGATGCGGCGGTCTTCGTCGCCGAGTAAGCCGGCTTCGCCGGCGTGGGGGTTGAGTCCGCAGACGCCGATGCGTGGTTGTCGGATGCCGAGGCGTCGGCAAAAGTCGTCGGTGAGTTCGATGACGTTGGTGATGCGGTGGGTGTTGAGGAGACCTGGGACGCGACGGAGCGGTTCGTGGATGGTGGCGAGTGAGACGCGGAGCGGGCCGCCGACGAGCATCATGGCGAATTTGTTTGTGCCGGCGATGTGGGCGAGGAGTTCGGTTTGTCCGGGAAATGGGGCGACGAGTTCTTTGGAAATCGGCGCGGTGACGATGGCGTCGAGTTCGCCGTTGAGGCAACGCCGCGCGCCGTCTTCGATCCACGCGCGGGCGTCGGTGCGTCGGTGTGTGCGCGGGTTGCCGATGATTTCGTAGCGGGCGCGTGTCGGCAGTTTGCCGGAGGCGAGCGCTTTGGCGACAATTTCGGGGCCGATGCCGGCCACGTCGCCCAGCGTGATGCCGATGCGTGGGCGTGTTGGCATATGAGGTTAGGAATTTCGGAAACGGATTTCGAAGATGCGGATGAAGGCTTTGGAACGGAGTTCGCGGACCCAGTTTTCGTGCATTCGCGCGCGTTGTTCCTCGGCCAAAACTTTTTCGATGGTGTCGCGGACTTCGGAGAGCGGTTTTGTGTGGGCGGCGCGGAAGTCGTCAACTTGGATGATGTAAAAACCTTCTTTGGTTTCGATGAGCTTGCTGTGTTGGCCGGGTTTGAGGCCGAAGGCGGCGTCGTTGAGTTGTTTTTGGATGGTGTCGCGGGTGATCCAGTCGCGTTCGCCGCCTTTTTTGGCGTCGGCGTCTTCGGAGTGTTGTTTGGCGAGGTCGGCGAAGTTGGTGCCGTTGTCCAGTTTGGTGAGGAGGCTTTCGCCAAAGGCGCGTCGCGAGGCGGTGGGGACGTCAGGATCGGTGGGTTTTTTGATGAAGATCATGCGGAGTTTCACCTGGTCTTCCAGTTTGTAATCGGCGAGGTGAGTTTTGTAGTATTGTTCAATCCGATTCGGCGAGATGACGATTTCGTGTTGTGACTTTTTGCTGCGCATCGCCTGGATGATGGTGCGCTCGCGGACTTTCTCTCGGTATTGTGGGAAGGTGAGTTTCTGCGCTTGCAATGTTTTGGTGAATGCCGTTCGGTCGCCGCCGTAGTCATTGGCGATGGTGTCGTTGATTTGTTGTTCGATGAGGTTGTCGGGAATCATGTAGCCCTTGGTGTTGAACTCTTCGATGATCAACGTGCGGTCAATGAGGTTGTTGAGGGCATCCTGCTTGGCGATGCGGATTTTTTCGTCGAGTTCCTTGCCGGTGTATTCGCGGCGGAGTTGCATGAGGACGGGCTGGACGAATTCGTGGACTTGGCTGTGGGTGATGACGTTGCTGTTGACGATGGCGGCGACACCGTCCAGGAAAAACTCCTCAGCTGCAAGCGCAGATGACGCCGTGAGCAGCAGGACGAACAACCAGAAGTGACGTTTCATTTTGTTTTGCGGCGGCTAGGCGCGCGGTCCGGCCTCCACAATGTCGCGCGATGCGCCTTTGAACATTTCAAAGTTTTTCACGAATTTTGCGGCGAGGTCGCGCGCGCGCTGATTGTAGTCGGCGGCGTTCTTCGCGCTGTAACGCGGCGCGAGGAATTCGGATGGCACGCCGGGTAGAGCGGTGGGCACTTCGAAACCGAAAGTCGGATCGAGTTGGAAGGGGGCGTTGTCGAGCGTGCCGTCGAGAATTTGTGTGATGTTGTCGCGGTTGATCTTGAGGGGAATGCGCGGTCCTTGGCCGAAGGCGTTGCCGACCCAACCGGAGTTGAGGAGGTAACACTTGGCGTTGTGTTTCTTCATTTTTTCCGCGAGCATCTTCGCGTAGGTTTCGGGCGGCAACGGCAGGAACGGTGCGCCAAAACAGGTCGAGAACGTTGGCACCGGGTCTTTGCCGAGATTGGTTTCCGTGCCGGCAAGCGCGGCTGTGTAACCGCTCATGAAATGGTACATCGCTTGTGCGGGTGAAAGACGCGCAACGGGCGGCAACACGCCGAAGGCGTCGGCGGCAAGGAAGATGACCGCTTTGGGATGGCCGCAGACGGCGCTGGGGAGCGCATGTGGAATGTAGTCGAGCGGATAGGCGCAGCGGGTGTTTTCGGTGATGGAGGAGTCCTTGTAGTCCGGTAGGCGTGTGACCGGATTGACGACGACGTTTTCGATGACGGATCCGAATTTGATGGCTTCCCAGATGAGTGGTTCGCGTTCCGGGGTTAGGTTGATGCACTTGGCGTAACAACCACCTTCGAAATTGAATACGCCGGTATCGGTCCAACCGTGTTCATCGTCGCCGATCAGGTCGCGGTTTGGGTCGGCGGAGAGCGTGGTTTTGCCGGTGCCGCTGAGTCCGAAGAAGATGGCGGCATCGCCGCCCTTGCCGACGTTGGCGGAGCAATGCATCGAGAGTACGCCCTGTTTTGGCAGGGTGTAGTTGAGAACGGTGAAAATACCTTTCTTCATTTCACCGGCGTATTTGGTGCCGGTGATGAGGACGGTTTTGCGCGGGATGTCGAGCACGACGGCGGCGTTGCTGTTGAGGTTGTATTTCTTGGCGTCGGGTTCGAAGTTACAGGCATTGATGACGACCCATTCCGGAACATGACCATCAAGTCGTTCCGTTGGCAAACGGCGGAAGAGTTGTTTTACAAACAACGCATGCCATGCGTATTCCGTCACAATTCGGATTGGCATTTCATAACGCGGGTCAGCGCCGACAATGGCATTCACAACGTATAGGTCGCGACCTTTTAAATAGCTCAATGCTTCGTCCCGAAGACGAAGATACGTCTCCTCTGGCATTGGGGTGTTTACTTTGCTCCACCAGATTTCGTCGTGGATGGAGGGAGCATCGACGACCCACTTGTCGCGAGGGGACCGGCCGGTGCGCGGCGACGTCATCGCATTTAGGGCGCCGCTGTTGGTAAGGATGCCTTCATTTCGGCGCACTGCCTCTTCAACTAATTGTGCAACCGAAAGATTCCAGTTCACCTTGCCGGGGTTGGAAATTCCGTGATTCTCTAATCCATATTTGGTCATAAATGTTGATGTCCTTGTTGCCCGTGGCATTTAGCGTGTTTCGGTACTTCAGTGCAACACAAAAATACGATAAATGTGATAAATATCGTATGCACGGTCACGTTCACCCTTCAACACCCGCTGCGTAAGCGCGAACAACCGGCATACTGTAGGTGGGTTGACCTTCGCCATCCCCTGCGATATGCTTCGCGCACCGTTGAAATGAAAAAGAAAACCATCAACCAAAAGAAGATCGCCGAGGCCGTTCACATGTTGCTTGAAGCCATCGGTGAGAACCCGCGTCGCGACGGTCTCCGCGAAACACCCGACCGTGTTGCGCGCATGTACGAAGAAATTTTTGGCGGCGGCGACGAATCGCCCGAAGAAAGTCTCGCCAAACAATTCGACGAAGACCATCACGAAATGGTTTTGGTCAAAGACATCCCCTTCTTCTCAATGTGCGAACATCATCTCATGCCGTTTTTCGGCAAAGCACACGTCGCCTACATTCCAAACGGACACATCGTTGGCATTAGCAAACTCGCCCGCGTTGTCGAATCCTTTGCTCGCCGTCCGCAGGTGCAGGAGCGCATGACCAGCCAGATCGCCGACATCGTTGAGAAGGAACTCAAACCGCAAGGTGTCGCCGTCGTTTGCGAAGCCGTCCACACCTGCATGACGATGCGCGGCGTGAAAAAACCGGGCGCAACCGTGTTGACCTCCGCGATGCGCGGCGGATTCCGCAACCGCATCTCCACGCGCAACGAAGTCCTCTCGCTCATCCACGGACGGCATCCGCAACAATCGCTCTAGTGAAAAAAGTTTTCATCAAAACGTACGGCTGCCAGATGAACGTCCGCGACAGCGAAGCAATCGCCGCGCTCTTGACGCAGCGCGGCTACGCGCTCGCCGCCAGCGAGGACGAAGCCGACGCGATTTTGTTGAACACCTGCAGCGTCCGCGATCTCTCCGAACAAAAAGCCCTCGGCAAAATGTCCGCGCTTGCCGGACGCAAACGCGCCAAGCCGTCGTTGCGCCTCGGTTTCCTCGGCTGCATGGCCCAAAGCCGCGGCGCGGAACTCCGGAAAAATTTACCAGCAGTCGATCTCATCGTCGGCACACAACGATTTCATCACGTTCCGGATTATCTCGACCAGTTGTTCGCGCGCCACGACGCCATCGTGGACGTGACGGAAGAAACCGGCAGCGAATCCACTGTCAAAGACCACGTCGCTACCGGTGCGGTCACCGCGTTCGTGAGCGTCATGCAAGGCTGCGACATGCGGTGCACGTTTTGCATCGTCCCGCAAACGCGCGGCGCCGAACGCAGCCGCGGCATCGCCGAGATCGCCGAGGAAGTCCGCGCGCTCACCGCGACCGGCGTGCGCGACGTGATGTTGCTCGGCCAGAACGTGACGAGTTATGGGCGCGGCGTCATCGCGAAGAAGAACGGCAAGTCGCCGTTCGTACAACTGCTCGAAGCGTTGCACGACGTGAAAGATTTGGAGCGCATCCGTTTCACGTCGCCACACCCGAAAGGTTTTGGCGATGACCTCGTTGCGGCGCACCGCGACTTGCCGCGGTTGTGTGAACACGCACACCTGCCACTGCAAAGCGGTTCCGACCGGATCCTGAAAACGATGCAGCGTGGCTACGATCGCGCGACGTTCATGCGGATCATCGAAAAACTCCGCGCCGCGCAACCGAAAATCGTTTTCTCCAGCGACATCATCGTCGGTTTTCCCGGCGAGACGGACGAGGATTTTGAAGCGACGGCGTCGGTGATGCGCGAGACGCCGTTCGAACACGCCTACATTTTCAAATACTCCAAACGTCGCGGCACACCGGCCGCCATGATGAACGATCAAGCGCCCACGACGGTCAAGGAATCGCGACATCGTCGTCTGTTGGATTTGTTGAGTGAAATTGCGACGCGCCGTCACCGCGAAATGATCGGCCAGACCGTCGAGGTGCTGGTCGAAGGGCCAAGCCCGAAAAATAAGTCGCGTTTATTCGGGCGAACGCGTACAAACAACGGCGTCGTTTTCAGCGGCGACGCGCGCCTGCGCGGTGCGCTTCTTCGCGTGAAGATTGACGAAACAACAGCGACGACTTTGTACGGCTCGTTGACGGAAAATTTATGACACCATTACCACTTTCAACACTTTCGACAGTTATCGGCGCCATCATCATTGCCCTGCGATTGCCGGGCATCATCGCGCCGGAAAAATACCGGAATTTCGCGGTGAAATTTCCACGCTCGGTTTTGTATGGACGCATTTTGATCAGCATCGTTGCGGCAATCGTTTGGGTTGTGATGTTTCGCGCCGCGCGCGACAGTGATGACTGGCGATGGGCGCAGCCGATTGTCGTTGTCGGTGTTCCTGTCGCGGTGTTTTTGGTTTACCGCTACGGCGTTCATTATCTTGCGTTGCGCGCGACGGCAGCGGTGATGTTGTTGACGGCGAAACTGATGGTGGATGCAACCGACGTGAGCGAAGTGGAGTTGCGCCTCTTTGTAACGACCTTGGCCTACATCTGGGTTGTTGCCGCAATCTGGATGACCGTTGCCCCGCATCATTTCCGCGACCTGATCGGTTGGGCAATGGCGAACAACCAGCGCTGTCGCGTGTTGTGTTCATGGGGAACCCTGCTGGGCGTTATACTGGTATTGCTCGGCGCATTGGTGTATTAATCAAGCAACAAGAACAGGAATCTGAAACATGAACGTCAAACCACTGCTGACGTCGTTGGCCACATGCCTCATCCTGTGCGGTTGCGGAAAACAACAAAGCGCTCCCACTAACGGCAAAGAATCTCCTCAACAAACCTCCGCGAAAG
>Ga0233425_10006905_pt1 | contig 16343 bp, 14 predicted proteins | sample Watercolumn_Towu_2_FD_181712 | JGI IMG/M metagenome (GOLD analysis project Ga0233425, IMG submission 181712) | Freshwater microbial communities from Lake Towuti, South Sulawesi, Indonesia - Watercolumn_Towuti2014_140_MG | ecosystem: Environmental > Aquatic > Freshwater > Lake | place... | reverse complement strand
TCCGCTCAACTGAAAAAATACCCGGCGTCTTTATAATTTATCCGGAGGGCCGTCTGGATTCCGAGTCTTATGCCCTTCTGGAAAAGAAAATCGATTATCTTCTGACCGTCGGGCAGGCCAGACATATGACCCTGGATATGAACGGAGTGGATTACATCAGCAGTATGGGGGTCCGGGTGGTGATCAAGGCCCATAAGGACCTCAAACAACGGGGAGGCCAGCTTTCCTTGATGAATCTTCAAGCTCAAGTTAAAAAGGTCTTTGAGATCATCCAGGCCCTTCCGTCTATGCGTATCTACAACAGTATCCAGGAACTGGATGCCTACCTGGATGCCATGCAGAAACAGGCCCTCGACGGCCGGCCGTCTTAAGACCAGTCTCTAAGCAGGATGGTGAAATAAACCTTTTTCAGACCCTTATCCCCGGCTAGGGCGTCTCTGCAAAACGGCAGTCCATAAGTGCGGAAGTGGAACGTTCAATCGGATCTTTCACTTTTCGCAATTCATTGACCATCTCCAGGGCCGACTGGGAACAGAGGGGCAGATCGATGTCGGATGTCCCCAGCGGTTCAACCCGTTGGCCCCAGCGTATCAGATGGGCGCAGAGGGTCAGGCCGCCGCCAAAGGCGGGCATCAGAATAAGGTCATTCGGTGTGATCCGTCCTTCTTCGACCGCCTCCACCAGGGCCACCGGAACGGTGGCCGCCGACATGTTGCCGTATTTCTGAACCGTCAGGAAGACCTTTCCCGTAGGGGTACCGGTTCGTTTGGCCACCGCCTCAATAATCCTCAGATTGGCCTGATGGGGAACGACCAGATCCAAATCGGCGATGGATAGGCCACACTTATTCAGAACCTGTTCGGAGGCTTGGGCCATTCCCAGAACCGCCTTTTTAAAAATTTCCTGCCCGTCAAAATCCCAAACCGTATTTCCATAGACCAGGCCCTTATTGACATAGAGGGCCCCGGCGCCGCGGACCCTGAGCGTTTGTCGGGCATCGGCATAGCACCCGAGATGCTCGCCGAGGAGGCCTTCAGGAAGGTCTGCGTCCTGAAGGACGACCGCTGCCGCTCCGTCTCCGAAGAGGACCGCCACATTCCGGTTCGTCCAGTCCATATAGGGGGAGATCACCTCCACCCCCACCACCAGGGCATTGCGGACCACCCCGGTTCGAATCATGGCCGTGGCGGCGGACAGGCCATAAAGAAAACTGGTACAGGCCGTGTTGATGTCTATGGCCGAAGCTTGTGCGGCTCCCAGCTTATATTGAAGGCCGGAGGAGGAATTAGGAACCTGCTCGTCGTAGGTACAGGTTCCGACGACAATCATTTGGAGATCTTTGGCCGCCAAACCGGCACAGGCCAGAGCCCGGCAAGAAGCTACATAGGCCAGGTCCGTCAGTGGCACATGAGAGATCCGTCTCTCTTTGATCCCGGTACGGGAAATGATCCATTGATCGTCGGTTTCCAGGAAGGTAGCCAGGTCCTCATTGGTAAGAATACCCGGGGGCAGGCATTTCCCCCAGCCGGTGATTGCCGCATAGGTCATGGTCTTTATCCTTTCCGAAAAAATATTCCCCATGACTCAACGTTTCAACCGGTTCTCCGGACCAGGCCGTTCAAAACGAGAAATAATAGGGAGAAGCGTATTTCCCTATATCATAGAGAGAGGGTCAGATCAACTTTTTCGTTGCCGAAGATAGGAGGGAAACGATTGCAGAAAGGAGGCCTTTCCAGGCAGCTTCGGGGGCGGCGGAAAGAAAAATTTTTTTCCTAAGAGATAAATCCGTTTTCACCTCATTTTGTCCTTGTTTTTAGCCATTTTTAAGACTATGTTCAATTTTAAGATGAAGTCGCTCGGGTTACGGGCAGAGTGGATTGACTTAGAATCTAAGGCCACCCAAAGGATCAAATAATGGGAGAGAAATTCAAGCTCCAACAACTGGACGAATGCCGCTACCTGATCCCCCGGGAGGGGAAAATGCGCACCGAGGGACGGATCTTTACCTCTTCGGATATGCTGCCTGATGCCCGGCAGGACCAAAGCCTGGAACAGGTCGCCAATGTGGCCTGGCTTCCCGGCATCGTCGGGCCTTCCCTGGCCATGCCCGATATCCATTGGGGATACGGCTTCCCTATCGGCGGGGTGGCCGCCTTTGATCCGGATCAGGGGGTCGTCTCACCGGGCGGGGTCGGTTATGACATCAACTGAGGGGTGCGCCTCTTGCGCTCCGGGTTGAGCCGCCAAGATCTAAAAGGTCGAATCAAAGATATCGTCCACGCCTTGTATCGAAACATCCCTTCCGGCGTCGGTTCCCATCGCAAGGATTTTCGTCTCTCCCCCAAAGATCAGGAAAAGGTCCTTTTGCTCGGTGCCCGCTGGGCCGTCCAACAGGGCTTCGGCAGTCAAGAAGATCTGGACCATATTGAAGAAAACGGCTGTCTCCCCGGGGCCAGACCGGACCTTGTCTCGGCCAAGGCCCTGGAGCGGGGAAAAGATCAACTGGGCACCCTGGGATCGGGCAACCATTTTGTTGAAGTGGGTTATGTGGAAACGATCTATGATCAGGAGGCCGCCCGGGTCCTGGGCCTGTTCGATCAGCAGGTGACTATTTTTATCCATACCGGTTCCCGCGGCCTGGGCCACCAGGTCTGTGACGAGTCTATTAAAAAGCTGATCTCAGCCACCGCCAAATACGGGATCGATTTGCCGGACCGGCAGTTGTGTTGTGCCCCTATTGCTTCTCCGGAAGGACAGGACTATCTGGGGGCCATGGCCGCCGCGGCCAACTTTGCCTTTGCCAACCGGCAGATTATTTCACACTGGGTGCAGGAGACCCTGGGACAGGTCCTTCACCTTGGCCCTTCGGCCCTCCAGATGGGACTGCTCTATGATATCTGCCACAACATCGCCAAATTTGAAGAGCATGAATGGGAAGGCCGCAAGAGGAAGCTCTGTGTCCACCGCAAAGGGGCCACCCGGGCCTTTCCGCCCCATCATCCCCAGGTACCCAAGGCCTTTCAGGCCATCGGACAGCCGGTACTGATTCCCGGAGACATGGGCCGCTATTCCTATGTCCTTTTGGGAACCGAACGGGCCATGGTCGAGACCTTCGGCAGCACCTGTCACGGGGCCGGCCGGCTTATGAGCCGCCAGGCCGCGAAAAAGGCGGCCAAAGGCCGGGCCATCACCCGTGAGCTGGAAGACCGGGGCATTACGGTCCAGGGGGCCGGACTGGGAACGATCGTCGAAGAGATCTCCGAGGCCTATAAAGATGTGGCGCAGGTGGTCGAGGTGGTCCACCGGGCCGGAATTTCAAGAAAAGTGGCCAGACTGAAACCCCTGGGAGTCTTAAAAGGGTAATGACGCTGATTTTTTAGGTGGATAATATAAGGATTAATTTCATGACCAATCTTGTTCTTCCCGTCAAACTGACTGCTCAGGGGACCAAATGGGGTCATCATTTTATCCCCTTAACCCCCTTGCAGGCCTCTCTCGAGCAGACCTGGGAAGGATTTCTGAACAAGACCTTAGGCCCCGAGATGGTCCCTGAAGAGCTGGAGGCCATTGAACGGGCCCTGAAAAAATTTAAAGGGGTCACCAGCCAGAAACTGGAAAACCCCTATTTCTGGGAAAGCTGGGCCCCCACCTGGGCCGAATATACCCGGCGCAATCTGAACCGGGGCCTTTTGTTGTTAAACCGTTTCAGCTGCTTTAATTCCTGCCAAAACCTGATCAGTCTGGGGGCGGGGTCCTGTTGGCAGGAAGTCTTTCTGGCCCAGTACTGCTGCTTTACCAGTCAGGTCTTCGCCGTGGATTTTTCCAGTCATATGATTTCGAGGGGCACAGTCCTGGCCCGGGACCGGGCTATTTCCAACATCCACTTTTTGCTGGGCAAAGTCGAACACCTCCCCTTTGCCCAAAAGACCGGAGACCTGGTCATCTGCCTCAATGTTTTGGACGTCATCCCGGATATCCCCACGGTCCTGGGAGAGATTAAACGAATCCTCGGTGACCCGCCGAAGGACCGCTATTTTTTCCTTTTCCCCCTTAATCCCCGGGACCGGCTCAAGCAGAAAGCCGAGACCTGGCGCTCCATGATCCGTACCGCCGGACTGGCTGAGCCGGTCATCTTTTGTTTATCGGCGAAAAATTATAAAGGCCAGTCCCTGCGCCTGCTGGGTGCGACCAATATCGATCCGCTCAAGGGACAGCTGATCTAATCCCGCTTTAACACAAAGCTTCACAGACTACCTTCAATAGACTCCCATCGGAGATCAGCCGTCTGATCGTTTCAATGTGCGGATACATGAGCATATCCTGCTCCAGGAAAGGGACCTGCTGACGGATCAGACGATAGGCCGGTTCCGTTCCCCGGCCCAGCTTAGCCTCGGAACCCAGCACCCGGCGGCGGAAATCGATCCCCTGGGCCGCGGCAAAGAGCTCCAGAGCCAGGATCTTTTCCACATTGCCGGCAATCTCTTTGGCCTGCCGGGCCGCTGCCGGCCCCATACTGACATGGTCTTCCATATTGGCCGAGGTGGAGATGGTGTCCACACTGGCCGGATGGGACAATACTTTATTCTCCGTGGCCAGGGCCGCGGCCGTATACTGGGTCAACATGAACCCGGAGTTCAGGCCCCCTTCCTGGATCAGAAAGGGCGGCAGGACCCCTTGGTTACTGGCCGTATCCACCAGACGGGCCAAACGGCGCTCGGAGATATTGCCCAGTTCGGTCAGGGCCAGGGCCAGATAGTCCAGAGACACGGCCAGAGGTTCCCCGTGAAAATTCCCCCCGGACAGGACCGTGGCCTGATCATTTTCATCGATGAAGATGAGGGGATTATCCGTGGCCGAGTTCAGTTCGATCTCCATCACCCAGCGGGCATAGGCCACGGCATCCCGGACCGTGCCGTGAACCTGCGGGATGCAGCGCAGGGTGTAGGCATCCTGAATATTCAGGGGATCATCCGGTCGGGTGAAGGTGCTGCCTTCGATCAGCCGACGCATAAAGTCGGCACACTCCATCTGGCGGGGATGGGGCCGAACCGCCTGGATCCGGGGGTCAAAGGCCCTCGGCGTGCCGTGCAAGGCCTCCAGACTTAAGGCCCCCGCTAAATCGCCGACAGCCGTCAGGATCTCCGCCTGATGGGTCACCAGCACACCGAGGGCATTCATCATGGTGGTCCCGTTGGTCAGGGCCAGCCCTTCCTTGGCCTTTAATGTGACCGGTGTTAACCCGGCCAGTAAAAGGGCCTTGTTGCCGGGCAGACGTTTACCGCGGAAGACCACCTCCCCCAGGCCGATCAAGGGCAGAGACATGTGCGCCAAAGGGGCCAGATCACCACTGGCCCCTAAAGATCCCTGACTGGGGATGCGGGGAATGATGTTCCGATTCAGCAAGGCCAGGAGCAGCCGCAGCGTTTCCTCCTGGATTCCGGAGTGCCCCTTGGCCAGGGTATTGGCCCGGATGAGCATCATCGCCCGAGTGGTCCGCTGATCCAGAGGATCCCCCACGGCCACCGCATGGCTGATCAGGATATTGCGCTGGAGCTGCTCCGTCTGGTCCGGAGAAATGAGCCGGTCTTTGAAGGCCCCGAACCCGGTATTGATCCCGTAAACCACCTCACCCCGAGCCATAAAGTCCTGAACGGCCCGGGCCGCCCGGCGCACTTTTATCCAGGCCCCTTCGGCCACCCCGACCTGAATGGCCGGATTTTCAGCCACGGCCACGACGTCTTCCAGGGTCAGCGAGGCACCGTCTAGGGTCAGCCCGTTTCTCTTCAACGCCGGCAGACATGTATCCGCCCCACGTTTTTGTTTCATCCTCTTTCCTCTAGGTGATCCACCCATTCAGCCCAGTCTTTCCCTTCTCTTCCCCATAGTCCCACACCTGTGCGGATCCAGGCCGGAGGGTCTCCCCGGCCCCGCCCTTACCGGCAAAAAAAAGAATCCGCACAGTTCCCCTCCCTTTCCGGAATCAAGCCGGCACATCCCGGTCTTTTTCCCAGGCCGTCTCCAAAATAATATCTCCTGTTTGAGGTTATTATCCGGCCGCCCGACGGCCTTACGCCGTTAACCGATCACAACCATCTCTCCGGTGCCGCCGTCCCCCAGGTCCAGCACGTGGACCGCACAGCCCATTCAGGGGTCAAAGGAGTGGATGACCCTGGCCGCCTCGATCGGGTTCTTGCGGTCTTCAATCGGGGTGCCGATAAGGGCCTCTTCCATGGGCCCGCGCACCTGGCCATCATCCCGGGGAGAGCAGTTCCAGTTGGTCGGAGGGACTATCTGATAATTCTCGGTCTTGCCCTCTCTTAGGCGGATCCAGTGGCCGACAGCGCCCCGCGGGGCTTCCGTAAGACCGGCCCCTTCTCCCTGACGCACAGGGTTGACCCGGTTACAGGTCTTTTCATTGGGCTTCAATTGAAGGATCCAATCCTCCAGGGCCTGAACCACTTTCTGACATTCCAGGGCCCGGGCCGTGATCCGGTCCATCACCGAAATACCCCGGCGGTAGTCGCCATTGATCCACATCCTGGCCAAAGGCCCCACCTCACACGGCAGTCCGGCATACCGGGGGGCTTTGACGAAACTGTAGGCCTTCTCCTTGTGGAGCTGCGGTGACGTAGCCCCCTCCTTTGGATTTTTGGGGGAGGTCTCATCCTGATACCAGGAATAGGTGACCTCTTCACTGATCCGGGCGACTTCCATTTCACCCTCCCGGCCTTTCAGGGAGGTGCCCCGTTTAAAAAATTTTTGCTGATGGGTCTTCTCCAGGGGGAAGACGCCGAAACTTAATAAATTCAGGCACCCGGCGCCGATCCGGAAATAATCGGCATAGGCCTTTCCCAATAGAAGGACATCCGGCACATAGACCCCATCGACGAACTGTTTGACCTCCTTGAGACGCCAGACCCAGGAGACGATCTTGTCCGGAGTGGGCCGCTCGGTGACCCCCCCGGGGACCGAGGTCACACTGTGAGGCATCTTACCTCCGAAGAGGGCCAGCATTTCATGGCATTTTTTGCGGATATCCAGGGCCTGAAAATAATGGTGGGCAACGGCTTCATTATCCTCTTTCGACAGCCGATAATCCCCCTGGTAGGCTGGGATAAAAGGGGCCATGTCCGGACCTTTGACATAATCCAGGGCCGTCAGGTGATAAAAATGGAGGAGATGAGACATGACATAATTGATTCCCTGCATCAGATTTCTCATGATCCGGGCATTTTCAGGCGGCTCAACCCCGAAGACCTCTTCCAGGGCCAGAGAGGCCGCCAGGCCGTGGGACTGGGGGCAGATGCCGCAGATCCTCTGGGTCAACTGTTGGGCATCTTTGGGTTCCCGTCCCCTCATGATCAGCTCAAAACCGCGGAAAAGGGACCCCGTGCACTTCGCCTCAACAACCTTGCCCTGGTCCACCTCGATCTCCACCTTCAGGTGTCCTTCAACCCTGGTCACCGGATCTATGATTATCGTCGCAGCCATCTATCTTCCCTCCTTCGGCAGCTTCTGGTCCAGCGGATGGACCGCCGGTCTGATCTTCTCTTCCGGCAGGGCGGCATAAAGGGGTGAAAGCCTGTCCGGGAATTCCGGCTGCACACACCCAAGGCAGGGGGCCTTACTCCCTATGCACCAGTTGACCCCGTTATTCCAATGTCTCTGGGCGCAATCGGCCTGGGCGATGGGTCCTTTGCACCCCAGGAAGACGAGACAACCGTCGTCACCGAGATGCCGGGCATAGCACTGTTTCTCAAAATCAAAGTACCGGGGGCAATTGGCATGGATGGTCTTTCCAAAAAAAAGGTGGGGACGGCCCCAGTCATCCAGTGCCGGCGGCCCGAAAAGGAGGAGGTGAGCCAGAGTGCCGATTATCCAGTCCGGGTGAGGGGGACATCCGGGCACATTGATGACCGGCTTTCCCAGGACTGCAGCCACAGATTTGGCCCCGATCGGATTGGGCTCCGCCGCCGGGATACCGCCGAAGGCCGCACAGGTCCCTACCGAGACCACGGCCCTGGCCGTCCGTCCAAGTTCGCTGACCCAATGGAGGATCGTCTTTTCTCCCTTTTCATCCTCGCCGAAACGTCCATAGAGCCCCTTTTCAGCAGTGGGCACGGCCCCTTCAACGATCAGGATGAATTGACCGGCCTTCTTTTCCATGGCCTCCCGGTAGATATCCACGGCCCGGGCACCGCTGGCCGTCATCAGAGTTTGATGGGCTTCCAGATTGATGATCCGGGTCAGCACCTCGGCGATATGGGGATGCACGGCGTTCAGCAGAGAAATGGAGCAGCCCGTGCATCCGGCACCCTGAAACCAGATGACCGAAGGCCGTCCGTCTCCTAGGCCCTTCAAAACGGGCAGGACTTTTTCGACCTTTTCCAGGGCCAGGGTCTCCGCCGCAAGGCCTCCCCCCAGGCTGATGCCAAGGGCCGTTGTCCCAAAAAACCGCAGAAAATCCCGGCGGGTCATCTCTCCTTTGGCCATCCCTTATCCCCTCCCTCCCCGGTCCTGTCCCTCCCCTGGACCTGATACCCTTTCCTTTCAGCCAGCAGATCCAGATAAAGGGTGCCCAGATCCGTGAGGGCCAGAATCACTGGACCCTCATCATCCAGCTTCCGCTCATCAACGGTTTTGATATATCCTCGGCACACTTCACAGGTATCGACCCGAAAAGCGGCCTCCGCTTCATCAAAAAAATAGTCTAACGTCTGAGGATCGGTATTGCCGCAGAAAGGGCATTTCAACCGATCCATAAACCAGGAGAAACGGCAGACCGAGCACTCCAGAAGCCTCTTCCCGTCCTCCCGGCGCAATCGGGCCATAAGCGGCAGGCCGCCGCAAACCGGGCAGGAGGCGGAGGATTCATATTCAAATCCAGGGATCGCCGGAAGGGCTCGGGCACAGCATCGGAGAAAAGGGGCGGCCAAGATCAGAGCCAGGAGGCCGAATCCTTCGGTCTGCTCCCCTTTCGTCTCAAGGCCGAAGGTTCGAAGTCTTTCCCAATCCCCGACCATCGATCTTTTAACGAATTCCGACAAGGAGATCTTTCCGCTCCTGTCGGCCCACAGCAATTGCCGGACGGCCCCATGGGCAGTCCCCTTTAACGGCAGTTCCGATACCCTTCGCAACAACTCTCGAAGCACGGCCTCATCCAGACAAAGGGCCTCCATATCCAACGCCGGAAGCCCTTTCCTGTTTCGCTCCTTTATAGACTCCCGGTCCAGGAAAGGACAGGTTTCCCGGCAGTCTATCCGTCCTTCAAGATCCTCTTGGACTTCTACTATTTTCCCCCAGAGAAGCAGCCAGTCGACGTCCACATACTCCTTTGACCGAAAACCTTCGATCTGCCGTTCCATTTCCCTGTCCACGATAGACCGCCTTATCCCCGCCGATGCCGGAAATACTTCTCTTCGGCCAGAGCCAGGACCTTATCTCTGAGAGAAGACGGCCAGGAACAGTCCTTGAGAAAAGCATAGGCCTCAAAAGGATTGGGGATCCGGGGATTTTCCGGCAGACCCAGGGTCGAGGGAGGTTCCGGCAGGAGATAAAGGACATGGAGCCCCCCGCATTCCCGATCCCCGTAAAGATACCTTGGCCCATTTTTTGAGTCGGCTGTAGCCTGACGGGCCTGGATGAGGACCCTTTGGCGATCTCCAAAGCGCAAGGCACCTGTCGGGCAAGTCTTGACACAGGCCGGAGTCAGCCCCTGCTCTATTCGGTCCACACAGAAGGTACACTTAACCGCCTTGTGCGTTCTCTGATTCACCCGGACTATTTTGAAGGGGCAGAATTTTTGACAAATCCCGCAGCCGATACACCTTTCGGCTTTCACCTCAACAAACCCGTATCGGTTTTGAAAAATGGCATTCGACGGACAGAGGGCCAGACAAGCCGCCTGGGAACAGTGCAGGCACTGCTCCTTGCGAAAAATCCATTTAAGGTCCTCCCCGGTCCCTATTTCCTGGAAGAGGATCCGGGTCAAGGTGCTGGGAGAGAGGGAAGGCGGATTTTCATAAGACCCGCTAAGGCCGGTCGATTCCGCCGGCAGATGATTCCACTGCTTACAGGCCACCATGCACCCTCGGCAGGCCGTACATTTAAAGCTGTCGATCAGGAGGGCCTTCTCCATCCTCGTCCCGTTCTTATCCGGCATCCGATTAGACCTTCCGAATATTACAAAGAAACGCCTTATACTCCGGAATGGACGTATTGGCGTCTCCCATGTGCGAGGTCAGGGTATTGGCCCTGGCCCCTTTGGAAAGGCCGGCGTAGCCCCAGTGCCAGGGCAGACCAACCTGATGAATAACCTTTCCATCAATCACAAAAGGCCGGAGGCGCCGGGTGACAATGGCTAGGGCCTGAATCCTCCCCCGGGCTGATTCGACCAGGACCCTGTCTCCGTTCGATATGCCTTTTTCCCGTCCCAACTCTTCACTCAGTTCCAGAAACATCTCCGGCATCAGCTCATTCAGCCAGGGAAGATTCCGGGTCATCCCGCCGGTCTGCCAGTGCTCGGTCACCCGATAGGTTGTGGCCACAATCGGATACCGGCGGGCCGAACCTTGACGACCCCTCTCCGAGGGCCAGAGAATCGAAACTGGATTGTACTGGACAGCCGAGAGGATATTACGGATCGGGCTCTCCCAGGGTTCATAGCTTTCCGGAAAAGGTCCGTCGCCTAATCCGGGACCAAAGAGGTGTCCCACACCGTCCGCCTGCATGATGAACGGCCCTTTGCTCTTCTCCGGATCCACCGCCAAGGGAGGATAGCCGCCGTCCGGCACGTCACCCTGCCATTTCCCCATGGCCCTGTCCCAGGAGATGACCGGCCTTTCGTTGTCCCAGGGACGGCCCAGGAGATCGACGGAGGCCCTATTGTAGAGAATCCGCCGGTTTAGGGGCCAACTCCAGGACCACTGCGGATAGAGTCCCAGGCCGGTAGGGTCTTTAAGTCCGCAGCGTACCATCATATTGCCCTCTTCCGTAAAGCTGCCGCAGTAGATCCAGTTGCCCGAAGCGGTCGTGCCGTCCTCCCGGAGCTGGGCGAAACCGGATAAAAGTTTGCCCGTTTTCAAGTCAAAGCCATTGATCTCCCTGGCGACCTTTTCCAGATCGGGGTGAGCCCCATAAGGCCAGTGAAGCATCCGCACCGATTCAGAGGCCGGGCCCTTTTCCTGGGCATAAAGGGCCTTCAGTTGGAGGATCAGACGGCTGATCATTTCTCCATCACTTTTGGCCTGGCCGGGGGGAGAAACAGCCTGGTATCGCCACTGGACCCAGCGGCCGCTGTTGCTGACGCTCCCCTCTTTTTCGAAAGAGGCGGCGGCGGGCAGCAGAAAGACCTCCGTTTTTATGCCCGCCGGATCCACCCCCGGGGCCTTCCAGAAGCCGGCGGTCTCCGTTTCCCACAAATCGGCTACGGCCAGCCAATCCAGTCTCTTCAGGGCCTCCAGTTCCAGATCGGCATTCGGGCCGCCGACCACCGGATTCTGTCCCCAGCAGAATAGTCCTTTGATCCGGCCGGCGGCCATGGCCTCAAAAAGGGCGATGTGCGAATAATTGGCAGGGCTCGGTTTGGGCAGATAATGAAAGCCGAAGTCATTGTTTTCGGTGGCCGCCGGACCGTACCAGGCCTTCAGCAGACTGACCATATACTTCGGATAATTAGACCACCAGTTGGCGCTGAGCGGGTCTTTGGTCTTCGGGGTGACCCGCTCCAGATAAGCAGCCAGGGAAGCGTCGGACTGAAGTGGGACTTTAAGATAGCCGGGGAGGAGATCGTAGAGCAGACCGCTGTCCGTCGAGCCCTGGACGTTGTTCTCTCCTCTCAGGGCATTGATGCCTCCTCCGGCCAGGCCCATGTTCCCCAGCAGGAGCTGGAGGATGGCATAGGTGCGCACATTCTGGGTGCCGTTGGTGTGCTGGGTCGTCCCCATGGCATAGAGGATCGTCCCGGCCTTGCCCGGTTTGCCGGTCGCCCCATAGACCCGACAGATTTTTTCAAATTGCCCCCTGGAGGTTCCCGTTATTCGGCAGACGGTCTCCGGATCATAGCGGGCAAAGTGCTTCTTTAAAAGCTGGAAGACACATTGAGGGTCCGTCAGCGTCTTATCCCTCTTCGGGAGACCGGCAGGATCATATTGATAGCCCCAGGTGGTCTTGTCATATCTTCTCTCCAGGGGGTCATAGCCGGAGAACAGTCCGTTTAATTCAGCCGGGCCTTGATATCGGGGATCGATCAGAAAAGAGGCGTTGGTGTATTCGGCGACATACTCTCGGTGATACAGGTCATGGTCCAGGACATAGCGGATCATCCCGCCGACAAAGGCGATATCGGTCCCGGAGCGCAGTCCGGCATAAAGATCGGCCTTGGCGGCTGTGCGGGTAAACCGGGGATCCACGCAAATCAGTGTGGCCCCCTTCTCCCGGGCCTGGGTGACCCACTTAAAGGAAACGGGGTGATTTTCAGCGGCATTGGACCCGATAATCAGGATGCAGTCACTATTCCCGATATCGATCCAGTGGTTCGTCATGGCCCCCCTCCCGAACGACTCTCCCAGAGCCGCTACCGTCGAGGAGTGTCAGATGCGGGCCTGGTGTTCAAGGAAGACGATTCCCAGGCCGCGCATGGCCTTGGAAAGGAGATAGCCTTCTTCGTTGTCAAGGGCCGCCCCGCCCAGGCAGGCGATAGCTTCGGTCCGCCTCACCGGGACGTCCTTTTCCCGGTCCAGCCAATGGGCCTCTCGGGTGGTCTTTATTTTGGCGGCAAGACGCGCCATGGTCCAGTCCCAGTCCTTCTCCTCCCAGCGGCTTCCTCCGGGAGGTCGGTAATGTACCTTAGTGAGGCGCTCCGGGTTATCGGCCATCTGGTACAGGGCGCTCCCTTTGCTGCAGAGGGCCCCCTGGTTGATGGGATGATCGGGGTTTCCTTCGATCCGGATCACTGTGCCGTCTCTTACGGTGACCACTTGCCCGCAGCCCACGCCGCAGTAGGGGCAGATGGTCGTTATCTCCTTGGCCTGACCTATCCGCAGGGTCGAGGAATCCAGGTAGGCCTGGAGGGGATTCAGGGTCCCCTCTAGGCCGCCTCCTAGAGTTCCGGCCAGACTGAGGCCGGAGAGTTTCAGAAAGGATCGTCGGCTCAATTCCATCGTTGTATTTGTCCTTCGTTTCGAAGTGATTCCGACTGGCACTTCAAAATCTTCTCTTTTTTCTCTCGGATCATGGGTCACCGGTTAGAGGCTCAGGGGAAACGGATCAGGCCCCCTCACCCTGAAAAGGAAAAACGATTTGGAGGCCCATTAAACTGGCCCGCCGGCCCTTTCAAAGTCATAGTGTATCTTATAACGTATCAAAAAGACATTGCTAACTTTCTCCGCAGCCTGGATGCTTTCCTGATCAAACTTTTCGGCCACGATCAGCCCCCGGATATTCTTCTCCCCCAGTTCATTTTCGATTAAGGCCATCGATTTGATTATCTGGTCCATATGACCCTGAACGGCATTTTCATCGACAATCTTTACCACTACGATGGCCCTGTTTTTATCCGTAGCCAGGAGATCGATTTTCCCGGCCAGGATCAGGAATTCAAGTTCCTCATTATTTAATGGTTTGAGACCGGGCTCAAGCCGGTCCAGGGCCTTGCTCAAATACTGCTGGAGATGTTTTTTGAGGGTCTGTTTGGCCTTTCGGGCCAATTCCCCGGCCCCGATCGGTTCCGAGGCAAACTGGATCCGCACTCCCCCGGCCGTCTTTTTCTGTTCTTTCTCTGTTTCAGGATCGAGCAGTTTTATTTTTCCCGGTTCACTGGTGTAAAGAAATTTTGGGAAGGAGGGGTACCATTTACTGGACTGGTGATTAATGCTGCAGCCGATCAAATGGGTTTTGATCGTTATGATTTTCCACTTTCCGGGATACTTTTTTTGAATCCGCTCGATAATCTCCTCTGTGGTCAGGATCTGCTCCTGGTCGGCAAATTCTTCCCGGATCGCTTGGGCACAGGTAATCATTCCTTCACTCCGCTGTTTCTCTGTTTGACTCTCCCTCTAAAAAGGAGGGCAGACAAGCCTTCTTCTCGGATACTTTAATTCAAACCATTACAAACAGTAAAGTCAAATTTTCCCCCTTAGGACCCCATTATCCCAGACGAAAATGCGGGAAGGGGATACAGGCCCTAAAGGCTTTACCCATAAATTTCTTGATATTTCGAAAAAGATATTATAATAGCCATAAGGCTTGCTGAAAATGCCCCTTCTCGACGGCCATGGCCGCCACTAAAGGAGAAACCGATCATGACCGAGGATATCTATCGCACCTTACAGCAAAGGCTGGACCAGTATTCCATGGGTTTTCCGGCCACCACTTCAGGCATTGAACTCCAGATCCTGAGGCATCTGTTTTCCCAAGAGGACGCCGGACTGTTCCTGGCTTTGTCTCAGTCTCTGGAGACACCGGCAGCCGTCGCCCTCCGACTGGGTGAAGGGGAGGAAAAGATGGCCCGCCGGATGGAGGATATGGCCCGCCGGGGTCTGCTCTTCCGTCTGGACAAGAAGGGAGAGGTCAAATACGGGGCCATCCCTTTTGTCCACGGATTGTTTGAATTCCAGGTCAAGAACCTGTCCATGGATCTGGCCCGCATGGTGGAACAGTACGAAAACGAGGGCTTTGCCAGGTCCCTGCAGGATACCGGCGGCTACTTTGTCCGCACCATTCCCATCAATCGGGCCGTGGCCGCCACACAGCAGATTGCCTTCTATGAAGATGCCGTTGCCATGCTCCGGCAGAAGGACCTGATCGTCATCACCGACTGCATCTGCCGCAAACGGACGGCCATGGTCGGCTCCTCCTGCGGGAAAGAACTGGAGGCCTGTTTCATGTTCGGTTCTATGGGACAATACTACCTCGACCGGGAGCTGGGACGAAAGGTCGACCAGGACGAAGCCGTTGCCATACTGACGAGATGTCAGGAGGCCGGGCTGGTTACCCAGCCGGCCACATCCCAAAATCCCATGGGACTGTGCAACTGCTGCGGAGACTGCTGCGGTGTGCTCCGGGCCCTCAACCGGCATCCCAAACCGGCGGCCATCACCTTTTCCAATTACTATGCCGATGTGGACCAGGAACAATGTCTGGCCTGCGCCGTTTGTCTGGACCGCTGTCAGATGCAGGCCTTGACCTTGAACGACGAAGGGCTGGCCCGGATAAACCGGGACCGCTGCATCGGCTGCGGGCTCTGTGTAACTGTCTGTCCTTCGGAGGCCTTGAGGCTTATTCCTAAACCCAGTGACCAACTGCGGGTCCCGCCGGCGTCCAGTGCCGAGCAGATGACCAGGCTGGCCCAAAAAAGGGGGATTATTTAAATGGGAACAATTATCGTAGATCAAACCAAATGCCGAAAAGACGGGTTGTGCGTCAAAGAATGTCCGTTGGTCATCATCCATCTCCAGGACAAGGAAAGTTTTCCGGAGGTCATTCCGGGAGGGGAGGCGGTCTGTCTCCAGTGCGGCCACTGTGTGGCCGTCTGCCCCCATGGGGCGCTGAGTCACAGGCAAGTCCCCCTCGCTGAATGTCCCGCCATAGACCAAAAACTGCGGGTGACGGAGGAACAGGCCGTTCAGTTCCTTCGTTCCCGGCGATCGGTCCGTTTTTTTGAGGATCGGCCGGTGGAGAAAGAGATCATTCAACAATTGATCGAAACGGCCCGTTATGCCCCTACGGCCGGAAACAGCCAGGCCTTGGAGTGGATCGTTGTGACCCGGGAGGAAAAAATCAGGGAACTGGCCGGGCTGACGGTGGATTGGATGCGCTCCATCCTCCGCCATGACCCCCAACCCGCCTCTGCCCCCTATATGCCTTTGATCGTCGCCGCTTGGGATGCCGGGATTGATGTGGTGCTGCGAAAAGCTCCGGCCCTTATCGTCGCCTCCGCGCCGGGGGCCGATGCCAACGGCCTGGTCAATGTCTCCCTGGCCCTTTCATACCTGGAACTGGCCGCCGTTCCCCTGGGTTTGGGGACCTGCTGGGCCGGATTGCTTCAGGGGGGCCTCCTGGCTTCCCCGGGCATTCAAGAATCCCTGGGCCTACCGCAGGGTCATACCCATCATTATCCCATGATGCTGGGGTATGCTAAACCGAAATTTTTTCGTCTTCCCCAACGACGGCCCCCGAAGATTACCTGGAATGAATCATTAGAATAAACGTATCATTTTAGCTTTTTGAAAAATGAGGCCAGGATCACAGACTGTTAACAAAGAATAAATGCCTTGGAGAGCGGGGGTCTTGTTTTTGGTGCCGGTCGACTATGTCGACCGGCACCAAAAACAAGACCCCCGCTC
>Ga0233425_10006904_pt1 | contig 16346 bp, 14 predicted proteins | sample Watercolumn_Towu_2_FD_181712 | JGI IMG/M metagenome (GOLD analysis project Ga0233425, IMG submission 181712) | Freshwater microbial communities from Lake Towuti, South Sulawesi, Indonesia - Watercolumn_Towuti2014_140_MG | ecosystem: Environmental > Aquatic > Freshwater > Lake | place... | reverse complement strand
GCTCAACCGTCCGCAGATGTAGGATAATCTCCTCAGGCGTATACCGTTTCTTGGGCATGATCCTGACCTCCCCGGTGACGGTCCAGTCTAACATTCACCCTGGACCCAATTGGCCCGGCCAGGTCAAGAGCGGGTCAAGCGCGAGCAAAGGCTAAAGGAAAACGATTTGGGAGACGGCGAGTACCGCAATCGATTCAACAAAAAGTCTTGGAGCTGCGACGGCAACAGAACTACAGCATTCGGAAAATCGCTAAAACGCTTCACATCGGCCACGGGCCGACGCAGAGAATCATCAAAGAAGCGGCCGCCGCGTCACTCAAAGACACTACTCCGCCTTTGAGTTCTATCCTTCATGAGGTGATACCTGCCTTGCCCCGACTGTGAGTTTAACTAACTCATCGGATTTCATTCTGGCTGTGAGATGCTTGCCATAGTGCTGCGAGATGATTTTCACCGAAGTTCCACAATTCGTGGCAAGCAAGAAAACGTCCACCCCTTCCAGTAGACGAAACATGATGAATGTATGTCGCAGGCTTTTCAAATCTCGTCGCTGATTATCCGAATCATACCGCAGCCCAGCTTCTTTCAGTAAAGCTACAAATTGCCGAGGATTGTGCGCTGGGAAAAGCCTATCCTCTGGACCTGGCTGTCTCCGCTTGTCTATCCGCTCTACGACACGCACCGCACCAAACATGCCCACACATTCACGCGGACCCGTTTTGCCTTTGACACGAATAAAGCATCTATCCTTTTCACTGTGCTTGTTGCCTTCCCACATTTTGATATCCTTCCGATGGATACCAAGTGCCTCACCGATCCTGACTCCTGTATGAGCAAGAAAAACAATAAAGTCGTGGAGTTCTTGTCGGGCTAGTTTCTCATTTGGGTTCGTGCTTTCTTTAATGCGTGCGCTACTGGTCTTAAGCAGCTTGCGGTAGTCTTCATGTGAAAACCATGGACGGGCGACCGCCTTGACTTTGATTTGCGGCAAATCTGGTAACGCGGAGATCCATCCCTTGCGCCTCGCAAACTTTAAGGTCTGCCGAAGCACGATAAAGTCTTGGTGGAGCGTCTTCATCGAGACGACTTTGTTGCGAAATAGCTTGGTGTTCTTTTGCGACTCGGCAATGCGCCACGTCTTATACTTCTCTAAAAGATCGTGTGTGATTTCATGAAGGGATTTGCCCTCGAAGAATCGGTCCAAGACTCTCAGCTTTACCTCATAGTCATGGACGTGGTGAGGGGCTCGCTCGTTTAGCGCAACTCGTGCCTTCTGCTCCTCAAGCATTCCCCTCGTCGCGTCGTCCCATGTCCGATCGTGAACAGGAATGCCCGTTTTCTCATAATTGAAGCGCAGACTGTCGTAGGCTTCTTCCGCAAGCTTGATAGCCGTTCTGAGGTTGGTCTCTTTTGTTGATTTGACGTAATACTTGCCGTCAAAATATGCGCGCCACAGCCACACCCTGCTGCCATCGTGGCGGATGATGTGAAGGCGCCCATCTCGCTTCTTGTGCTGCTCGACGATCTGTGGCATAATTCGCCGCTGATTATAGAGTGATTTGAACGATAAGTCACTCTAATTTTACTCTAAGTGGTTTAAAATTTATAAGTTATTGTAATTTAAAGTAAAAATATACATATGGAGCGGGCGATTAGCTCAGTGGTAGAGCGCTTCCTTCACACGGAAGAGGCCACAGGTTCGATACCTGTATCGCCCACCATACCAAGCTTCGCTTGAAGCGCCGCGTTCGATCACCTCGCGGCGGAGAGGTTCCTTTCCACAAGGAATCTAATTCCCGCACTACGGTTGAGCCGTCACATCGGAGACCATCATGGACAAGACCTATTCGGCATCCGAGCTCGCCATGATCAAGCTTCTAGAGAAGCACGTTAATGCCGAACTCCAAGGCGACTTGGAGACCACGATGGCAACCATGGCCGACAACCCGCACCTCCTCAATATTGCCAACATGATGGGCGGCAATGGATACGAGGGGGTCAGAAGCTTTTACAAGAATCATCTGGTCGGCAAATTTTTTCCACCCGACGTGACCATGAGCCGCGTGTCCCTCACCGTTGGGACGAATCAAATCGTGGAAGAATTGGTCATAACGTTTACGCACACGACGATGATTGACTGGTTACTCCCGGAGGTGGCCCCAACGGGAAAGAAGGTTGAAGTCGCCGTCGTCGTCATCGCCGGCATTCAGGACGGCAAGATCACGCATGAGCATATCTATTGGGATCAAGCGAGCGTGTTAGTCCAGGTGGGCTTACTGGACCCGAAGAATTTGCCCGTATGTGGCTCCGAGGGTGCCAGACGGCTACTGGATCCATCCGTGCCAAATAGAACCCTGAAGACACGCTCATAAGACCGTCTCTCCGGGACCGTCATACCGCACTTCGTGTGAGCCGCCGCGTTCGATCATCTCGCGGCGGAGAGGTTCCTTTCCACAAGGAATCTAATTCCCCGCACTTCGGTTGAGCCGTCGGCTCACCATCGTTTTATCGTCATTACCGCCGACGGAGAAACACCTTAATTTGGTTTTTCCTCTTTTCCGTCCCCCTTCCACCCCAAAACCTTGATTTACTGGACAGAATCGGCCTTGTCGGCTAGACTCCAGGGCATCTCCCTGAGAAAGTCGATTCCTGTTCGAGACAAAGAGGTGACGCGATGAAGAACCAGACCTTCATGGGATTCGTGATGATCCTGGCGTTGGTGGCCACCGGTTGCACGAGGACCACCGAAATTCGAACCAACCAAACGACCATCTATTCATCCATGGAAAGCACGGCCCTCGTCTACACGGACCCGGAAGCCACGTCCCCGGTGGATGATCATCCGTTCCGGTGGGTCGCCTTCTGGATGAGCCCCCTCGCCAATGCCTTCGATTATGCCTTTAACCGGCAGTGGTACAACCTGGCGTCCACCAGACCCAATCTCTTTGGGTATACCGCCGAAGACGCGATGCTGCACTCGCAACGGCCCAGCGCCTACTAGCAGGATGTTGAAAAAGTCCGCCAGCTTTGTTCTCGCATCGCTCGGGGGCTCACCGTACGGCCCAGAGTACGCCTCGCCCCCTCGCTCGCTGCGGCCGCGCTGGACGGCCCTTTTGAACATCCTGAATAGCGCGCTGACCGTCGTCGTGGCGGTTCGTTACTTTGCCCTGAGATAAAAACCCAACGTGCTTTTCAACAAACTACTAGCTTCCGCGACATCATGATTCGTACAGGTCCGGTGGGTCATGGCCCACCGGACCCGGTTCACCCAACCAGTCTTCATGAAGCCTCCTTTTCCTCACAGGCTCGGAATCACACCCCGAGGGTTGGCCGGGTGCACCCTGGCGCTGGGGCTGCTGCTCGGCGGTTGCGGAGAAGAGCACATCCACCGCGAACTGCCCCCCACGGCCAGCGACCTGGTCCTGATGAAATCCGTGCACGTCTGCGAGTTAAAAGCCTCGTTTCTCAAGACCCGCCAGGCGCTTTCGATCCAGACCGTCCCCTGGGGCGGGGGGGAAGAGCTGCGCATCCCGGCCGCCGCAAGCGAATCCCACTCGGAGGAGTCCTACTTTTTCAATGAAGAGGGGTTGCTGGTGGGCGTCTTGTTTACCTTTCCCAGCGGCCTCGACCTGCAGCCCTACCCCGTGCTTCGCATGACCCTGAAAACCTTGAAGCCCGACGTGGAATTTTACATGAGCCTGGCCCAGGTCCCGAGCCGCGCGAATCTCGACTTCAGCACGCTCTACCGGACCGGCGATGAAAAGAGCACGACCCAGTACATCACGATGGGCCCGCCCGATACGGCCAGCCTGCTGATGGCCTCGGTATCGATCGACACGTATGAGAGCCTGTTGAGCCCCTACCGGAAGGAGTTTCTCAGCCGCGTCGCCGCGAGTAGCAAGAGGAAGGGGGGGGGCAAAGCGGATGTCCGGGGCGCCGAGGACAAGGAACCCTTTGCGTCGTTGCAGCAGTTTGCGCGGGGCGAAACGGCCCAGCTGGCCTATTGCGGGCCCGCCGATCCGGCGGTCGCCGTCACGGCCTATGAGAAAGCCATCGCCAGCGGCTTCTCGGACAAGGCGATGCTGTCGGAGGCCTATCACAAGCTGGGGCTGGCGCTGAAGCGGCAGGGCCAACTGGACAAGGCGCGCGACGCGATGCAACAGTCGCTCACGGTCTATCCCAACAGGCCGGAGGTCCTCAACAACCTCGGAGACGTGTACCGGGTCCTGGGCGACCAGAAAAAGGCCTTCGAAGCGTTCCAACGGGCCGTCACGCTCCGTCCGAACTATCCCATCGCGCGGTTCAACCTCGCCCAGGCGTACGAAACGATCAATCAGCGGCGGGCCCTCACCGAGTACGAGACCTATCTGGCGTTGGGAGAGGGGATTCCCGAGGAACAAGAACGGATGGCGCAGGCCAAGAAACGGGTGGCGGAGTTCAAGAAGCGCTGAGGGGAGCGGCCGGTCTTCCTACCTGCGGATCAGTTCTTCCTGTTCCTGGAGCGTCTTGCAGTCGATACAGAGCGTCGTGACGGGGCGCGCTTTCAGGCGCTTGTAGGGGATATCCCCCCCGCAGCTCTCGCAGATGCCGTAGACGTTGCCGGACATCCGCTCAAGCGCCTCGTCGATCTTCTTGATCAGCTTCCGTTCGCGATCCTTCAACCGCAAGAGAAAGTTCTGATCCATTTCGGCCGAGGCCTGGTCGCTGAGGTCTGGGAAAGTCTCGAATTCGGTCCGATTTGTCAGGGCCACCCCGGCTTCTTGCAGCAGCGCGGCCCGTTGCCGTTGGAGGTCACGGCGGATGTCGGGATATCTCCCCGCCGATTTGACGGGTTTCTTCGCGGGGCGTTTGGGAGCGGCCTTGTGGGCGGACGGAGACGGCCGTCGAGGCTTGGCCGCCTTGGCCACGGGCTTCGCCGCGCGCTTGGGCGCGGCTCGCTTTTTCATCGGTTTTGAGGCTCGGCGTGTGGGCATACAGAACTATAGCAGAGCGTGGAAATTTGCGTCAATGGAATCTCTGTGGCGCAGGCGTCTCGCGCACCCCGTCATAAATCCCGCCGCCCTTCGAGGGACTTGATCAGTGTCACTTCGTCCGCATATTCGATGTCCATCCCCACGGGAATCCCATAGGCGATGCGGGAGACCTTCACCCCGAACGGTTTGATCAGCCTGGTGAGGTAGATAGCCGTGGCTTCACCCTCGATCGTCGGGTTGGTCGCCAGGATCACTTCCTGCACGCCGCCGGCCTTCAGCCGGTCCGCCAGTTCCTGCGCCCGGATGTCGGAGGGACCGACCCCGTCCAAGGGCGAGAGCGATCCCAACAGGACGTGATAGAGGCCGCGGAAGCCGCCGCTGCGCTCGATCGCGTAGAGGGTGCTCGGCTCCTCCACCACGAGAATCTTCGTGCTGTCCCGCTTGGGGTCGAGGCAAAACTCGCACAGCTCCCCCTCGGCGATGTTCCGGCACTGGCGGCAGAAGGCCAGTCCTTCCTTGACGGCGTGGATCGCGTCGGCCAGACGCAGCGCCTCTTCCTGATCCGTCTTCAGAATGTGAAAGGCCAGCCGCTGGGCGGTTTTCTGGCCGATGCCCGGCAGCCGGACCAGTTCGCGGATGAGTCGGGCAAGGAGCCCTTGTTGATCCATGCTCATGAATTTGTTGATGGTCTGATTGGGTGATTTTGCGAATTGATCAATCGGTCCATCGTCAAATCAACCCTTTACATGAGCCCCGGAATGTTCAGCCCCCCGGTGACCGCTTTCATCTCTTCGGCCATCATGTCCCGAGACTTGTGGAGCGCATCGTTTGCCGCAGCAAGGACCAGGTCCTGCAGCATTTCGACGTCTCCGGATTTCACCACCTCCGGGTCGATCTTGACGGCCACGATGTCCATGGCCCCGTTGGCCGTCACGGTGACCATTCCGCCGCCCGCAGTCCCGTTGACCTGCCTGGCCGCCGCCTGTTCCTGAATCTTGGCCATCTGCGCCTGCATGGCCTGGGCCTGCTTCATGATGTTGCCGATATTGCCGAACGGGTTTTTGCTCATGTCTCGGTCTCCTTCTGTGGCGTCACCTGACGGACATCCACCAGATCGCCCCCGAAAGTGGCCAGGGCCTGTTTGACGAGGGGGTGGGTCTTGGTCCGTTCCAGGAGCGCCTGCTTCTGCTCTCGCTCCTTCACCAGTCGCGTCTGGGCCATGCTGGGCGCGGTGGCTTGGCCCTCCGCCATTTCGATCACGTTCACCCGCACCTTCCGGCCGGCCAGCTCGGAGCAAAGGCCGGCCACCAGGTTGCGAGTCGCCTCGGTGTTGATACGGGCAAAGGCCGTCGACGCCTTCTGATAGCCCATGATGACACTCTCATGATCTGTGCTCACCAAGGTCCCTTGGGCCAGGAACGGCGCGATGCTGGGATGCTCATTCTCGATGCGCTCGAGCAGTTGCTCCCAATTGAGCTGGATCGGCGGCGCAGCAGGCGACGCGCCGGAGGCCGAGGCGGATTTGGCCCGGGCCGGATCATCGGCCGGCCGGCCGGCCGGTTTCTGGGATGGAGAGCTAGAAGGGCCGTTCGCTTCTATCGGTCTGGCTGGCGGCCTGGCCGGCGGTCCAGCCGGACTCGCCGGGGACGGACCCGTCGCCGGACCGGGCCTGGTCCCACTGGCAGGCGTCGCACCGAGTGGTTTGGTTGGGGCTGAAGGGGCCGGTGCGCGCGGCGCGGTTGAAGCAGGCCCGGCAGTGGGAGCCGGCCTCGACGGTGACGTTGGGGGTTGTGCGGCACGAGTCGGCTGGGGAGCGCCCGCCGGCTGGCTCACAGGCTTGGGCGACGCGACCGGCCGTGCCGGTGCTGCCGCGGTCATTGCCGGTGCCGTTCCACCGGCCGACAGACGCGTCGCCCGCACGGCCGCCACCTCCAACGCAAAGCGGGGATGGCTGCTGAGCCGCAACGTGTCTTCCGTCTGGGAGAAGATCTTGAAGAGCTCCTGCAACTGCTCGGTCGTGAAGGTGCCGGCATCGGCGATGATCTGAGCGATTTCCTCTTCGGATAAATCGATGAGCCCGTGGAGCGCTTGCGGTCCCTGGCCGGTGGGCACAACGGAGGCGACCAGAAGATTGCGCAGGTGTTCCACCAACTCCGCGCAGTAGGCCCGCAAGTCATGGCCTTGGTCTAGCAACTGGGCCACCACCCGCACGGCGGCGGGGCTGTCTTGCGAACGGATCGCCGCGACCATGGCGCGGACCTGCTCTTGCGGCACCGAGCCGAGCAGCGTTTCGAGATCCCGATGCTGCAAGGTTTTTCCGCCGAAGGCCACCGCCTGATCCAGCAAGCTGAGGGCATCCCGCATGCTGCCCTCACTCGCCCGGGCTAGGGCCACTAGGCTGCGGGATTCGATCGTGAGGCCTTCCTGATCGGCCACGCGCTTGAGCTGTTGCATGATTTCCGCCTTGGAAATCCGCCGGAAGTTGTAATGCTGGCAACGGGAGAGGATCGTCGCCGGGATCTTGTGAATCTCCGTCGTGGCGAAGATAAAAACCACATGCGAAGGCGGCTCCTCCAGCGTCTTGAGCAAGGCATTGAACGCGGAGTTCGAAAGCATGTGGACTTCGTCGATGATGTAGACTCGATAGTGGCCGCGGAAGGGGGCGAACTTGACGTTCTCGCGGATCTCCCGCACATCGTCTACGCTGGTATTGGACGCGCCGTCGATCTCGACCACGTCCACGGAAGTGCCCTGGGTGATCTCCTGGCAGTTGGCGCAGGTTTCGCAAGGCGTGCCGGTGGGCCCCTGCTCGCAGTTGAGGGCCTTGGCCAGGATACGGGCAACGGTGGTCTTGCCCACCCCGCGCGTGCCGGAAAAGAGGAAGGCGTGGGCGATGCGCTTAGTCGCGATCGCGTTGACCAGCGTCTGCACGACGTGGGGCTGGCCGATCACCGACCCAAACGTCCCCGGCCGGTACTTTCTGGCGGAAACCTGGTAATCCATTATCCTTGGCGCAATAGACGTCCGACTTCAAATATACGGGCAGTGCCGCGCCAGAGTACCTTCCGGCAGTGGCGGCAAACACCGAAAGCGGTGTCGCGCAACGCGACATCCTCACAATCTTTTTTCTAGAGCAATGTGTGTCGCGAAGCGAGACCTTTTCATGGAGATGGAATGTCATGACCCGTTAGTACTCTGGCGCGCCACTGCCTGCTGGCCAAGCAACCGGGTATTTTCTATCGCGCCAAGAACCTCAAATGGAGCCGCGCGCTTCGCGCACCTTTTCATGGGGATAGAGGATCATTGCCTGTTGGCACAACTGGCGCGCCATTGCCTACTCGCTGATAACCTGGCAGCTTCTATCGCGCCAAGAAAGTGGGGCCAGGTGATCCTGCGGCACACACACGAGCCTGCTTACCGTTGCTTCCTTCCGGACCTGGCGGGGTTCACAGGATTTTGTTGCACAGGGCCCGGCCCCGAGTTCCTTGGCGCGATAGAAACGCTCCGACGGTAGACCAGCGGGCAGTGGCGCGCCAGAGTACCAACAGACAGTGGCGACGAACGCCGTAAGCGGTGTCGCGCAACGCGACACTTTTTCATGGCTCTGGAACTTCATTGCCCACTGGAACTCTGGCGCGGCATTGCCCGTTGGGTGACAAACTGGCGGCTCCGGTCGCGCCAAGTACCTTAAATGGAGTCGCGCGCTGCGCGCACCTTTTCATGGGCCAGGAAAATCACTGCCTGCCGGTAAGGCTGGCGCGCCATTGCCCAAACCATACCTACCGATGTTTATCGCGCCAAGTTTGGCGGAGAGGGTGGGATTCGAACCCACGGTCGAGTTACCCCGACGCATGCTTTCCAAGCATGTCGATTCGGCCACTCTCGCACCTCTCCGCGATCTGAGTCCCAAAGAGACGGGCATCTTAACATGGGGGGGTAGCAGCGGCAAGGCAAGGCTTGCGCCGCCTGCCGCAGTTGCCTATGCTGGCGGACATGGCCCAGGGAGGACCCTCCTGGAGAAAACCGCATGGCCGAACGGAGCGCAGCGGAACAGCAGCTCGCGCGGGTGACCGTCCTGGCCGATCCGCGCTTTCTGCCGCCCCTTACCAACCTCGTGGCCGGCGTGGCGACGACGGTCTGGCTGGACTAGGGTCCTGATTGGACGCCGCGCCGACGCCGGCCACGTACCGGAGAAGGACGATGGCCACTGTGGGAGACGCGATTCGCGAGAGAGGGCAGGGACGGGGCCGCATCCTGGTGATCGGCGCGAGCGGAGCTCCTCGCCGTCATGCGTCCGGCCCTCGGCGACCTGCCGATCCATCGGCTCTTTGCCGAGGGCCGAGGGTTCCCCCGATCAGCTTGGCGCCCCGTTCCAGCCCGTTGGGGACTACCTCCAGACTCCAGCTCGAATGTGACCGGCCATCAGCCCTTCGAGCGTCTCGCCCTGGTTCGCCTTACGCATGCAATCACCCATTGTCTTAAACCCCATGATATGCTTTCGATCCTGAATCCGACCAGCGCTTATTCGCTATGTGTTCACGCCCGAATATGACAGGAGTGACGCCATGACTACGACACATCCCAATTCCTTCGATCCCATCCAGTACAAGACCTCGCAGAAGGAGAGTTGGAGCCAGGTCGCCGCCGGCTGGAAAAAATGGTGGCCGACGATGGAGCGGAGCGCCAAGCCGGCCAGCGATTTGCTGGTGGAGCTGGCGGACATCCGAGCCGGTCAGGCGGTGTTGGATGTGGCGACCGGCATCGGAGAGCCGGCGGTGACGGCGGCCTATAAGGTCGGGCCGACGGGCCGCGTCATTGCGACCGATCAGGCGACATTGATGCTGGCCGTTGCGCGGGAACGAGCCGCTGCACTGGGCTTGACCAACGTGGAGTTCCACGAGATGGACGCGGAGGCGCTGGATTTTCCGGAACCGCGTTTCGAGGCAATCCTGTCGCGCTGGGGTCTGATGTTCCTGCCGAATTTGACCGGCGCTCTCGCGCACATGCACCGGTTGGTGAAACCGGGCGGGCGGTTGGCCGCGGCCGTGTGGGGAGCGCCGACCAACGTCCCGTTCATCAGCCTGGCGATCAATACGGTCCGGCAGCAGCTGCAATCCCCTCCGCCGCCACCGGGCACGCTCGGCCCCTTCAGCCTGGCGGATGTGACGATCCTGGAACGGGCGCTGGCGCAGGCGGGGTTTTCCGACATCCGGAGCGAGCCGCTGACGCTGACCTTCGAGTGGGCTTCGGCCGAAGACTATACCCGGTTCCAACAGGACATCGCGGCGCCGGTCGTGGCGATGGTGGCCAAGGAGCCGCCTGCGCGGCAGGCCGAGGTGTGGCGCGCGATCACGGAGGCGGCCCGGCAGTATGCGGTGGCCGACGGGACGGTGCGGATGCCCGGCGAGACGATCTGCGTGACGGCAAAACGCTGAGGCGAATTAAAAGGTGTAGCGTATCCCCAAGGTAAGCCCCTGCCTGGTGCTCGACAGCTCCTTCAATTGGGCGGTGGACACGGCGCCGGTGCGCGAGAAGGATTGCCACGTGCCGTCGGACACGTTCAGGTACCAGAAGCGATAGCCCAGGTCGAAGAAGAGCGTGGAAACCAGGCGGACCGAGGCGGTCCCCTCGGCGTTGAACCCAAGGCCGGTGCCGGTCATCTTAAACGACGGGTTCTGGGCCAGATCGGTCCGCAAATAATGGACGTCGCGATTGTCCAGTGAGGTATAGGGAATGAACGCCGCCTTCCCGCCCAGCGTAAGTCGAGACCAGACGTTGTAGTCCCCTTCCAGGCCGAGTTTGAGCGAATTCCACGAGGTGGTGTTCGAAATCACCGTTCGGCCGACGTTCGACACCGTGCCGGCGGCGTTGCAGAAGGTGCCCACCGCCGTACACACCACCTGGGTCACGCCCGTGGCCGAATAGGCCTCCCGCCAATACTGATAGCCGATGAACGCGCTCAACGAGCCCTTCTGTTCGGGGAACGTGAAGAACGTGACGCCCAGGTCCGCATTGAAGTATCGCACGTCGTTTCCATTGATGTCGCTATGCGTGCGCGACACGAGCTGCGCGCCGGGCGTGCTCGTGCCGTAGAACGTCGCGCCCGCGGTGCTGACGTAGTCGTCGTCGGTCATGCGGCCGCCGCCGACCCCGCCGAAACCGTAGTCTGCCCGCAGAAACACCCGCTGCAAGACGGTGACCTTTCCGCCGAACTCGATGATGTTCGTGCCGACGTCCTTATAGGTGAGCGCCGAGGTGGGGTTGCCGACCAACGTGCTGAGCATCGAGGCGTTGTGCGACCACTTGGTCTCGCCGGTGGACAGCCAGCTCCCCACCTTGAACTCGACGTCGACGGTTTTGGGTTTCGGCGGCGCGGGAGGCTCGTCGGCGCGGGACAGGGCCGGTGTCAGCGCCAGCAGCGCGATGATCGCCCTCGCGACGGCTGTCACCCGCTGGGTGGGATCCTGGCGTCTCACCGGCCCGCACCTTTGCAGGAAAGCCGTCGATGACACATCTCTCGCACCGACCCAGGCACAGGGAGCGAGGCGACGGCCATGGGCGACAGGTTAGAGCTTGCAGACGTTCTGGTCCAACCCTCCGGCCACGGCGTCGCCCGGCACGGTGGCCAGGAGCTCGTAATGCCCGAGCCCCAGCTCTTTCCCGTAGGCCTTGCCGACCAGCACGTCCTGCACGTGCTGATGGTCCCAGGCCCGGAAATAGGACCGGCCCTCTTTCAGCCCGTCGAACTCGTGGCCTTCCAGGGCCTTGATGACGGAAGCCGTGTCGGTCGTGCCGGCGCGGCGGACCGCTTCCAGAATCTGGGACATGGCCGCATAGCCGAGGTAGCAGCGCGAGGTCGGGGTATGGTTGTACTTGTCGATCACGCCCTGGATGAACCGCTTGGAGCCTTCGGTGTTGATCTTTGGGTCCCAGATCAGACCCCAGATTCCGGCGTTGTTGGCATAGCCCAGAGGCCGGCCGATCTGCTCGCCCGCGATCATCCCCCCGACGCCGATCTTCTCTTTGGCCAGCTCCAGCTTGGCGTAGGTCTTGAGCGCGTTGACCAGGTCCCAGCCATAGAGATTGAGCACGATGACGTTCGGTTTGGCGGCCTTGGCCTCGGTGAGCGCGGCGGTGAAGTCCGTCGTTCCAAAGGGTGTCGTGGTCCCGCCGAGGATTTCGGCTCCCTGCGCCCGCAGGGCTTCGGTCATCGCCGCCAGGGAAGAGCGGCCGTCCATGGTGTTCGCGGTGATCGTGTAGCAGCGGGTGCCGTAGGCTTTCACGATCGCCGGCGCCACGGCTTGCGCCATCATCCGCGCATTCGGCATGAACACGAACGTATGGGAGTTACAGGAAGCGCCGGTCAGCTCCATGATGTGCGCGCCGGTGACCATGAACAGTTTGTTTTCTTTCTTCGCCAGCTCGCTGACCGCCAGCGAACATTCGCCGGTGAAGGTGCCCATCAGAAAGTCCACGCGGTCGTCTTTGATCAGCTTGGTCGCGGCCTTGAGCGCGATGTCCACGTTGGAGGCCGTGTCGGCTTCGAGAATGGCGACCTGGCGGCCCAACACGCCGCCTCGCTTGTTGTACAGGTCCATGGCGACCGTCGCGCCGTGGACGTCGTGGATCGAGGAGGTTTTGTAGGGGCTGGAGAGGGGGTCCAGAATCCCGACCTTGATCGGTTCGGCGGTCTTCGCTCCGTCGGTTGCATAGGCCAGGCTCCGTTCGCCGACCAGGCCCAGCGCTTCCCTCGCCAGGTCTCCCAAGGCCACCGCGCCGGCTGTCAGCACCGACGCCTGCAGGAACCGTCTGCGGGATATATCACTCATCGTCACAGGTCTCCTCTTGATCGTCGGAGCAGCCCGCTACGCGGGCAGACCCACGAAGTGCACTGCCATTCGCTCTTCCGGCCCGGCGCTCCGGCCAGCCATAAACTTCTTAGGGAAAGGCCCAGAGCCTACGTCGGGCCTAGTCCTTACCATGGAACTCCCGGTTGTGTCACCACTTCTCCATACTTGCCATGCAGGAAAAGTCCTAGGTCAGGACCGCATCACCTTGGAGCCGAAGGACGAGCACGTCGGAAGGAACGCGTTTCGGATGATCAGCCGTATCGATCCCCGGGCGCTCTGCCCGATCGCCGAGGAGACCGCCCCTTGCGTTGTCCGATCAGCGGGCCGGCGGCGGAGCTGACCCTACGCCCGGCTAACTGAACATGTCATAGGTATCGATCTGCTTGATCGACCAGAATACGGCCTCCTTGAGCTTCTTCAGCATCACGTTGTCCGGATCGCGCATGTGTTGGAGCTTCTTGTCCAGCGCCTTCAGCGGCTCTTCGGCCCGCTTGTCAGGAAGTTTGCCCAGCGACCAGGCCACTTCGATTTGCACCCGGATATCGATGCCCGGCGCATCCAGCATCTGCAGCAGCGGCGGAATGATGCGCGGATCTCCGTGCAGGCTGCCGACGTGCCCGAGCCCCTTGGCGGCGGCGGCCTGCAGCTCCGGGTTCTTCGAGGTCTTCAGGATGTCGATGAGGATGGGAATCCCTTCCTTGCCGATGCTGCCCATGGCCTCAGCGGCCTGGCCGGCCAGATTCTTGTCTTTGAGGGCTTCCTTCAGCCTCGGCATGGCCTCGTCCGCCAACATCTCGCCGAGGAGGGAGATGATTTGCAGCTTGCGCAACTGGTTCGTGCCGGAGGCATCCATGAGTTTCAGGAGCCGGTCGGCCTGCCCCCATTCGGCCGCGAGGAGCACCGGGAAGTCGTATTGATCAAGCCGCTCCTTCAGTTTGGCCATCGTATAGGCGCCCGGATCGCCGGCATTGGCCTTCTGGGCCGCCGCCACCGCATCCTCGAAGTCGGTCCGGACTTCCTTCTGCCATTTGATCTTGGCGCCTCCCAGGAAATAGGTGAGCTGGCAGGCCGGGCCCTTCCAGATCCGCGAGGGGGAGTCGGGCAGGTCGGCATCGCTTCCCATGGTGCTGGTCCCTTCCCAGGTCTTGCGCTGCTCGCACTTGACCTTGACAACAACCTCGTGGGGCTTGGCTTCGCTCGTTTCGACGGTATACCCCACGTCGGCCAGGCGACGCACCACCGCTTCGGTGAGCGGCGCGGCATCGCTCGGGCCCTTGTCGGTGAGGGCCAGGACTTCCACGAGGACCGTCTGGGCTTTCGCCAACTGTTCTTTTTGTTCCTGGGTAAAGTATTCGCGGGAGGCCCAGCTCGTGCCGGTCGAACTCCCGAGTAACAGGGCCGCCGCAATGATCACCCATCCCTGTGTCATGGTCACCCCCTCCCCGGCCTTTCGTTGGAAGGCATTCCCGTTCCGCGCGTGGCCGGCCGGACAGACATAGTATACCCCTCGTCCAGGGCCTGCACCAGCGACACGGGGGCATTCCTGTCGAGAACGGTGCGACCTGTTGACAGTGCCCTGTCATGACCTGTACAACGATAGCCAAGCGAGGGCTGGGAGCGTTAATTGTGAACCGCCATGCGCCCGCGCATTCCGTCGAAATCCTGAGACCGTGCCTTCCGACCAACCGAGCGCGAGAGTGGCGGAACTGGCAGACGCGCGAGACTTAGGATCTCGTGGGAAACCGTGGGGGTTCAAGTCCCCCCTCTCGCACCACAAACAATCAACAGAAGCGTTCAGCATTCAGCTTTCAGCCCAAAAACGGAAGACGTGTAGCGCCGATGCAATCGAGCAGGGCGGCTCTTCCTTTGTTCTTGCCGCAAACCGGGCCGATTGCTGACGGCTGATCGCTGACGGCCCTTGGTGGAATTATGAAAGTCGACGTCACTGAACTCGGCCCTGTCAAACGGGCGCTCAAGATCGAAGTCCCCTCCGAGGATGTGAACAAGCAGTTCGCCCTGGCCTATGCGGAGCTGAACAAGCAGGTGCGCATCCCGGGCTTCCGGCCGGGCAAGGCTCCCCTGGCCATGCTGGAAAAGCGCTACGCCAAGGAAGTCGAAGAAGACGTGATCCGCCGCTTGGTGCCGGACTATTACGAACGGGCCGTCCGGGAAGCGGGGATCGTGCCGGTCCTGGTGGAGATCCCGCCGCTCGAGCGCGTGAAAATCAAGAAGGACGCGTCGTTCTCGTTCACCGCCACGGTCGAAATCAAGCCGAAAATCGAGTTGCGCGACTACAAGGCGCCCAACCCGATCTCGCTCAAGCCGGACAAGCGCACCGTCACGGACGAGCAAGTCACCAGCACGCTCGAAGTCCTGCGCGAGCGGCAGGCGCAACTCGAAGCGGCGCCGGCCGGCACGGTCTTGGCCGAAGGAGACTATGCCGTCCTGGATGTGGAGGGGTTCCTGGACCAGACGCCGGTGGAAGGGGCGAAGCAAACCGGACAACTTCACAAAGTCGGCTCCAACGCGCCAATCCTGGGCATTGAAGTGGATGCGGCGCTCGTGGGCAAGAAAGAGGGGGAACTCGTCGAGATTCCACAACCGTACCCCGCGTCCCACCCGGACCAGCGGCTGGCCGGCAAGACGGTCGTGTATCGGGTCACGGTCACGGCGGTGAAGCGGAAGAAGCTCCCCGCCCTGGACGACGAATTCGCGAAAGATTGCGGCCCCTATGCCTCGCTGGCGGAGCTCACGGAGAAACTCCGGGCTGAAATGGAAAAAGCGCTCAAGAAAGACATCGAAGATACCTATAAAGATACGATCCTGAAGCGGCTGGAGGAAACCCATCACTTCGATCTCCCGGACACCCTGGTGGAGCGGGAGCTGGAGGCGATCGTCCGCCAGCAGATGCAGGCCCGGCAGCGGCAGAAAGGCCAACCCCAATCGCCGGACCCGGTCGTGCGCCAGGAGGAAATCCGGAAGGCGCGCGAGGAGCACAAGGCCGAGGCGATGCGCCGGGTCAAGATCGGCCTGGTGCTGGAAGCGATCGCCGACAAAGAAGGGTTGAAGGTCGAGCAGGAGGACATCCAGCACGAACTCCTGCGGCTGAGCCAGGAGCTGCGGATGGCGCCGGAGGAACTGGGCCGCCTGATCCAGTCCGGCGGGCAGGATTCCATCGACGAGCTCAGGGCCCGTATCCTGGCCGACAAGGCACTGGATTTCGTGTTCCGCCACTCGGTCATTCAAGGGTAACGGTGGAAACAGACTGCGCAGAGGGGCCGTGCGGGGAAACTGTGATAAGATGGGCCCTGTGAGTAACCGGAACAGAAAGGACAGAGTGCTATGTTAGTCCCGATCGTCATCGAGCAGACCAACCGCGGCGAGCGCGCCTATGACATTTACTCGCGCCTGCTCAAAGACCGGATCATCTTCCTGGGCGCGCCGATCGACGACGTCTTCGCCAACCTCATCATCGCGCAGTTGTTGTTCCTGGAGGCGGAGGACCCGGAAAAGGATATCAATC
>Ga0233425_10006903_pt1 | contig 16348 bp, 12 predicted proteins | sample Watercolumn_Towu_2_FD_181712 | JGI IMG/M metagenome (GOLD analysis project Ga0233425, IMG submission 181712) | Freshwater microbial communities from Lake Towuti, South Sulawesi, Indonesia - Watercolumn_Towuti2014_140_MG | ecosystem: Environmental > Aquatic > Freshwater > Lake | place... | reverse complement strand
AGGCGTCACCACGGGCACGGGCAGACCGGGGACCCGGAACGGTCGGACCGGCAGCGCCGGCTTTCGGTCGATCGGTCGAGGCGGGGTGGTGGCAGCAGGGTTCTCTCCCCGAGGCTCGGGACGGGCTTCCGATGGGGTCTCGGACGAGTCGTCCAATCCCATCAGGTTCGCCGTGACCGCCAGGATCAGCATGCCGTTCTTGTAGCGATGGCCGGCCTGGAAGAAAAGCCCGCCGTTCTTGATGCGGATGGTGGTGCGCAGATCCTTGATCTCCATTGTGAGCTTGATGAACTCGCCCTGGATGTCACGGAAACGGAGCTTGAGCGTGGTCTGGTCGGGAAGGGGCACTTCGCCCGTCTCGTCCAGGCGGAGCCTCAGGACGCGGTTGTCGAGTTGTCGGAATGAGGTGTAGCGCGTTCCAAAGCTCTTCTTCAGGTACTTCCCGATGCTCTCCGAGAGCTGCGGATCGATGAGGGTTCCCTGCCGGGATGCCAGCATCACCCGGACGCGGAACTTGACCTCCTGTGCCTCTGCAGCATGACCGAGAAAGACCAGCAGGAAAAGGATCGGAACCACCACGTGCTTCATATTCGATTGTCCTCCCCCGGCTCGGGCGATTCCTCCCCCTCGAAATGCCACACGACGGCAGGGGCATCACCATCCGGATCGACATCCACGATCACGGTGCCCGAATCCACCTGGTAGTAGGTGACGTAGCACTCGTTGCGCTTGAAGGGCTTCTCCTCGTGAGCGGACCGCCGGTTGGCCGCGGCATCCGGGGCGAGGACATCGGCGGCCCCTTCGGCTCCAGCCAGCATGGTCCCCCCTTCCTCTTCGGCCGGGGGAGCGGGCTCGTCCGCTGCGATCTGGACCGGGGTCTTGCCCACCTCGGGACCTTCCGGGGTTCCGCTCGTGGCATAGATGAGCGTGCCTGCGATCACCGCTGCAGCCAGAGCGGCAGCGACACCGAGGGGAGCGGCCGGAGATACCAGGCCGATCTGGTATCGCTCGAGCCAGGACAATATGCTCTGGCGCCAGCCGGGCTTCTCCTGGCGAATGCGCTCCATCACGCCGGGGAGCACAGCGTCGAGGTTCACCCGGCGGACCTCTTCGACATAGACTTCGCGGATGAGGGCCCGGAGCTTCTGCAGCCTGTCGAGTTGCTGCCGGCATTCCTCACACCGGGCCAGTTCGTCGCGGATGCGGTCGTGCTCCTGAGGCGACAGCTCTCCATCGAGAAACCGCTCGAGCATCTCCTTCACGCCCCGGCAATCGGTCTTGTTCGACATGGTGCTCCTCCCCTCAGTTGACGTAGTGAGACAACCGGCTCTGCATCTTCTTCCGGGCGTGGAAAAGCCTGCTCATGACCGTACCGATGGAGATGCCGACGACATCAGCGATCTCCTGGTACGACAGTCCCTCGAGCTCCCGCAGGATGAGAACCTGCCGGTGCTTGGGGGGCAGCTTGTCCAGAGCCTCCCGGATCTTGGCCGCCAGCTCCTCTCTCAGAAGCCTGCCTGTGGGGGTTTCCCTGGAGGCGGACGACACCACAGGGAAGACCTCCTCCTGGAGTGCGGGGCCGTGCTTGAAGGAGTCGTCGTACTCGTAGTTCAGGAGCTTCCGCCTGCGGTAATGATCGATGCAGATGTTCACCGCAATCCGGTAGATCCATGTGTAGAACGACGACGTCCCCTCAAAGGAAGGAAGATGGCGGTGGACGCGGAGGAACACCTCCTGGGTCTTGTCCATCGCCTCCTGGTGATTGCTAATCATCGAATAGACAATCATGTAAACCTTCCTCTGATACCGAAGCACCAGCTCCTTGAAAGCGGCCTGATCTCCCTCCTTGGCTCTCTGCACGAGAATCTTGTCGTCCGCTTCCAAAGGCACCACCACAAGCCGGTCCAGAGACGTCAACCTGCCGAAGCTATTCAACCAGGGCGGGAGTGTAGCCGGTTTCCCCCGGGATGGCAACTCAGTTGGTCGCGCGGGCAGCGCAGGTCCCGATTGACAGTTGCGGGCCCGTTCTCTAGAGTGTGCCGAGCGAACCGAGGAGGAGAGATCGATGAGAGTGTTCGACAACATCCTGGATGCCATCGGGCGAACGCCCATGGTGCGACTGAACAAGCTGGCACCGGAAGGGGGTGGGGAGCTGTATGCCAAGTGCGAGTACCTGAACCCCGGAGGCAGCATCAAGGACCGGATGGCGGTGCACATCGTGCGGCAGGCGCTGGAAAGCGGCGAGTTGCAACAGGGTGGCCTGATCGTGGAGAACACGTCGGGGAATACCGGGGCGGGGCTTGCGCTGATCTCTGCGGTATATGGGTGCAAGTTGATCCTGACCATGCCGGACAAGATGAGCCAGGAGAAGATCGACACGTTGCGGGCGTTCGGGGCCAAGGTGGTGGTCACGCCGACGAACGTGCCGGCGGATCATCCGGACAGTTACTACGAGACGGCCAAGCGGATTGCCCGGGAGGCACCGGGGTCGTTTTACGTGAACCAGTACCACAACAAGACGAACATCGAGGCGCACTACCGTTTCACGGCCCCGGAGATTGCTTCGGACATGGACGGGCAGGTGGATGCCATCGTGATGGGAGTCGGGACTGGGGGGACGATCAGCGGAGTCGGGCGGTACTTCAAGGAGAAGCACCCGGGGACGAAGATCATCGGAGTGGACCCGGTGGGCTCGATCTACTACGACCTGTTCAAGACGGGGCGGATGACGCAGCCGCACGTGTACAAGGTGGAAGGGATAGGGGAGGACATGGTGTGCGGGGCGCTGGACATGTCGGTCATCGACGACATGTACCAGGTGAACGACCGGGAGTGCTTCCTGGCGGCGCGACGGATGGCTCGTGAGGAAGGGCTGCTGGTGGGCGGGTCGAGCGGAGCGGCGATTTCGGTCGCGATCCAGGTGACCCGTAAGCTGGGGGCGGGCAAGCGGGTGGTGGCGATCCTGCCGGACCATGGAAACCGGTACCTGTCGAAGTTCTACAGCGACGAGTGGATGCGGGTAAACGGGTTCTTCGAGGAGGCCTCGGAGGCCACGGCCGGAGACGTTGCCCGTGTGCGGGAAAGGGCGATCATCTGGGTTCTTCGGGACGACACGATCGGGGAGGCGGCGGCGCACATGAAGGCGAAGAACATTTCGCAGGCGCCGGTGAAGGATCCTGCGGGCCGGCTGGTGGGAAGCGTGTCCGAGAGGGCGCTGCTGACCGCGCTGGTCTCGGGGGTGGGTCCTCAGGCCCCAGTCTCGAAGGTGATGGATCGCAAGATGCCCGTGCTGAGGCCGGAGACGGGGCTGGCGAAGGTGTCGGAGCTGCTGCTCGGAGTGAGCGCTGTCCTGGTCGGGACGGGGGACACCGAGGGGGAGATCGGCGGGATCCTGACCCGGATCGATCTGATCGAGCATCTCAACGCGGGCAAGTGAGGAGGCGGGTCGGATGAAGTTCAACACCAAGGCAATCCACTCGGGACAGGAGCCCGAGGCGCGGACTGGAGCGGTGGTCGTGCCGGTCTTCCAGACGTCGACTTATGCCCAGGAGAGTCCGGGGAAGCACACGGGATACGAGTATTCCCGGACGCAGAACCCGACGCGGGAGGCGCTGGAGGCATGCGTGGCTGCGCTGGAAGGGGGGAGGCACGGCGTGGCCTTCGCATCGGGGCTTGCGGCCGAAGATGCCATCATGCATCTGCTGTCGGCCGGCGACCGGGTCGTTTGCTCGGATGACGTCTACGGCGGGACGTACCGGCAGTTCGAGCGGGTTTACCGGAAGCACGGGCTCGACTTCGCGTGGGTCGACACGTCGGTGACTGCGAACATCGAGCGTGCGCTGGAAGGGGGGGCCAAGGTCCTGTGGATCGAGACTCCGACGAACCCGATGCTGAAGCTGACGGACATCCGGGCAGCGGCCGCGGCGGCCCGGAAGGTCGGGGCACTGTGCGTGGTGGACAACACCTTTGCATCGCCGTACTTCCAGAATCCGCTCGACCTGGGGGCGGACATCGTCCTGCATTCGAGCACGAAGTACCTTGGGGGGCACAGCGACGTGGTGGGGGGGATCATTGCGGTACGGGACGATGCGTTGGCCCAGCGCCTGCGCTTCGTGCAGAACGCGGTGGGTGCGGTTCCGGGGCCGTGGGATTCGTGGCTGGTTCTGCGGGGGGTCAAGACGCTCGGGGTGCGGATGCAGCGGCATTTCGAGAATGCCCTCCGGGTGGCGGAATACCTCGAGAAACATCGCAAGGTCGAGCGGGTGATCTATCCCTGGCTGGAATCCCATCCGCAGCAGGGATTGGCCAAGACACAGATGAAGGGGATGAGCGGAATGATCACGATGTACCTCGCATCGGATCTGGATGGTGCCCGCCGGTTCCTGGAGAAGGTGCGGGTGTTCACGCTGGCGGAGAGCCTTGGCGGCGTGGAATCGCTGATCGAGCACCCGGCGATCATGACGCATGCGAGCGTTCCGCCGGAGGTCAGGGCGTCTCTGGGCATTGCGGACACGTTGGTGCGCCTCTCGGTCGGGATCGAGGATGTTTCGGACCTGCAGGCTGATCTGGACACGGCCCTGGCGGCGGTGTAGTCTGGTTTCGTTGAGCCTTTGACAACTGGGCCGGGTAGCTGGGAGGAGGGGTTGGACACTCCGCGCTTGACAGGAGCGGGGAAGATTCCTAGTTTTTCGATAGGAATTGTCCTGAATGGGGCACGGGGGGTCCGGCCTGAAGACGGGACGGTGAGCGACTGAAGCTGGCTGCGTGCTGGCAGCACAGGACGGGGAGGGATCGAATGGAGACGAAGTTGGGAAGGAAGAATCGGCCGTTGATCGCTGCAGACGTGACGGAGCTGGTGGGCAACACGCCGCTGGTCTACCTGGACCGGCAGGCCAAGGGGTTGCCGGGCCGGGTGGCGGCCAAGCTCGAGTTCTTCAACCCGGCATCGAGCGTCAAGGACCGGATCGGTTTTGCGATGATCGATGCTGCCGAGAAGTCGGGGGCGTTGAAGCCGGGGATGCAGATCGTGGAGCCGACGAGCGGCAACACGGGGATTGCGCTGGCGTTCGTTGCCGCGGTCAAGGGGTACGAGCTGCTGCTGGTCATGCCGGACACGATGAGCATGGAGCGGCGCAAGCTGCTGACGGTGTTCGGGGCGAAGCTGGAGTTGACCCCGGGGGCGCAGGGAATGAAGGGAGCGGTGGCCCGGGCGACGGAGATCGCTGCGGCCAATCCGAACTTCTTCATGCCGCAGCAGTTTGCCAATCCGGCGAACCCGGAGATTCACCGGAAGACGACGGCTCTCGAGCTCTGGGAGGACACGGAGGGGAAGATCGACATTCTGGTGTCCGGAGTCGGGACGGGCGGCACCATTACGGGCGTTTCCGAGGTGATCAAAGCGCTGAAGCCCGGGTTCAGGGCGGTGGCTGTGGAGCCGTCCGCATCGCCGGTGTTGTCGGGGGGGGCTCCGGGGCCGCACAAGATCCAGGGAATCGGGGCGGGGTTCGTCCCCGACGTTCTTCGCCGCGATCTGGTGGATGAGGTGTTGCAGATCGGGAACGACGAGGCAGGGGAGGCGGCGCGGCGACTGGCGTCTGCCGAGGGCCTGCTGGCGGGGATTTCGAGCGGAGCGGCCGTGGCTGCCGCGCTCAAGGTCGCTGCGAGGTCTGATTCGCAAGGCAAGCTGATCGTGGTGGTGCTGCCGGACACGGGCGAGCGCTACCTGTCCACCTGGCTGTTCGAGGAGCAGTTCAAGACGGCCGGCCTGTAGGCGTTGCAATGGGAAAGAGTACCGAATTCGTCCTGCCGCCGGGCGTGGAAGACCGGTATGTGCGGGTGCTCGACATCCTGAGATCGCTCAACAGTGTGGTCGTGGCGTTTTCAGGGGGGGTGGACAGCTCGTTGCTACTGGCTGCGGCAGTGGAGGCGCTGCCGGGGAGGGTGCTGGCGGTTCTGGCCCGTTCCCCCAGCCTTCCCTCCCTGGATCTCGAGGATGCCCGAGCGCTGGCCATTCGGTTGGGCGTGGAGCTGGTCGAGGTGGAAACCCGGGAGATGGACGACCCCCGGTACAGCAGCAACCCGCCGGATCGGTGTTTTCACTGTAAACGGCACCTCTTCTCGCTGCTGTTGGCGCTGGCCGGAGAGCGTGGGTACGAGCACGTGGTCGAAGGAAGCAACGTGGATGACGGCAGGGACTACCGGCCTGGACGCAGGGCCATCGCTGAGTTGGAGGTGCGATCGCCCCTGGCCGAGGCGGGGATGGCCAAGGCGGACATCCGTGCCGTGCTCCGGGCAAAGGGGCTTCCGGCGTGGGCTCGCCCGTCGCAGGCCTGCCTGGCATCCCGAATCCCCTACGGACAGGAGATCACGCCAGAGCGTCTGTCACGGGTCGACGAGGCGGAACAAGCGTTGCGAGCGCTGGGGTTCCGCTGTGTGCGGGTCCGTGATTTCGGGCACCTTGCTGTGGTCGAAGTGGGGGCGGACGAACTCGACCGCCTGTTTGCTACCTCCACGAGAGGGGACGTGACCTCAGCGCTTCTGCGGGCCGGATACCGGGCGGTGGCGCTGGATGCCCAGGGATACCGGACGGGCTCGCTCAACGATGGGCTTTTGGTGCGCCCCCCAGATATTCCTTGACTCCTTGCCGATGCTCGGCCTATTGTGGTTCTTGTAACATGACGGAGGGATGATCGTGACGACCTACAAAGTAACGCTTTCCGCACGGATTCCCGCACTGAATGGACGGGAATTGACTCAGGCTCAGCAGGACGTGGTCAAGCAGAAGCTCCGGGACACCCGGATCCAGGACTACCTGATCGACACGCTCGGCTGGACCCACGTGGATCGGGTCATGGATACAATCGTGATCCACTACCAGGTGTAGATGCTGTGGCCTCCGGGCGCGAGTACCGGCTTGAGAGTCGTCCTGGTTTCTCCTCCCACTCTCGTTGAGCATGGAGATGCGGGGGTCTTCTTCCGTCTTCCCGCCATTGATCTCGAAACCCCTCCTCTTGGAGTCTTGACGGTTGCATCGCTGCTTCGGAGTTACGGGGTCGTCGACATCCACGTGATCGATAGCAACCGAATGCTGGCTGAGCATCTGTCCAGGCGTGATGCCGAGTTGCTCGATGGAGGGGGTTCGAAGGTGCCCGAACAGGGGGGGAATGGGGGGGCGGTCGGGGCCGGGTTCCAGGCCGCGCTTGCTGCCCGCATCGCGAAGCTGGCACCGGATTGGGTCGGGTTTTCGACGCTGTGCAGCTGCTACCACGTGACGCTGGCGATTGCGGGGGAGGTCAAGCGGAGATGCCCGGGGGCCCTGGTGGTACTGGGAGGTCCGCAGGCCTCGGCGGTTGCCGGCGAAACGCTGCGGGAGTGCGAGGTCGTCGACTACGTGCTTTGCGGAGAGGTGGAGCAGTCGCTGGGGGCTTTCCTGGAGCACGTTTCGAGTGCGCCGGAGAAAGTACCGGGGCTTGTGTGGAGGACGGGGGACGGGGTGTGTTCGAATCCTGCGTCGGCCCCTGCGGACATGGAGGCCACGCCCGAGCCGGCGTTCGACCTGTGGGGGGAGGGACCGATTGCTGGGATGCCGCTGGAAGTGGGGCGCGGATGCCCGTTCTCCTGTCGGTTCTGCTCGACGAGCGTTTACTTCGGGCGTCGGTACCGGGTCAAACCGCCGCAGCGGGTCGTTGCCGAGGCAGTCGGGCTGCATCGGCGATTCAGGTGCGGAACCATCGAGTTGATACACGACCATCTTGGGGCCAATCGGCAGGCATTCCTGGACTTGTGCGCTGCGTGGCGGGGCGAGCCGGAGCTGCAAGGGGTGAGCTGGACGTGCAGCATGCGGGCCGATGCGATCGATGGCGAGGTGGTCGAGGTTCTGCGCAACTCGGGGTGCACCGCGGTGTTCGTGGGCATCGAAACCGGGTCGGAGAGGATGCAGGCGGTGGTCGGCAAGAGGCTGCGGCTGGAGCGGGCGAAAGAGGCGCTGGGCCTGCTGTCGGCTGCGGGGCTGAAGAGCAAAGTGGCGTTCATCGCGGGGTTTCCGGAGGAATCGCCCGAGGACTTTGCGGATACGTTGCGTTTCTTCGAGTGGACGATGTTCGTTCCGGGGGCGAGGCCGCAGATGGCGACGCTGGCGCCGCTTGCGGGGAGTGCCTACGGGGAGGAATGGAAGGAGAAGCTGGCGTTTACGGGGCGTCCGTCGGACATGGCGATGCAGAATTCGAGGTACGACGGTGCGACGCTGGAATTCCTGCATAGGCACCCTGCGTTGTGTTCAACGCATTTTTCCATCCCCTCGGCGGGCGGGTTGGATAGTGACCGGCTGTATGCGACGGTGCGCTTCCTGAAATACGCCAACGGTCTCCTGGGGCTTCCGCTGCGGGCGGGAGTGCGTGCGGCGGGGAGCCTGGAGCGGCTGCTCGGGCTGTGGCTTGACGAGCGGCTGGGGCCGCGGCTGTTCGAGTCGGACTACTATCTTGGGGGCGACTTCCGGCGGGACCTGGTTGTTTTCCTGCGGTCGCTTCCGGAGCGGGCGCCCTACCCTGCCGAATGCGCCGAGCGTTTCGAATGTCTTCTCGACATGCACACGCTCGAAGACAGGCATCTGGATGAGCTCAGGCGGCGATCCGAGCAGTGCATTGCCGTAGTCAATGAGGGGATCGGGGAAGATCCGCTGCTGACTGCGATGTGTGCGCTGGCGGAGCATCCGTACCCGTTCGAGTGGTTGGCCGCTGCGGTGATGGAGGGCAAGCCGTTGTCGAGCGTGCCCCGTCGGAGGTCGGTGGTATCGAGGATGCTCACGGATGACGGGGTGACGGCGGCGGCGATGTCTCCGCTGTCGGCTGCCGTGCTGTTGACTTTTGCAGCTCCGCTCGAGCTGTCGCGGGGACTCGAACGGCTGGTCGCGGAGTTCTCCGAACTGGTGCCGGACGGGATTTCCCCGGATTCCGTGTTCGCCTATGCGGTGCAGACATTGCTGGATGAAGGCCGGTTGGGTTTCGCAATCCCGGAGTGAACGGCTGGCTCAGTCCAGCGGGAGCAGCTCGAATCCGGAGAGTCTCTTTCCCTGGGCTTCCTGGGCCTTGCGGAGCAGCTCGTCCGGGGGGGTACGCCACAGGTCGAAGCGCAGGGGATACAGCCGCGCATCGAGGCCGTCGGCAAATGCAAAGAGGGAGCCGTCCGGGGAGAATGCGGCCCCGGATTCCTCGCGGTCGAGCCTGTGGCTCTGGAGCAGGCGGCCGGTGGCGGCATCCCACAGTCGGACGGTGTTGTCATCGCTCCCCGACAGGACGTGGCGGCCGTCGGGGGACAACCGGGCGATGTTGACCCAGGCGCCGTGGCCGGTCAGTGAGACCAGAGTGCGTCCCGTGGCGACTTCCCACGTCCGGATGGTTGCGTCCTTGCCCGCGGACAGGAGCAGCTTGCCGTCGGCGGAGAACTCGACCCAGGTCACCCAGTCGGAGTGACCGTTGAGCTCCTTGAGTGGTCTTCCGTCGGAGAGGTTCCAGAGCACGACGCAGTTCTGCTGGTCGGCAGTGGCGAGCAGGCTACCATCCGGGGACACGTCGGCGCACCAGAAGTAGTGTCCCGGGCCATCGATGTCGCGCAGGGGGTTGCCGCTGGCGGAGTCGACGATTCGGAGGACCCCTTCTCCCGCGACGGCCAGGCTCCGCCCGTCCAGGAGCGGTCGGACCGAGTGGAGCCGCCCCTTGGTCTGGGCAGTGGACCAGGCCTGGCGTCCGCCCGCGGTCTCGAAAGCGGTGAGGGTTCCCTCGTTGTCGGCAACGTACAGCATCCTCCCGTCTCGAGAGAAGGCGGCGTCCCAGACCATCCGGCCTCCGGTCGACAGGGAGGCAACCTGCGCACCGGTCCGGATGTCCCAGAGGCGCACGACGCCATCGAGGCTTGCCGTGACCAGGGTCCTGCCGTCCGGGCTGAACTCCACGCGATAGACGGCCTTGCCTTCAGTGGCATGGAGCGTACGTGCGGCGGCGGGGGCGATCTTCCAGAGGCGGACCGTTCGGTCTTCTCCTGCCGATGCCAGCACTGTACCGTCGGGGGAGAACGCGAGTGCCCTTGGAGCCGAGGCATGGGCGTCGAGAGTCATGATCGGGGTTCCAGTTTCGACGTCCCAGAGTCTCACCCGCCGGTCATGGCTGGCCGATGCCACCAGCGTCCCGTCCGGAGAGAATATGCTGAAGACCACGTGTCCCTTGTGGCCGACCAGGGTGACCGGGGATTCGGGGTGAGCGAGCTTCCAGATCCGGACGGTGCCGTCGTGGCTGGCCGACACCAGCTTCTTCCGGTCTGGCGAGAGGGCCGCGTAGTAGGTGATGTCGGAATGGCCGGGGAGGCTCTCCAGCACAGGGTACGGCGGGGCGGCAGAAACGAGCCAGATTTCCTTGTCGGTGCCGGCGACGATGACGGCATCCCGTTCGCTGAGCCACTCCACAGAGCGGATCTCGCCCCGTTCGACGGGGACCGAGCCGTCCAGTTCCAGTCCGGGGAGGCGCCAGAACGAGAGAACGCCGGTGCGGCCGCCGCTGACGAGGGTGCGTCCATCCCGGGCGAAGGTCAGGGAACGCTGGCTTTCCGTCAGCCTGGGGGACCTGCGCAGGATCGAGCCGCTGGCAGCGTCCCACAACGCGATGGTGTTGTCGGTTCCCGAGGTGGCGACGACGGTTCCGTCAGCACTGACCGCAAGTCCCTGGACCAACCCCTCGTGTGCCTTGATGGTCCTGACGAGCGAGCCGTCGGCGGGGTGCCACCAGCGGAGATTCCCGTCGTAGGAGGCGGACAGCAACGTGCTGCCCGAGGACAGGAACGCCACCTGGGAGGCAGTATCCCCGTGGCCTGCGAGGGTGCGCTCCAGCGAGGCGATGCTCTCGGTGGCCACGACAAACAACAGGGACTGGAGCGAAGCGAGCTGGTCGTTCGCATCCAGGTCGGGAAGTGCGGAAAGGAGTCTGGGCCGATGGGGGCTGAGCGGGTTGCTGGGGGTATAGAGGAGCGCAGCGGAAGCGAATATTCCTGCACTGAGGAGCTCCCGGGAGTTGGCGAGACGGACGGCCTCTTCCTGCAGGGCGAGGGAGAGGTTGAGATTGGCCTCGGTCTCACGCTTCTGGGCCAGCTCTCGGGCGAGCTGTTCGGCATCGCGGGACTCGACCGCGATCATGCGCTGGCGGTCCGCCTCGATCTTCTTAGTGACGGCCTGTGCACGGCTCACCTCGGCTTCCCGGTAGGCGCCGAAGATGACGAAGGATGCGACGATGAGCACGGCAAGAATGGTTCCGGCCAGGGAGCTGGCGACCTTGTTGCGTGACACGAGTCGCTTGACGAGTTGCCACGAGCTGTACTCGTGAGCGCTGACCCGGCGGCCAGCGAGGTAGGATTCGATCTCCCTGGCGAGCTCTCCGGCCGAGGAGTATCGGTCGTCGCGGCTGCGCTGGAGCGCCTTCTCGCAGACCGAAGCAAGGTCGGGGGGAATGGCAGGGTCGAGGGTGCGGACGGGAACGGCATTCTGGGTGACGACCTTGTGGAGGATGGACTGGAGGCTGCCGCCGCCGAAGGGGAGGCGGCCGGAAAGGAGCTCGTAGAGCACTGCGCCGAGTGCCCAGACGTCAGAGCGGGCATCGAGCTCGTTGACGGCACCGGAGGCCTGCTCGGGGCTCATGTAGGCCGGGGTACCCATGGTGGTGCCCATGACGGTCCCGGTATCGACGCCGGTCACCGGGGCCTCCAACTTCTTGCCCTCGTCGTCGGGGAGGGCTTCGGTCTGGCCGGCCACCTTGGCCAGGCCCCAGTCGAGCACGAGCGTTTCGCCGAACTCGCCGAGCATCACGTTCTGCGGCTTGATGTCGCGGTGGATGACGCCGCGGGAGTGTGCGTAGGCGATGGCCTGGCAGAGGTCGAGGTAGCGGGGCAGCAGTTTGAGCCGGTCGTCCAGGGTGCGGCACTCGGCGAGAACCTCGCTGAACGTCCGGCCCCGCACGAGCTTCATTGTGTAGTAGAGGGTGCCGTCGGGCCGCCGCCCCACCTCGTGAACCGGCACGATGTTGGGGTGTTCGAGCTGGCCGGTGATGCGGGCCTCGCGCAGGAATCGGATGAGTGCGTCCTTTGCGGCAGTCAGGGAGCCGGATCCGGAGCGGCGATGACGCAGCAGCTCCTTCATGGCGATGTCGCGGCCGAGGTGCTTGTCCCGGACGAGGAGGACGCGTCCGATGCCTCCGCGGCCGAGCTCGACCTCGAAGGATCCTGGGGTTACGTAGCGGCCCTCCTGCTCCGAGGTCACGCTGAGATCGCCGGCGAGCAGCTCTTCGGTGCACTCGGTGATCTGGACCACCGTGGCAAGCTCTTCGGCTCCCTGGCAAGTGACCACCTCGGCAGCCAGGCGCTTCAGCAGGGCCGGGTCGCTCTTCAGGAGTTGGGAGGCTCGGACCGGATCGCCGTTGCCCTCCTCGATAACGCGGTCGGCCAGGAGGCGGAGCTCGGCGAGGAGCCGCTGGGTGATCACTCCAGTGTCGTCGGTTCCGGAAGGCCGGGACGACGGGGACGAGGCGGAGGCTCCGGTCCCGGACGACGGGGACGAGGCGGAGGCTCCGGTCCCGGACGACGGGGACGAGGCGGAAGCTCCGGTCCCGGACGACGGGGACGAGGCGGAGGCTCCGGTCCCGGACGACGGGGACGAGGCGGAGGCTCCGGTCCCGGACGACGGGGACGAGGCGGAGGCTCCGGTCCCGGACGACGGGGTTGCGGAACCGCGCCGGCTTGGCGGAGCGGTCTGCGCCGAACCGGTGGACGGAGCGGCCAGAACCGCGAGCAGAGGCCCGCCGGGGGCGGGTGCTCCGAATTCGGGCGGCAGGGTCGGGGTTGCGCCGGGAACCTTCTGACTCTCCGCTGTGACGGTCTTGGCCTGATCCGGAGTGAGCAGGCCAAGCTGCATGGCTATCTGGATGGCGATTAGATCCCTGTCCACGCTGTCCACTCCGTCACTACTGGCGGGATGCTATCACAGGCCGGGGCGGGCTTCAATCAAGGGTTTGGTCCGGGAGCTCGGCGGTAATCTGGCGGCCGTCCTGCCGGCGCCAGAAGGCCTGGGGTACCGGATTCGAGCCGCACTTGGGAAGGGGTACGGTGGCATCGGCGAGGAAGTCTTCGTGTCCGATGCGGCGTTCCTGGCCCCGTTGTCCTCGGCATTTCCAGAGGAGCGAGCCGCGGGCGACGACGCGGAACCCTTCTTCGGAATAGAGGGCGAGTCCGACGGCCGACTTGGGACCGACGACGATGACGGCCTGGGCGGGGTGGTTGGCATCGCGGGTTTCGACCACGACGGTCTTGTCCGCCGCTCGTCGGAAGAGCTCGTCGGCAAGTCGCCCGGCGCGGGTCTGACGGGAGTTCTCCCGTGCAATTCGCTGGAGCGCGGTGCGGGCCGCATCGGTGGGGGTGGCACCGAGGGTTCTGACAACCAGCTCACGGATTTCCTCGGCCGAGCTGCTGAACAGGATTTCGAGGTCGGATTCCCCGCCGTCTGCCCCGACGGTTGCGAGGGTATCGAGCACGGCCCTGATGAGGGCCGGGCGGTCGCTGTGGAGCAGTGGGAGGCAGGCGGGGATGAGAGTTCGGTCCCCGGAAGCGGCGACCAGGGAGAGAGCCTCATTCTGGAGTGCCTCCTGGGGGGAGGCGAGTGCGGAGCGGAGTGCGGCGGCGCAGGACAGCCTGGACAGCCGGCAGATGGAGTGGAGGACGGGAGCGGCAGCTTCGGGCGGGACGTCGGGCAGGGAGGCCATGAGGAGCTTGAGGGCCTCCTCGCGACCGCAAGAGCCGAGGGCCAGGGCTGCGATGCGGCTGAAGGCTGGAGCGGATTGGGCCAGGAGGGCGACGACGGCCTCGGGGTTACGCCGGGCGATCCGGGTGAGGACGGAGACGACCATGTCTTCGGGAAGCATGTCGTCTGCGACCGCTGCGGAGAGGGGTCCGAAGGCCTTGTCCTCCATGGCAACGAGGGTCCATTCGAGCTCCCGGACCACGGCAGCGGGCATGGAGGGGTCGTCGAGCAGCTGGATGACGGCAAGTGCCACCGGCTCGTACCGGAAACCTGCGATGCGGTGAGCGATCTCGACCTTCTGTTCCTCCGAGTCCGCTGCGGCGAAGTCGACGACAAGGGCCAGCCCTTCCTGGATGCGGGGATCGGTCCCCTGGGCGGGGAGCAGGAGCGAGAGGGCGAAGAGAGCGAGCGCCGGCATGAAGTTACTGCCTCCCAACGGGGGAATGGTCCCGCCGCAGTGACGGAGGATAGCATAGGCCGGATGCCTGCCGCGTCAAGCATGTGACGTCGGGGAGCTCCGGCCTCGTCGGGACGAGTGACAGCCGGAAGGGCAGGATGTAGAATGGGGTTCCGGAGGGAGCTGACATGCGAATCGGGGTCGTGCAGTTCAATCCGCTGTTCGGGGGGGTGGGAAGGAACATTGCGAAGGCGATCAGCCTGGTGCGGCCTCTGAAGGCGGACCTGTGGGTGTTGCCGGAGCTGTTTGCGACGGGGTACCAGTTCGCGGATGCCTCGGAGGCGCGGGTGCTGGCGGAGGACACGGAGGGGCCGACCATCGACACCATGGTCCGCAAGGCGCGGGAGCTGGGTGTCTGGTTCTGCGGCGGCTTTCCTGAGGCGACGGAAGGGCGGGTTTACAACAGTGCCTTCCTGGTGGGACCGGAGGGGCTGGCCGGGGTGTACCGGAAGGTGCATCTTTTCGGTCGGGAGAAGGAGTTGTTCAGCCCTGGAGACCGGGGGTTCGAAGTGCACGACGTGGCCGGGGTCCGGGTGGGCATGATGATCTGTTTCGACTGGCTGTTTCCGGAAAGCGCCCGGACGCTGATGCTGGGGGGGGCGCAGGTGTTGCTCCACCCGTCGAACCTGGTGCTTCCTCACTGTCCGGAGGCGATGAAGACCCGGGCACTGGAGAACCGGGTGTTCACGGTGACGGCGAACCGCATCGGCAGCGAGAGCCGGGTTCCGGGGGAGAGTCTGAGGTACATCGGACAGAGCGTGGTGTGGTCACCGCGGGGCGAGGCCGTTTTGCGGCTGGGCGTAGAGGACGAGGCGGCTGCGGTGGTGGAGATCGACGAGCGGGTGGCTCTGGACAAGCGGGTGACGGGATACAACGACCTGGTGAAAGACCGACGGCCGGAGATGTACCGGCTGGGCTGAGCTCATGGGGAGGGGGGAATGGGATTCTCGTGCGGTATCGTCGGCCTGCCGAACTCCGGGAAGTCGACCATCTTCAATGCGCTGACGCAGGCGAATTCACCCGTGGCGGCCTATCCGTTCTGCACCATCGATCCCAAAGAGGGGATGGTGGCGGTGCCGGATGCCCGGCTGGACCGGCTGGCTGAGCTGGTGATGCCTCCGACGGTGACTCCGACGACGTTGACGTTTGTCGATATTGCGGGGCTGGTCAAGGGGGCTCACAGCGGGGAAGGGTTGGGGAACCGGTTCCTGTCCCACATCCGCGAGATGGATGCGGTGGCGCACGTGGTCCGCTTCTTCGACACGGGCAAGGTTTCGCACGTGCATGATACCGTGGATCCGTGCCGGGACTTCGACATCGTGCAGACCGAGCTGCTGCTGGCGGATCTGGACACGGTGCAGCGGCGGCGGGAGAAGAGCGAGCGGATGGCGTTGGTGGGGGACAAGGAGGTCCGCAAGGAGCTGGACCTGCTGCACCGGCTTGAGGCGAGCCTGGGGAGGGGGCTTCCGGCGTCGAAGGTGGTGGCCCGGGACCAGCGGGAGGCGGACGTGCTGCGGGAGCTGTTCCTGCTGACGGCCAAGCCATGCTTCGTGGTGGCAAATATTGGGGAAGACCAGGTGGGGAAGGCGCAGGAGCTGGTGGCTGCGCTGGAGGCGCACCTGTCGGGCTGGGGCTTCCCGGTGGTTCCGTTGTGCGGGAAGCTGGAGATGGAGTTGGCGGAGCTTCCTCCGGAGGACCGTGGGGAGTTCATGAAGGACCTGGGGATCGTGGAGATGGGCCTGGGCCGTGTGGTGGCTGCGGGGTACTCGGTGCTGGGGCTGCTGACGTTCTATACCACTGCGGGGACGGAGCTGCGGGCGTGGACGGTGCCTGCGGGGACTCGGGCACCGGAGGCGGCGGGGCGGATCCACACGGACATGGAGAGGGGATTCATCAAGGCGGAGATCGTGCCGTTCGAGCTGTTCGACCGTCATGGCGGGGAGCAGGCGGTGCGACGGGCCGGGCTGGCCCGAGTGGAGGGGAAGGACTACCTCATCGCGGACGGGGACGTCGCGTACTTCCACTTCCGGGCCTAGGACCCGTGACGAAACAACTTGCTGCATTCG
>Ga0233425_10006902_pt1 | contig 16351 bp, 17 predicted proteins | sample Watercolumn_Towu_2_FD_181712 | JGI IMG/M metagenome (GOLD analysis project Ga0233425, IMG submission 181712) | Freshwater microbial communities from Lake Towuti, South Sulawesi, Indonesia - Watercolumn_Towuti2014_140_MG | ecosystem: Environmental > Aquatic > Freshwater > Lake | place... | reverse complement strand
GAACTTCATCCTCGCCTTGTGTCGATCGTCGCGGTTCCCGAGGCGATCGAATATGCGCACAATGGCGGCCACTGTCGGCAGCAGCCGCTCCGCCGGCGTAAACTCCTCGAGCAGCTCCGCAAGGCGTGGCATGGGGCCCAAACCACCCCCCACATAAAGCTGGAAGCCCCTCTCTTCCCGTCCGGCCGTAGATCGGAGCGCAGCGCAGGCCCCGATATCTTGCATTGGACTGAGACCAAGATCGTCTGGACAACCGGAGAACGCGATCTTAAACTTTCTGGGCAGGTTCTGGTTCATTGGATTACGCAGCAGGAACCGCGCAACGGTCTCAGCATACGGAGTCACGTCAAACAGCTCGTGAGGGCAGACCCCCGCGCAGTGCCCGACCACGACGTTGCGAACGGTATTGCCGCACGCTTCTCTGGTCGTTAACCCGACGGAGGCCAGGCTTCTCATCAGCCCTGTCACCTGGTCGAGTTTGATGAAGTGGAGCTGGATGTTCTGGCGGGTCGTGACGTGGGCCACTCCATTCGGAGCTTTGGCCGCCAACTCGGCCAGCAGCTCCAGTTGGGCTGCACTCAGGCCACCCCACGGGATTTTAATCCGGAACATCTGTTCCCCTTCCTGCCGCTGCCCGTAGATCCCATTCTGCAGGCGGAACCGCTTGAATTCATCCGGGGCAATCTCGCCCTTCCAGAACCTCTGGACGAACTGATCGAAGGTGTCGATCTCCTCCTCGCTGGCCCATGACGAGCCGTTGGCGGACTCCGTCCCTTGTTGACTGATCCGCCCCTGGGCCGGAGTTTGGGCGTTCAGCGCTCGCTCAGTCGTCGTTCGTTCGTTCGTCTCACTCTTCATTACCCTCTCCATCACTCATCATCCACGAACTGCAGGAAGATACCCTCACGTGGACAGATCATCCGGGGTCACAGCCGGCGCTTTCTGACGAATCAGCCTCGTCCTACCATCTGGAACATCAACACCCATGGTCGCCGTCCCAAGCTCCGATCCACGCGTGAAAAAGCCGTAGAGCAACGTCAGATCGATCAGAATCACAGCCAGCCAAACCGCGTAGCCGGTCGGACTGGTCATCAGCCGCAGATCGATCAGCACCTTGGACAGGCCGAAACCTACCACCCAGGCATCAAAGCTCATACAAATCCTTCTGAACGTCTCAGCATTCATCCGCCTGATGACATAGGCCCCTACCGGGATCCCGATCGCGACGCTCGGAACGATCAGCCACAGCAGCCCGACGCTCTCTGCGGTGTATACGCCGAGGAAATAGTATGCGGTGGCCGTCACGGTCGACTCCACGACTCGGATGAGGCCCAACGCAGCCCGGAACTCGCCTCTCACAAAGCCCTGGTTATTGAACAGGAGCGCGAGAGGAGGACCGGAGATCGTGGTCGTTGCGTAGAGGACACCCACACCGGCACCGAACGGCACACCGACGAGCCGTTCGGACCGAATCGGCCGTCGTACCCCGGCCGCCTGCAGCAGGATCAGGGGCAGCACAAGGAGATAGGTGATCAACTTGAGCCATTCGGGACTCACCATCGAGAGCGCATAGCTCCCGCCGATAATACCCGGAATGAGACCGCACACGATCGGCAGCACCCGTTTCCAGATCTTCCGAATACTCCTCCAGTTCACGAGCAGCACATAGCTGTTGAGCGCCACCTCCAGCAACACCAGGGCGGGGTTCAAGATTCTGTTAGCGTAAAAGAGAAGAGCAACGGGAACGGTCAATGATGAAAACCCATACCCAAGCGCCCCATTAACAGCGGCCGCAAAGAGCGTGATGCCGATCAGCGTGATCTGCCCGGCGTCAAAGTTCATCGGGCCCTCGGCGTCTCTTCATCGTACGGCCATCCATCGCTTTTCCGAACGTTCCGTCTACTGCGTTTCATTTCTTCAAAACAACCTCAAGAAAGAGGTCACTCGACAGCAGATAGTTCTTCGAACTGCCTTTCGTTAGCGTCCCAACTGAAGACCTTGAAGTAGGACACCGTTCCATTTTTCACCGAGACGACCAGATACCGGAGCTGAGGCCATACCGGTTCGTCGCCGAACAACGCCAGCTCCCGATCGGTTTCAGAGAAGTAGGCTTCATGATCCGGATGGGAATGATAGAGCAGAACAAACTCACAACCATTGGCATCCGCTTCACTCTGAATCCGCAGCAGGTCCTTCGGGTCCATAATGTAGGCGGTCTTTGCATCTCTTGGATTCCGAATCGGATCCTCCCGATGATACTGATTCGCAAGATTGCCGCATCTCCGAACACTATTCGTGCCCGGATCGCCCGGCTTTCCTATAACGATCCCGCAGGCTTCCTCGGGATACGTCTCTTCGGCATGCGAAAAGATCTCGTTCAGCTCCCGTTCGGTGAGAATCATCGGCTCGACAGCGCTCCTCACGGACCTACCACCAGAGGTGACTGTACATGTTCTCGCCCACATCCGGAAACTCCTTGTGCCAGACACCCAGACTGATATATTTCCATCCGGTATCGCACAGGATCACCACGATATTGCCTTTCTCCATCCGATGCGCCATCCTGATCGCGACATGCACGACGGCTCCGGAAGAGACACCGGCGAAGATCCCCTCCTTATTGGTCAGATCTTTGGTGGCGGCAAACGCGCAACGGGAATCGACCATGATCTTGCCGTCCAGGAGTGTGGTGTCAAGAATCGGCGGGATGAACCCCTCGTCCAGACTCCGAAGCCCCTGAACCAGATCGCCGGGGTGAGGCTCCACAGCGATCACCCTGGTTTTCGGGTTGTGCTCCTTCAGCCTCCGACCCACGCCCATCAGCGTGCCGCCGGTCCCAAGACCGGCCACAAAGACATCGACGTCCGGCACGTCGTTCAGGATCTCCACCCCGGTCGTTTCATAGTGAGCCATCGGGTTCGCCGGATTACCGTACTGGAAGGGCATATAGAGAGTCGGATCCTGCGCCACCAGTTTTTGAGCCAATTCAATGGCGCCGTTACTCCCTTTCGTCCCATCGGAATAGATCAGCTCAGCGCCGAAGATCTCCAGGAGCTGCCGTCGCTCCGGAGTCGCATTTTCCGGGATCACGACCTTGACCTTATACCCCTTCCTTCGCCCGATCATGGCCAAGGCAATCCCGGTATTGCCGCTCGTCGGCTCCAGGATCGTTTTGTCCTTCGTCAATTCGCCGCTCCGCTCGGCCTGCTCGAGCATATACTTGACAATTCGATCCTTCAAACTGCCGGTCGGGTTGGTTCCCTCCAGCTTCGCGAAGATCCGGATTCCCTTCTTGGGACTCATCCGCGGCAGTTCCACCAGCGGCGTGTTCCCAATCGCGTCAAGAATATCGTCTGATTTCATTCATATCCTCTTTGCCTGTCTACGTTTACTGCACAGGCAGGTCGGCTGACCCGTTCCCGGCCTACCTTCACACTGCGATCAGGCCTTTTTCACCGTAATCGCCCAGTCGGTCTCGTTGAGTTGCGTCACATCGACAACAACGTGCCCTTCACTGTGCAGACTCCTGGGAACGTTCGCCGCGGAGCCGGGGTTATCTACAATCACCCTCAGCACCTGACCACTGTCCAGCTCCTCCAACGCCAATTTCGCCTTGACGAATGTGTAGGGGCATACCTCGCCCTTCAGATCGAGGGACTCAACTGCCTGTTCAGGCGCCCCGTTCATCTCCCCCTCCTCCATTCATGCTACTCAGGCTTTTTCCAGAACAATTTCCCACTGCGTTCTACCGACTTCCGAAATACCGACGACGGAATGCCCTTCCTCTTTCGCCCATCTCGGGATGTCTTCGACCGATTTTGCGTAATCGACCATGACCGCCAATTGATCGCCGGACGTCAGCTTCCCCATCTTCTGCTTGGTCAGCATCAACGGGTACGGGCAGATCTCTCCGGTCACATCAAGGGAGTACTTTGTCATCGCTTCCCTCATCATTTCGCGATCAACACCGCATTGAGGAGACGTTACGCCTGCTGAGCGCTTCGTATCCCACGCTCGAATGCCACACCGCCGAACAGGAGATAGACCCCGGCCCAAACACCGACGACGACGCTGAGGGTGGCGGTCATACTGCTCAGCGCAAACAGCGGTACTCCGGTCAATCCATGGCCGATGTTGCAGCCGCCCGCAATGGCCGCCCCCACACCCATCAGCAAGCCACCCCCAAGCGCCTGGAGCAGGCGCTGAGCGCCGGGGGCGCGCCAGGCAAACTCACCATACGACCGCGCCGCTACGTGAGCGCCGGCAATAAGCCCTATCCACATAAAACTCCCCCAGGTAAGCCGCTCGGACTCGCCCGTAAAGAGAAATCCCGAGATGGTTCGAATCGGTTCGGTGACCGACAGACCATACTCCCGCCCGGTCAGCGTCGAGATCGGCCAGGCAGCCGTGGCAATCAGACCGATGGTCATGCCGCTCCTAGCCCAACTCCATCCTCGCTGGTAACCGCCGGCCGGACTTCTCAGAAGCCACCATCCGCCGAGAGCCGAAAAGATCACAACCAGTATCCAGGGATTGACACCCAACAGACGATCCAACGTCGCCGGTTGCTCGTTGATCTCGACGACTTGACTCCGAAAGAGGGCCTGCACCGGTTCGAGTACGCCATCATTCGTCATGGTCATCCCGAACACAAAGCCGAGCAACGCGATAATCGAGCCTACCATCCCCTCACCTGACCGATACGTGCTGCCGCTCGCGCAGCCACCGGACAAGGCCATCCCGATGCCGAAGACGAATCCACCGAACAGCGTCGCCATCCAGAAAAAGGGTGCGATAGCCCCCAACCCGAACAGGCCCAGCGCCGCCATTGATCTTACACCGACCATCTGAATCAGCAGCGCCAAAAGGTATGCTCGCAGCAGCGTCAGATCCCGCACTAACAGGATGTCGCGGAACGTCGAGTTCATGCAGAAACGGCCGCGCTGCAGGGCGTATCCGAAGGCTACGCCAACAATGAGACCCAGACCCATCATCCGGATCATCGCTGCGCCTCACATCCTCAGTGACCACTGCCCGGCACTCCGCAGAACTCGTGATAATCGATGAGATCGGTAATCGTCGGCTGATCACCGCATACCGGGCAGTCGGCGTCGCGCCGCACCTTGACCTGCCTGAACTCCATCCCTAACGAGTCAAAAAAGAGGAGCCGTCCGGCTAATGAATCGCCGATCCCGAGCATCAGCTTGATCGCTTCGATCGCCTGCAGGCTGCCGACGATGCCGCACAACACGCCCAGCACGCCGGCCTCCTGGCAGCTTGGCACAAGCCCTGGAGGCGGCGGTGCGGGGTACAGACAGCGGTAGCAGCCTTGACCCGGGAGGAAGACCGTCACCTGTCCTTCGAACTTGAAGATACTCCCGTCCACGAGTGATTTCTTCAAAAGCACGCAGGCATCGTTGACCAGGTATCGGGTCGGAAAGTTGTCGCAGCCGTTCACCACCACATCATACTGACTGATAACCTCCTTCGCATTCTCTGAGGAGAGGACCGCTTGAATCGGCTCCACCTTCACGTCGGGATTGATCTGGCCGATCGTCTCGACGGCCGAGATGACCTTTGGCCGTCCCACATCATCCACGTGGTGAAGAATCTGCCGCTGCAGGTTGCTCAGGTCCACGACATCAGCATCGATGATGCCAAGGCGACCGACCCCGGCAGCAGCAAGGTAGAGGGCCGCAGGAGAGCCCAGACCGCCCGCGCCGACGAGCAGCGCCGAACTGTTTAACAGTTTGCGCTGCCCCTTGCCGCCTACCTCCGGCAAAATGATGTGACGACTGTAGCGGCGGATCTGCTCTTCGTTGAACGGTCCGACACCTCCAGCCATGGCCGGGATCAACGCCACTTCATCTCCATCCTTGAGCGCGGTCCGCTTCCCGCCCAACTCCTCGACCGCCACGTTGTTGACGTAGACATTCAAGTGACGGTGGAATTCACCCGTCTTGTCAAAGACGAGCGGATGGAGTCCTGGAAAACGCCGCTCCAGATCCTCCAGAAGCTCCACAAGATTGTCCCCTCGTCCTTCAACGCGAGGCTGATTCTGAGTCAGACCCCGATACGGGGTCGGGATGTAGACACGGATTGCCGCATTGCCGTCGCCATCCGCTAATGTATAGCCTCGAGCGACCTTCGCCCCATGACACGCATTCATACAGGCTGCCCCCTCATAGGTTACAGTGGGACCGATAGATACCGCTCCCCTGTGTCGGGGAGAATGGTGACCACAACCTTTTTCGCATCAAGCCGTTCGGCGGCGATGGCCGCGGCAAACACATTTGCTCCGGCCGAGATCCCCACCAAAAGGCCCTCCTCCTTACCCAGACGAGCGGCCATTCGATAGGCGTCCTCGTCCTCGACCGCAATAATCTCATCTATGACTTGCATGTTCAGTACACCGGGGACGAAACTCGCACCGATCCCCTGGATTCCGTGCGGCCTGGCTCTGCCGCCTTGCAGCACGGGAGATCTGGCCGGCTCTACCGCAATGACCTGAACACCGGGCGCTTCCCTTTTTAGGACCTCGCCCACGCCGGTAATCGTCCCGCCGGTCCCGACACCGGCCACAAAAACGTCGACCTGGCCGTCGGTCGCTTTCAGAATCTCCTGGGCTGTCGTACGACGATGAATGTCGGGGTTGGCCGGATTGAGAAACTGTTGGGGCATAAAGTAATTCGGATGCTGCGCCACCAGCGATTCTGCGGCATAGACCGCCCCGCTCATCCCTTCGATGGCGGGAGTCAAGATAACCTCGGCCCCGAACCGACTGACCAGCTTCCGCCGTTCAGCGCTCATATCCTCCGGCATCGTCAGAATCAGGCGGTACCCCTTGACGGCCGCCACCATCGCAAGTCCGATCCCGGTATTGCCGGAGGTCGGCTCAACAATTGTGTCGCCAGGCTTCAGCCGCCCGCTCCGCTCCGCCTCCTCGATCATTGCGAGGGCGATCCGATCCTTGACGCTCCCGCCCGGATTAAGTGATTCGAGCTTTCCAAGAATCCGGGCCGATCCGCGACGCGGTATCCGCTGTAACTGCACCAGCGGCGTATCGCCTATCAGTTCCAATGCGTTTCGAACCAGTCGCGGCATCGCCCGTTCACTCTCCCACCGTCAGACGGAATCAGATCTGGTAGGTCACTCCCTGCAACTCCTGCTTTATCGTGATCCGCCTGCAGAGGTCCTCTAACGTGGTATGGTCCACGATCTTGCTGACCGCATCGCGCACCTCAGCCCAGATGTCTCGCAGGCAGCACTGAGACTCCTCAATACAAATCTCCCTGGGCCCGTTTCCAACGCAGAAAATAGGAATGATCGGGCCCTCCATCGCCCTGACGATGGCGCCAACGGTGATCTCTCGGGGATGTTTGGCCAGATAGTACCCCCCGCCGACGCCGCGTCTACTCTCGAGAAACCCGGCTCTCTTGAGGCTGAGCAGGATCTGTTCCAGGTATCTGGCTGGCAGGTGTTGCCGCTTCGCGATATCCTCGATCTGGATCGGCCCCTGCTCATAGTGGAGCGCCAGATCCTGCATAGCGCGTGTGGCATAATCACCTTTTGTCGATACCTTCATTTTAACTCACTTACAGAATACTGAGTAAGTCGATTGAAGTAGTCGTGTTTTTTATACCGAGCCATGTTTCGTCTGTCAAGAATTTTTTGTTTTGTGAGTCCCACACAGGGTTTGGCATCGGCGTCAACGAGGAAGGCCACGCCTATGTCACCGGGGGTGCCATATCGTCCGATTTTCCCGTGACTCCATGGGCCACCGGTTCCTCGCTCAAGGGGAACGGAACTGCCTTCGTCACCCGGTATGAGTGTCAGGGCTGTTGACGGTCCAATCCGGTAGCGGCGAACAGTCGTTCGCCGCTACGCCCCGATTCGCGTGGCTTCAGAAACCTCGACGAGCTGCCCGGTCTTGACGTCGTAGATGTAGCCATAGATGGGAATTTCGCGGGGAACCAGCGGGTGCGCCCTGATGCGGCGCACGTCCGCACACACGCTCTCGGTCTGATCGGCGATGGTCAACCAGTCGATAAACGCGCCCTCCGTTGACCCGGGACCTTGACCGGCATCATGCCATCCGGCGGCATCGATGGTTGCGGTCTGTAAGCTCTTGGCCAGCAGACCGCGCATGATCTCGTCGGTAAAGGTCTCCATTCCGCAATTCGTATGGTGGATCACAAACCATTCCCGGGTTCCAAGCAGTTTATAGGAAATAACAAGCGATCGAATCGCATCGTCGCTGGCGCGACCGCCCGCATTACGGATCACGTGGGCGTCGCCTTCCGACAGCCCGGCGTACTTCGCCGGATCCAGCCGCGCATCCATGCAGGTCAAAATAGCGAACCGCCGCCCCGGCGGCATAGGCAGCGTACCCTTGTCTCCAAAGTTTGCGGCGTAGACCCGGTTGGCGGTCAGCACCTCGTCCAGAATCTTGCTCATCTTGCACCCTCCTGTGATCGAGATTGAACTATGACCATCGCGGGACGTGCCGGACCGGATGAGATGGTGCGCCCGGGCAGATTTGAACTGCCGGCCTTTTGCTCCGCAGGCAAACGCTCTATCCGGGCTGAGCTACGGGCGCAGGATCATTGCGGAAGAACGGGCTGACTGTACCATGCCGGCCGCATGCGGTCAAGACCGCTTGAGTACGGTGCGTAGGAACAGGAGCTTGATCGTAGCCGGGCGCAGAAGTAGACGGTGCGACTCTATAATGAGACAGCCGGAACGGTCAGGAGACGCGAGGGCTCTTTATTTCTACTAAAAATATCGTGGTAGACCTCATCCATTTTCTTGAGAACGTCCGGCTGAAAGTACTTCTCCCCGCACTGGCGGCAAACTCCGGCCGACACATTGCTAATGACGAGGAGATGTCCCTGCCGCCGGTAATCGTACTCGATCTTCTTCTCTTCTACGTAACGGTTCATGAACTACGCCCTCCTTATTCTTGGATCTAACCACTTGGGCGGCTGCGGCATATAGACCGTAATTACTCTTGGGACTTTCGCCTTCTCTCCGCTTTTCCGCGCCCATCCTAACACGACATGAATTGGTTTTGTACCAGCAAAACCGAGGACCAGGCAGCTTTCACCACGCGGGTCATCAGGGTATTCCTCAAGGATCTCTCCTTGATGCAGAATAGCCTCTTCAATCTCCGTGATGTCGAGATTCTCCTCCAATCTCTCCTGTTGAGCGTGAAAGCTAACCTCGTACTGCCCCTCGCGAATAAGCTGCTTGATCTCGTACAGATCCATCAAGTATGCCGCCATTGGAAGCGGAAGGGTGTCTGACTATTCATACACGGTGCTCGTCCACGGCCTTGGCGAGGTCGCGCAACGCTGGGGATACGTGGACGGGGTAGTCCGGTCCTTTTTCCAGCGTCCGCAACCCGTCCGGCAAACGCTCCAGTTGTGTGCGCGCGCGTTCGCGGAGCGCCGTGAGGGGAGCGGGATCGGTGAGGCGCTTGCCGGCACGCATCACCGGCTGGATCAACGGCTCGCCTTCCTGCGGGTCGTCCTCCAGAGTCAGGATATCGGAACACATACGGCCGTCGGCATCATACCGGCGATAGACCTGTTTGCGACCGGGCCAGGTCGCCTTCCCCTCAGAGCGCTTGCGACGTGCCTTCCCACCATATTCCTCCAGCTTATAGGCGCAATCCAGGTAGGGGGCGTCGGCGGAGGTATCCATCCGTGTTCCGATGCCAAAGCCGTCGATCGGCGCCTGTGCGGCGAGCAATTGCCTGACGATCGACTCGTCCAGGTTGCCGCTGGCAAAGATCGCCGTATCGGTCAACCCGCCCTCATCCAGGATCCGACGCACCTTGCGGGCATGGTCTGCAAGATCGCCGCTGTCGAGGCGAACGCCCCTGATCGCGATCCCTTTCCGCTGCAACCTCGGCGCCAGCGAGACGACCTTCTCAGCACCCGCCTCGGTGTCGTAGGTGTCGATGAGCAGGACGACATTGTCCGGATTGGCGTACGCAAAGCGCTCGAAGGCGGCCGTCTCATCCTCATGGGCCTGAATAAAGGAGTGCGCCATCGTTCCGTGGATCGGTATCCCAAAGAGCGGCGCAGCCTGCACGGCCGACGTCCCGGAGAATCCCGCCAGGTAACTGGCGCGCGCCGCGAGCAACCCGGCCTCCGCCCCGTGGGTCCGTCGCAGACCGAAATCGACCAGTAGCTTCCCGGGGGCGACCAGCACCGAACGCGCCGCCTTCGAGGCGATCAGAGTCTGAAGGTGCAGCAGGTTGATCAGCCTGGTTTCCACAAGCTGGGCCTGCGGAAGTGGCGCCGTGATCCGCACGATCGGTTCATCAGGGAAAAAGACCGTACCCTCGGGCATGGCATGCACGTCGCCGGTAAACTGCAGTTTCTCCAGATAGTCGATAAGCGACCGCCGAAGCAGCCCGCAGCCGCTCAGCCACTCCAACTCCTCAGACGTGCAACGCAACTCTTCAAGGAAGCGCAGCGTCTGCTCCAGCCCGGCTGCCAGCAGGAAATTACGCGTGGGCGGAAGCTTGCGCACAAAGAACTCGAAGGTCGCCTGCTCCTCCATCCCATGATCGACATACCCCTGCAGCATGGTGAGCTGATACAGATCGGTCAACAGCAGACTTGTTGGCGGCAGATTCATACAGCCAGCATCTCCCATCGGATCGCTCTGGCCCCCCGTCGAATCATCTCCGCCTCCGCGCGATCCCCGTCACCGGGGCGCACATTGACGGCCCGGATGGCATCCTGCAACAGGATAACCGTATACCCGGCCTTCAGTCCATCGTTCACAGTGCACAGTACGCAGTAGTCGGTAGCCAGACCGCCGACAAACAGGCGGTCTACACCATGTTCGCGCAGTCGCGCGTCAAGATCTCTTCCGTCGAACGCGGAGTAGGCATCCTTCTCCGGCTGCGTGCCCTTGAGGGTAATGAGGATAGTGGAAGCGGGGAGTTCCAGATCAGGGGCAAACTCCGCCCCGGGTGTTCCCTGGACACAGTGGGGAGGCCATGGTCCGCCGTACGGCTGAAAAGAACAGTGATTGGATGGATGCCAGTCTCGCGTGGCAATGATCGGCAACCCGCGTTGCACAAAAGCGGCCAGATAACGATTGAGCCCCGGAATCACTTCATCGCCGTACGGCACCGCCAGGCTGCCCCCCGGAAGGAAATCGTTCTGAACGTCTACGACGATTAGAGCGTCACCCGGGCTCAGGGTGAGCTGCTGAACTCCCGGCGCGCACATCGGGTCACCCTACATCTGCGGCGTCATCAGGGCAGCCGCCTCCTCAGGCGGGATCGGATTGACAAAAAGCCGGGCGCCCCACCCGAATGCCGCCACAGGTGCGGTCTTCGGGATAATTTCGAGATGCCAGTGATAGTCGTGCGTATGCGGTTCGTCAAAGGGGGCGCTGTGAAGGATTATGGTACAGGCCGGGTTGCCGAGAACCTTCCCGAGCATCTGCATCATCCGCTTCACGAGACCGGAAAGATCGACCAACTCTCTTTCGCCGATCTTTCCGAAATCGGAGCCATGCCGGATGGGCAGCAGCCACGTTTCGAAAGGGAAGCGGGAGGCAAAGGGCGCCAGCACAACGAAGTGCTCGGTCTCCGCTACCCTTCTCACGCGCGAGACCCGCTCATGGAGTATGATGTCACAGAAAGCGCAGCGCTCTTTTCTCGCGTAGAACTCCCGGCAGCCGCGCAGCTCCTCTTCAATCCCGAAGGGGATGAAGGGGAAAGCCAATACGTGAGAATGCGGGTGACTGAGGATGCCGGCCGCGTCCGCGTGGTTCTTCACCACAATCAGCGATCGGAACCGTTCATCCAGGCGGAGATCCAGACTCCGCAGCCTGTAGGTGCGCAGGACCCGCTCCAACTGTTGCTCCGGAAAATCAGCCCACGTCGAGTGATGCTCTGGATTCTCGATAACGATCTCATGGGCCCCGACGGCGTTCATCACATCGAAAGGCCCCTCCGGTCTTCGATCGAAGTCGCCCTCAATTCGACACAAAGGCTGCAAATCGGGCGTGACTCGAACCCACCAGCCGGCCTGATTTCGCTGACGCGACGGCTCGCCGAACGCGAGGATCTCCGGCGGGGTCATCGACTCGTTGCCCGGGCAGAGCGGGCATGGGCTGGACAGCGGCGGAGGCGGCTCTGCCTCCACCTTCAAGGCAGCCTCTCGATCCGGCCGCTCCGGGTCGATCACTACCCACCGATTTCTCACCGGATCGCGTCGCAACTCACCCATCGCTTTCCTCGCGCAACCATCCTACGTCCCTCATTATTACGATACCCTTATCACTCTATCGGCAGCAAAAGATCGTTGCCCCATTCATTCCACGAGCGATCGTACCCTCGAACGTCCGCATACCCCAGCAGCCGAAGCGTAAAGTACGTAACAGATCCGCGGTGCATTATCTGACAGTAGCCGACAACGGTCTTGTCCTTCGTCACCCCTGCCCGCTCATAGAGAGCCAACAGTTCATCGGCCGATTTAAATGTCTTGTCGCCGGCCAGGTTCTGTGTCCATTCGACGTTGACGGCGCCTGGGATGTGGCCTCCCCGCTTCGCTCGTAGATCTTCACCGCGAAACTCAGCGCGTGACCGAGCGTCTACAAGGACCAGGTTCGGCTTACCCAGGTTCGCCGCAATCCAGGTTGCGGGCGCAACGCGTCGCGTCTCAGTTTGAACCTGGTAGACCGTGCTGCGTACCTGTACGGGCGTCTTCGAGAGCGCTCGTTCTTCAGCGACCCACTTCGTCAGACCTCCGTTTAACAGCGCCACCTTTTTGTGGCCGGCATATTCAAGGGTAAAAAACAGGCGCGACGCATTCAGCCCTCCCTGGTCGTCATAGATCACCACCATCGTCTCTTTCGTGATGCCAAGCTGCCCCAATCGCTCCTCAATCTCGTAATCGGGAGGCATGGCAAAGCCTGACTCTTTCAAGGCCAGGCGGATCTGATTGACCGAAAGGTGGACCGCGCCAGGAATGTGTCCGGCTGCGTACTCCTCAGGACTGTTGCGCATATCGATGATCCGCAGATCCGGGTCATTGAGGTGTCCGGCCAACCACTGCGTGTCCACAAGCAACTGTGGATTGCCGTAGGCCGCTGCCGAGGCCAGCCCCTGTGTCCTTGCAAGCAGCGTCATCGCCGCCACTACCGCCATCACTAGTCGTGCCATATCGATCCTCGCATTCCTGAGGCCACAGTAGAAAACGCGCTCACTCCGCCGCTCGCGGAGTTGCCGAGCGACGTGCGTCCCAGTGCATTATAGATTCCTAGGACGACTTGATGCAAGCCCGGAGATGTCGCGCGTATTAGCGCAGGAGGCGTTAATCCCGGCCGCGAATGATAAGAACCGGTCGGTCGGCCGATCGCACCACATGCTCTGCCACCGAGCCCAGGAGCAGGCGAGCCATCCCGGAATGACCATGAGATGCCATGACGATCACGTCCACGTCCAGCTCCGCGGCCTCCTGGCAGATCGCCTCGTGGACCAACAACGGGGTCTCAATCACTCGCACCTCCGTCGTTACGGTCCCCTCCTGACGGGCCTCTTCCGGCACCATGGCTTCCAGCGAGCCGAGCAGTGTCCGGCGAAGCTCCGTCCGCTCCTGCCCCGAGAGTGAGCCCCATGGCGAATAGTGGGCGTAAAGCGGGTTGGGGGGGCCGTGTACGTCGGTGACGTGGCAGAGGATGACTGTTCCGCCGCGCTCTGCCAAAACGGCATAGGCATGCGGGACGGCGGCATTTCCGAGAGGTGAGAAGTCCGTCATCACCAGCACCTTTCGATATCTCGGCATCATCACAGGTTGGCTCCTTCCCTCAAGCAGGTTATGGTACCGCTCGCTCATGGACATCGGAGACTGCCTTCTGTCGACTCTCCGGCATGTCTGCCGGGTTGCCCATCCGCGAAAGCGTCCCAAGTATAGCCTTCATCGCCGCCTTTGTGAAGGATACAAGGCAGGCTGACCCATAAAATAAACGTGAAGCAGACCTTGCAAATAACTGGGGATCGCCCTATATTTACAGTGAGGAAGCCTTAGTGAATGGGCGATGGCTGAAGAGCCGCGAAGCAAGCACCAAGCAGTATCTGCTTGCAGAGCAAGAGGGCTTAGCCTGGGACCGGAACCCGCTCCAAGTGAGGCTTCCTCGAGAGAGCCACGGGGTGTCCGGCTTGTGCCGGGAGGTGATGTGACATCCGACACCTTGTGGCTTTTGCTTTTTTGAGGCTTCGGCCATTCGCATCCTGCACTCCGGCTGTTTGAAAACCGAGTCCGCCGCAATGTTTCTCCACTCTGACCTTGACGGGATATGTCGCCCTTGATACAGTTCGCGCGAAAGGGACTCGGCACAAGAGCTAGGACCGTCCGTCGGACCTGTGTATTGGGTACATCAGATGCAACAGACTCAAATGGCGGAGGGCATCCGTCTGAAGGTGGCTGAGGCCGGCCAGGAAGACGTCGGCCGCGGGATCGTCCGCGTCAGCGACGCCGCCTTTGCCGTCCTGGAACTGGAACGGGGTGAGATCCTCTCCATCATCGGAGAGCGGGAGACGGCTGCGTTGGTCGCCGCAGCTCGCTCGGCCGATCAAGGGCTCGACGTGGTCCGGGTCGACGGCGTGATCCGCACCAATGCGCATGCCAGCATCGGGGATTACGTGCAGGTCCGAAAGGCCGTCTGGCGAGAGGCGCAAAAGGTCACACTGGCGCCCGCCCGCAAAGGGTTACGCGCGGTCGCCCCGGGCGAGGTGCTGCGTCAAGCGCTTCTCTACCGCCCTGTGGTTCGCGGCGACCTGATCTCGGTCGGAACAGCCTCACGTTCAAAGGAGAGTATCCCCTCCGGAATGTACCCGGAAGAGTTGTTCCGAGGCTTACTGGGCTCACTGGCGATCGGGCTCGGCGAGGTGCGCCTAGTTGTTGCCGGCACCGTCCCATCCGGTATTGTCCGCATCAATCCCCAAACAGAGGTAGAACTCCTCCCGGAGTACGTGGAAACCAAGGAGGCCCGCATCCCGGATATCACCTACGATGATATCGGTGGGCTGGGCGAAGTGATCAGTGAAATCCGTGAGGTGGTTGAACTGCCGCTCAAGCATCCCGAGCTGTTTGATCGCCTTGGGATCGCGCCACCCAAGGGCGTCCTCCTGCACGGCCCCCCTGGAACCGGCAAAACCCTTCTGGCGCAGGCTTTGGCCAATGAAGCCAAGGCCCACTTCGCCACCATCAACGGACCCGAGATCATGGGTCGTTTCTACGGTGAATCGGAGGAACGACTGCGGGCCATCTTTCAGGAGGGGCAAGAGAACCCGCCTGCCATCATCTTCATCGATGAGCTGGACTCCATCGCCCCCAAGCGCGAGGCCGTGATGGGCGAGGTGGAACGGCGGGTCGTCGCTCAGCTTTTGACCTTAATGGACGGCTTGACGCCACGGGGCAACGTGATTGTGATCGGGGCCACCAACCGCGTCGGCGCCATCGATCTGGCGTTGCGCCGTCCCGGCCGCTTCGACCGAGAGATTGAACTCCGGGTACCGGACCGCACCGGTCGTCGCCAGATCCTTACGATTCACACGCGAGCCATGCCGCTGGCTTCCGACGTCAACCTGGACTGGGTCGCCGATCTGACCCACGGGTGCGTCGGTTCAGACCTGGCTGCCCTCTGCCGCGAGGCCGCCCTGAATGCCCTCCGGCGCGTCCTCCCGGAATTGGATCTGAGGCTTGAAACATTTCCAGCCGAGGTCCTGCAGCGCCTGGTCGTGACCCACGAAGACTTCAGTCAGGCCTTGCGGCGGATTCGACCGTCGGCCCTTCGAGAGCTGTTGATCGAGGTCCCCCGGGTTACCTGGAGTGATGTCGGCGGCCTGGCCGACGTGAAGCGGGCGCTTCGGGAAACGGTCGAGCTGCCCCTCACCCACCCTCAGGCCTTCCAGCGCCTCGGCATCAAGCCGCCAAAAGGAGTCCTGCTGTATGGTCCGCCGGGAACCGGAAAGACGCTGCTGGCCAAGGCCGTTGCCAACGAGGCGCGGGCCAATTTCATGCTGGCCAAGGGGAGCGACCTGCTCTCCAAGTGGTACGGCGAGTCGGAACAACGGATTCGAGAGTTCTTCGCCAAGGCCCGCCAGGTTGCCCCGGCCATCGTCTTTTTTGATGAGGTCGACGCCCTTGTGCCGCGACGCGGGACTGCAGCCGGCGAACCCCACGTGACCGAGCGGATTGTCAATCAACTCCTCTCCGAACTGGACGGCCTGGAAGAGCTGCGCGGGGTGGTGATCCTGGGGGCCACCAACCGGCCAGACCTGATCGATCCGGCGCTGCTGCGACCGGGGCGCTTCGAT
>Ga0233425_10006901_pt1 | contig 16353 bp, 10 predicted proteins | sample Watercolumn_Towu_2_FD_181712 | JGI IMG/M metagenome (GOLD analysis project Ga0233425, IMG submission 181712) | Freshwater microbial communities from Lake Towuti, South Sulawesi, Indonesia - Watercolumn_Towuti2014_140_MG | ecosystem: Environmental > Aquatic > Freshwater > Lake | place... | reverse complement strand
AATTATGAGGGGAACGATCGCTGTTCAGATTGTTATTTCCTTCGTCTGAAATTTACTGCAACACAGGCGAAGGCGCATGGCTTTGACGCTTTTACGTCCACCATGTTGTTTAGTGTCTATCAAAATCATGAACAGTTGAAAATGCTTTCAGAGCGCATTTCGAAAGAATGCGGGATTGACTTTGTTTACCGCGATTATCGCCATCTGTCTGAATGCAGCAAGGATATAGCCAAAAGAAAGATGATTTACAGACAGGGATATTGCGGGTGTATTTTCAGCGAATATGAAAGATACAAAGATACTACCCGGGAAATATATAAGGGAGGCAAGCAGTATGATTGTGAAGGAGAAAATGTCCCCGTCCCCGTTACTACCAAAAAAGAGCCTCAGGGATGTGACTGTTTTGGATAGGCTGTATATACGGTTTGTATTTGATACAAGACGATATGGGTAAGGTTTTGTTCTTCCTCGTTGCTGTGGTATTGCCCGCTTTGTCCGTGGGAACGCCTCTTTCTTGTCAGAGAGGCGGGGGTAGAATTCAAGAGGAGGTGTACGATTATAGCTCTCTTTTGGACAAAGTACCCGCTGTCCGCATGTTGCTTGCCGACAATGTAAGCGACTCCCAGCTGTCTGTCTATGGCAGCTATCAAATTACGGGAAGTTTGAATAATATTATAGATCAGGGACAGGGGCTGCAGAAAACCAAAGTAACGGCGTCCGGTTGCGGAATTAAAATAGGGAACAAATGTTACGATAACAGTGAGCTTCGCATTGCAGGTGTGCAGGATGGAGGGGTTGAATTAAATAACGTTCGATATCGCGGCGATATCAGGATATTGAAACAGTTTGAGAATAAATTTTCTGTAATCGAAGAGGTGGATATTGAAAGTTTCGTTGCCGGCGTTCTTAGCAGCGAAATGCCGCAAACGTGGGATGAAGATGCCCTGCGCGCCCAGGCGGTAACGGCAAGAACCTATGTGATGTACAAGAAAAAACTGAATAAGAATGCGGTCTATCATTTGGACATGATGGATCTTGCCTATCGCGGTATGTCGGGTGAAAATACAAAGTGCAACAGAATTACACAAGAAACAGCCGGCATTGTTATGGTGTATAATTGGAATCTTTTCCCTGCGTATTTTCATAGCACGTGCGGAGGTCATACAGAGGATGCCAGACGGGTGTTCGGGAAGGACGCGATACCGCCTCTCAGCGGAGTACAATGTGATTATTGTAACAATACAAAATTTTCCATCTGGAGTACGGATATCAGTAAATCGGATATAGAAAAAAGATTGCGAAAAGCGAATATTTATGTTTCAAATATTAGCGAAATAAAGGCGGTGGATACCGGTAAAGGCGGACACGGCTCGGTGGTTGAAATTGTTTCGGCAAGCGGGGCAAAAGAAATAAATGCGAATAACTTCCGGTTGCTCGTTGGCGCAAATAATCTGTACAGCACGGCTTTTCTTTCAAGAAATAACGGAACAAATATAACTTTTTCCGGGAAAGGGTGGGGTCACGGCGTGGGTCTTTGTCAATACGGCGCTCAATCTATGGCCGGCAAGGGTTTTAAGTGGAGCGCTATTCTAAAATATTACTACCCGGAAATAGAGTTGGTTCGGGTGTATTGATGCCATTTTCCGGAGATACTGTTGGAGTTGGATTTCAAAGTTCTGGCAGTTGATAAGCAAACGAAGGCGCGAAACGGTGAACTTAAACTGGCCAGTCAGGTTATTCGCACGCCGGTTTTTATGCCGGTAGGCACACAGGGGACGGTCAAGACTTTAACTCCCCAGCACGTAAAAGAAACCGGTTCAAAGATTATCCTGTGTAATGCCTATCACTTGTGTTTGAGACCGGGAGAGAAAATTGTGAAGCAGGCGGGAGGGCTTCATAAATTCATAGGGTGGGACGGCTCTATTATTACCGACAGCGGCGGATATCAGGTCTTTTCTCTCGCAGGACTCACGAAGGTATCTGAGAAGGGGGTGGAGTTCCAGTCTCCCGTCGATGGGGTGCGGCTGTTTCTTACGCCGGAGAAAATGACGGAGATACAAAATGACCTCGGTGCGGATATTATTATGGCGTTTGATGAATGTGTTTCATATCCCTGTGAAGAGGATACAGCGCGTGTGGCGGTAAAAAGAACTCTCAATTGGGCAGAACGGTGTTTAATCTCCCACAAGAATAAAAAACAAATACTCTTCGGCATAGTTCAGGGAAGCGTGTTCAAGGAACTTCGCATTGAATGTGCTAAAAATCTTGTGCAGATGGATTTTGAGGGATATTCCATCGGGGGGCTGAGTGTGGGAGAGGGGCGTTTTTTGATGAATGAAATGTTGGACTGCACTGTGGATTATTTACCGGAGGAGAAACCCAGATATCTGATGGGGGTGGGTTTCCCCTCGGATATTCTTGATGCAGTTGAGCGTGGAATTGATATGTTTGATTGCGTCATTCCTACCCGGAACGGGAGGAATGGATGTGCTTTTACCAGTGCGGGGAAGGTGAAAATACTCAACAGTTGTTACAAAGATGATGACAAACCGCTGGATGAAAAGTGCGGCTGTTACACGTGTCGGAATTTTTCGAGGGCCTATTTGCGCCATCTTTTCCAGGCCGGGGAAATTCTGGGGTTGACGTTATTTTCTTTCCATAATGTGTGTTTTTTTCAAAGAATGATGCACGAGGCGAGAGAATCCATCGAAAGAGGGGAATTCAGAGATTTTAAAAAGGACTTTTTGTTAAAACTGTCGGAATAATTTCGAAAGTGGCTTTTTTATACTGTTAGGAGGAATAGAATGCTTTTTTTATTGCAGGCAGCGGCGGGCAAGCAGTCATCACCGGGTGGCATGCTTTCAATGTTACTTCCATTTATTCTTATGTTTGTGGTAATGTATTTTTTAATATTGAGGCCTCAGAAGAGGAAGGAAAAGGAACGTAAGGCGTTATTGTCCAAGATTAAGAAAAATGACCGGGTGGTTACCGCCGGCGGCATACATGGGATAGTTACGTCAGTCAGAGAAAGCGAACTTGTCCTTCGTGTGGACGATGCAAAGGATGTGAAGATCAAGGTCGACAGAAGCGCTGTTGCGGCAGTGCTGGAGGTTTCTCAGGATACGGAAGAGGAACCGGGGGAAATTCCAAAAGAAAGTAAAGAGGCAAAATAGTCGTTATTACAAATCGAAAGCATTTATAGGCAACGGAAAGGGAGTCTGTTGAGGAGAAGGAAATGACAAGAAACTTGAGGTGGAAGATACCTCTCATTGTGGTAGTTATCGCCATGGGCATTATGGTCTTGTATCCGCCTGCGGAAAAGGTTTTAAAGAGGGTGCAGGTCAAAGAGATCGATGGCAAGGTTGCGGAGAGCGCTACATTAGAGAAATCATGGACGCAGTTTTTAATAACAAACCCGGTCATCCGCGAAACGATCGTTCGTGAAGAAACGGATACGGAAGGCAGAAAGGTATGCACCAAGCTTGTTGAGTATACGACAAAGGGTAAAATTAAACTCGGGTTGGATCTTAAGGGTGGTTCTGAATTATTGTATAAGGTGCGGGTGGATGAAAAGGAAGACCGTCCCGGTATTACAAAAGAAATTATCGAGGTATTGAAAAAGAGGATCGACCCGCAAGGTGTTATCGAGTATAGAATTCAGGAACAGGGCAGCCATCGGATACTCATTCAGGTTCCAGGCGCAACCAAGTCGGAAACGGAAGGATTGAAGACCAGAATTACACGGCTTGGCAAACTTGAGTTCAGGCTGGCGGCGAGCGGAGACAGTCCTGAATACAAGGAGGCACTGGAGGGGAAACAGGTTCCTGGCTATTATAAACACTGGATAAGAAAGAAAAAAGGTGAAGAAGGGGAAGCGAATAAATGGTTTCTTGTAAGAAATAAAGTGGAAGTTTCCGGTGAACATTTATCGAGAATATATGCCGACACGAAAGGGATCGAACCTGTCGTAGGTTTTGAATTTGACGCCATAGGAAAGTCAAAATTCGGGCAGCTTACGGAGCGTAATATTGGCAAACCGCTGGCAATTATTTTAGATGGCACTTTATATTCGGCTCCTGTGATACGCGACCGTATACCGGGGCAGGGTATTATTGAGGGAAATTTCAAACAAGACGAAGTCAACGAGCTCATTGCCATAATGCGGGCTGGAAGTCTTCCGGCAGATCTTGAACTCGAAATGGAAACCATGGTCGGACCAAGCCTGGGAAGAGATTCGATTTACAGAGGATTGCTGGCAGGAGCCATTGGCGGCATCTTTGCGATTCTGTTTGTCGGCATTTATTACATGGGGGTGGGCTGGGTTGCCAACTGTGCAAATGCCTTGAATATTTTCTTTGTCATCGGAACGATGGCTCTGCTCAACGCAACTCTAACGCTTCCAGGCATTGCGGGATTGGTGCTCATGATCGGTATGGGCATTGATTCAAACGTCTTGATTTTTGAAAGAATACGCGAAGAAAAGGCAAAGGGAAAACCTTTACGGGCGGCTGTGAAGGCAGGATACCAAAAGGCATTTTCTGCTATTTTTGATTCCCATATTACTACCTTGATTACCGGTGTAATACTTGCTGCGGTAGGCACTGGTACTGTGAAGGGATTTGCATGGACATTGATCCTGGGTTTGATTATCAACCTGTTCACCTCCGTTTTCGTAACGAGAGTTGTCTATGATTTGTGCATGGATTTAACCTGGATTAGAAGCTTCTCCATGTTTAAGCTGATTGGTGTTCCCCGTGTTAAATTTATTAACTACCGCTTCATCCTGGTGGCTGTTTCAGGCGCATGTATTATTGGTGGGTTGACAACATTTGCCCTCCGGGGAAACAAGAAGTACGATATCGACTTTACCGGCGGAACCCTTGTTCATTTGCATCTGAATAATCCGGTGCAGCCAGGATTCATAAGGACGGCATTGGCTGGCACAGGCTATGGAGAGGTTGAGGTGCAGAGTATGTGGTCCGGCGAAAATTTGACGCAATTTATATCGACTGCAGACGAATTCGGTATTCGAATAAAAGAGCTTAATGAAGAGAAAGTAAAACAAAAATTGACGGAAGATATCAAGGGCGCTCTGGACAAGACGGGCTTGTTTGCCGGTATGGATTTTATTGAGCCAACAGTTTTTAATCTTAGACTGCAAAGACCGATAGATGAGATGTCCGTTCAGAAGGTGCTCAAAGCAGCGGGGTATGGGGAGGAAGATGTGGTGTCGGCTGCGTCTGTTAATCAGCCTGCAAAAGAATATTTAGTGTATATTGCGGGGATGGACGACGTTAAAAAACGGTCGCAATTGATTGCAGAAGTCGTCGATGGGTTAAAAAGCAACATGGTTTTCCACGATGTTAAGATAACGCTGGGAGATATCGTTGAAACATTGCAGACACAGGATATAACAGCGCAGACAGCAAGCGCTTTTGTGGATGCGGATGTTAGCGAACCGATAGACCCCGTTATCCTTACGCTGGTGTTGAATAAACAGGGATTTAGCAATATTTCCGTAACGGCGCGGTCGAAAGAGTCTGCAACGGTGCAGACAAGCAAGCTGAAAATCGAAAGTTCAAAAACGAATTTACAGGATATCAAACAGGCTATAAAGGGAACAATTTCCGTTCCGAGCGTTTGTAGCAGCGGAAGTGACGCCATCCAGATAGAATTAAAAGAAAGTGTGGATAAGGGAAATTTTGTGGCGATGGCCGGCAGCGTAAAGTCTGTCAAACGTGTTTATGCAATGAACGCTCCTGCACAATTATATGCGATTCGTGTGCGGCCTTTAACTGCGGGAAAAGTACAGGAAAAAATCAAGGAAGATGTTATCGATAGATTTAAAGATAACTTGTATAAAGAAAAAATCGATGTTTCTTTTGAATTGCTGAAAGGTGTTTCTGAAAGTACGGAAGCGAGCAGTGCCAATCAGGAAGAAGCGGAGCAGAATCTGGCGCAATTTCGCATGATATTATCAAAACCGTTAAAAAAGCAAGTTATCGAAGATGCGCTGACCGCTGCCGGCTACCCAAAGGTGCTTGAGCAGGGTTTGGAAGAGGGGCGGGAGTATCAGACCGTAAAGATCGTTTTCAATCCTCAGTATGCCGAGACAGTGAAAAAGGCGATTACACATGCATTTGAAATGCCCAATCCGCTCAAAAGGGTCGTAAGCATCGGTTCTACCGTTGCAGGCGAGATGAAGGGACGCGCTATTCTGGGTGTAATCTTTTCCTGTGTTGCAACGATATTTTATGTGTGGTTTCGGTTCGGTGATTTTAAGTTCGGTTCTTCGGCGATAATTGCCGTTATCCATGATATCCTGATTACTTTGGGTGCTGTGGCCGTTGCGGACTATCTCTTTGGAAATATGAAGATCGACAGCTCAATGGTGGCTGCATTTCTCACGGTAGTGGGTTACTCCCTGAATGACACGATTGTTATCTTTGACAGAATTAGAGAGAATATGGGCGGACGGGGTAATTTGCTCACGCCGCAATTGGTTAACGACAGTATTAACCAAACGCTGAGCCGTACTCTTTTGACCGGGATTACCACAATCGGCGTACTGGTAGCCTTGTTTTTCCTGGGTGGGCCTGAGATTCATGGATTTTCGTTCGTTATGATGGTGGGAATTATTGTAGGTACCTATTCTACGATATTTATCGCTTGCCCTATGCTGCTTAACTGGAAGGGAGTTTCTGCAGGAAGTTATGTATCCCTGCAACAACATAGCTCAGTTAAAGGAAAAAAGGAATAAATTAACGATGAAAAGAGATGTGCAAGTCGGAGTCGTTTTGGGAGTGATAATCCTGGCGATTATTGGCGTCTTTCTCAGTACAAGGACGCCCGTAAAAGAGCCGGTCATTCCCATCCCTGAAATAGAAGAAACGCAGGTGGGTATATTTAATATAAACGAACTGACGCAGGAACCTCCCGACACATCCCAGTCTCTTGAGTCAGGGAGGAACGTTGCAGCAACAACTCAGGAGACGGACCGGAGCAGACAGGAAGTTTCTGCCGCTTCTAAGGTCAAAGAACAGAAGGAACAGCCGGTTGCAGAGCAGGATACTGTAATTGAAGGTGTGTATGAGAACATTACGATAGAAGAGCCGGAAAAGACAGCGAGAGATGATAAAAAAGCGGCTCTTGTTTTGGAGCAGGAAAGTGCAGGTGAGATTGTGCCTGCAAGGGAGGGCAGATCCCGGCAGGAGGGAACTATTCACAAGGTGCAACAGAACGAAACTCTTAGAAAAATTGCCGAGAAATATTACGGAGACGAATCCAGGTGGCTGATAATTTTAAATGCAAATCAGGAAAAAATACACGACCGTAATAATATCCAAATAGGCACGGAACTGGTTATTCCGGAAGTAAAAGAAGTATCACAAAAGGTGAAAGAAGAGGCTGCCGCAGCAAGGCCTTCTCAAAGAGTGACAGAAGCCACAGAGACAAAACCGTCCGGCAAAAAACATATAGTCGGACAAGGCGAATCGCTTTTTGGTATAGCCCAGAAATACTACAATGACGGTTCCAAATGGTATAAAATTCTGGAGGCTAATAAAAAAACGATAAAAGATCGGAAATCTTTGAAAGTAGGTCAGGAACTGTTTATTCCTGATCCTTAATGTGTGGTAAGGAGCAAGAGTGATGAAAACCAAGAAAGCTTTTTTGAAATGTACGGTTTCTTTTTTTTGCAGTTTTTTAATGTGCGGTTTGTTACAGACTTTCCCTGCCTATACAGAGGGGATAACGAACGGGTTTCCTTTGTATAGATATAATTTACAAAAAACAGGACAGGTACCTTTTGCCGGTCCTGCCGGCAAGGATATTAAATGGAATATTTCCAGCGCAGGGGAAATATGGGCGTCTCCGGTAGTGGATACGGATGGGATAATTTATATAGGAAGTACGGACGGCAATTTATTGTCTGTAACCCCGAAAGGGAAGGTATTGTGGGCTTTCAAAACAGGCGATGAAATATTTGCTTCACCTGCAATCGGAATTGACGGCACGGTATATTTCGGGACAACAGACGGCAAGTTTTTGGCGATTAATTCTGACGGAAAGTTGAAGTGGAAATTCCAGACGAAAGGCGCCATCCATTCATCCCCAATTATCGATGATAAAGGCACGGTGTATTTTGGTTCGTTTGAAGGGAAACTCTACGCAGTTTCTTCTAGGGACGGGAGGCTTTCGTGGAGTTATGGAACTGCTGGAGAAATTATGAGTTCTTCTCCTGCCATAGGAAAGGATAATACCATTTATGTAGGGTCGTGGGATAAGCATTTATATGCATTGAACTCTGATGGCAGTTTAAAATGGAAGGCAGAAACAGAGGAGAAAATAGACGCTTCGCCTGCTATTTTCGGAGACGTCGTTTACATTGCGGATATAAACGGAAAATTATATGCTATAAATCTTGATGGGACATTGAAGTGGGCGTTTGCCCTGGGCAGCCGTTCACACTCTTCTCCGGCAGTCGATGTTAACGGGACGGTTTACATCGGAACGCAGGACGGTAATCTTTGTGCAATAAAAAAAGACGGAAATTTGAAGTGGAAATATAAAACGGAAAAGTCGATAACGGCATCACCCGTTGTCGATGCAAACGGAGTTGTGTATGTCGGTTCGTGGGATGGCAAGATATATGCCGTTAATAACGACGGAACCCTTAAATGGAGTACTGTTGTCGGCAGTTCATTGCTTTCTTCTCCTGCAATAGATTCCACCGGTACGCTCTATGTCGGGTGTATCGATTGGAGACTTTACGCAATAGGGCAGTAGTGTGGGGAAAGGGAATATTTTTTACATAGTAAGCATTATCAGGTATAATAATTGTTAGTTTTGTAGCGGCATGTATCTGATTAATAGTTCGTGCCTTGTTGCACGTACATAACCGGGAGAAGTGTATATGATCGGTATATCTAAGTTGTACTGTGGTACGGTAGAACCTTCTGACGCTCTGCGATATGGGAGAGAGTCAAAGAAGCTGCCCTCTCATCTCTTGCAGTTTTCGCAGGATAAAAAACCCGTCGTGGTGTGGAACGTAGGGCAGCGCTGTAACTTAAAATGTATTCACTGCTATTCTCAGTCGAAAGATATTGAATATCCTAATGAATTGACCACAAAGGAGGCCAAGTCTATGCTGGACGATCTGGCTGACTATGGGGCTCCGGTGATTCTTTTTTCTGGCGGAGAACCGCTTATGAGAGCAGACCTTCTGGAATTGATTGGTTATGCTAAAGAAAAAGGGTTGCGGGCGGTGATCAGCACAAACGGCACTTTGATTACGAGAGAGAAAGCGAATGAATTAAAAAAGTTCGGGCTTTCCTACGTTGGAATCAGTCTCGATGGGTTGAAGGAGACAAACGACCGTTTCCGTGGTATACCAGGCGCATTTGATTCTGCACTTGAAGGTATTAGAAACTGCCTGGCAGTAGGTATTAAGGTGGGGTTGCGGTTTACGATTAATAAAAGGAATGCTCATGACATACCCGGTATTTTTCAGCTTATTGAAGCGGAGAATATTCCGAGAGTCTGTTTCTACCACCTGGTCTATTCAGGAAGGGGCTCAAACCTGATACAGGAGGACCTTTCGCATGAGGAGACCCGCAGGGTCGTTGATCTTATAATCAATAAGACAAAAGAAGCGCATGATAAAAAGAGAAAAATTGAGGTGTTGACTGTGGATAATCATGCAGACGGTCCGTATGTGTATCTGAGACTTTTAAAGGAAAATCCTAAGCGGGCGAAGGATGTGTTTGAACTCCTCCAGTGGAACGAAGGAAATAGTTCCGGCAAAGGACTTGCCTGTATAAGTTGGGATGGAGAAGTACACGCAGACCAGTTCTGGAGACAATACTCATTTGGGAATATAAGAAAAAGAAAGTTCAGCGAGATATGGGAAGATACATCCAATGAGTTAATGGCCAGGTTGAAAAATAAAAACCCTTATATCAAGGGACGTTGTGCGAAATGCAAATGGCTCAATATTTGTGGCGGAAACTTCAGGGCCAGGGCTGAGGCATACTACGGCGATATGTGGGAGCATGACCCTGCCTGCTACCTTACCGATGAAGAAATTGGAATTGAATCGGAATCTCCCAGGAAGATGAAAAAAAAGGTAACCATATAAAAAGAAAGTAAATAACAGTGCAGATATTTGTTTCTCTGCACTGTTATTTTTCGATTACAGTAATCCACTTTTCCCGCCTGCAATAGCTAGAATCGATAATTGAAATTTACGGCAACTATGTGTGTAATAAGGTCGTAGTGTCCATCTATAGGCCCTTGCATTGCATCTCCTACAGAATTGTCTACCTCCCGGTTCTCGTAAAACACTGCGCCGTACGCAAAATCTATCCCTTTATTCAGGCCTTTTCCCCAGTCATATCCAAATCCTGTAAACAAACCATGTCTGCTGCTGTGCGGTACGGACGGTTCGAAGGTTTCAGCAGGAACCGGCGACTCGTGGAACGAATATCCCCCTCTTACTTTCAAGCGTTCGTTCATTTTGTATTCGCCGCCCAGGGCGAAACCCAGGACGTTGTGCCAGTTTCTGATATCTTCTTTATTTGATTCCAGCAGGGCATTTGTCGGTTTAAAGTCAAACTCGAGAATATCAAAGCGTGACCAGTTAGTCCACTGGACGTCAGCCTCAATGCTCCAGCGGTTGTCGTGGTTATATGCATAACCGAATGTAACCATTTCGGGAAGTGTTGCCATAGTTGTTGCACGCGAACGAAAAGTATCCAAACCGAATATATCAGCAGATGCGCCCCGTAAGCCGGAAATTCTTAACTTGCCGTCGAAGTCTATGTCTGCTTTGCTTCGAAATGAGATACCGGCGCTGTGACGCGGGGTGATAGTGCAGAGCATCCCGATGTTGTATCCGAAGGCGTCACCGTCCATGTCCAGACTATGAGATCCGTCAGGAGCATTATTGTCTGTAGCGTCACCGGTCAGGCTGGAATTTATTGCGTCTACGTTTATACGTTTGTCGATTTCGGATTCGGCATAATAATAATCTAAACCTGCGCCGACAGAAAGAAAGGGAACGGGCTTATATGTGATCGCGGGGTTTATGTTGATAATCCGCAGGGAATAGTCTGTGACGACATAGCGGGAAAACCCGTCATCTTTCCATTTACCCTCCAAACCGTAAGGGACGGTTATCCCTATGCCTGCGGCTAGTTTATCCTCTATAAGAGGGCTGGCGAAATAGATATCAGGAATTATGTGTATCATGGTGTCCAAATCTTCGCTGGTACCGTAGCCGTGATATTCCGCAAAGGGAGTGACAAAATTGGCGCCCTGAGAGATTTCTGATTTTTTTATTTGTGTGAGACCTGCAGGGTTGAACTGAATTGCAGACGCATCGTTTGCGCGGGCCGTAAAAGCGTTGCCTTGGGCAAGTCCGGAAGCACCAAAGACCGGATTGTGCAGTCCGGAAGTTAATTGTGCCTCTGCGGTTTCCAGGAAGAAAAGGAGAGAGACAAAAAAAATAAGGCAGAGTATAAAGAGAGCAGACGATTGTTTTCCGGTAAACAATGAATACGAAGGCTGTTTAATATGCATAGAAGATAACAGGATGAAGAGTTTTTTTATAATTGACAGGTTTCATAATGACGGTCAATGATCGAAATCACTTTTTCGGTTAAGACAGGCGGGAATTGGGTGCCTATACCGTCCTTTATGATTCCTAATGCCTTATTATGTGAGTATTTTTTGTGGTAAGGCCTGTTGCTGGTGAGGGCATCGTAAGCATCTATGATGGAAAACAGAGAAACTTCAGGAGGAATTTCCTCCCCTTTTAATCCATCCGGGTAGCCTTTTCCGTTATACCACTCATGGTGATGACGTACTATCAGTAAGCTTTCTTTTAAAAAGGGTATGGGCTCTATAATGTTGTATCCTATCTCAGAATGTCGTTTCATGAGTGCAAATTCTTCTTCTGAAAGACGGCTTGGTTTCATAAGTATGGTGTCGCTTACCCCAATTTTCCCGATATCATGGAGAAATGTTCCATATTTTAAGTTTTCAATTTTTGACTTGGGGATGGCGAGGTTGTCTGCAACCAGGGCGAATAACTGTGAGACTCTTTTCGAGTGGCCTGCAGTATAGGCGTCTTTTGCGTCTATGGCAAGCAACAAAGCTTCTGTCGTAGAAAAAAAATTTTGTTCTGCGGCTTTTCTCAGGTTGAGTACAAGCCTGTCTTTTTCCGATAATGCAAGGTGATGATGGAGGGCTTTTTCCACTACGCTGACTATTTCGGACGGTTCAAAAGGTTTGACAATAAAATCAAAGGCACCGTTTCTGAAAGCAGTGATTGCGGTTTGTGAGGAAGGATAGGCGGTAATCATGATTATCGGAAGCCTGGAGTTAATGGATTTCAGTTGTTTGAGAAAATCCAGTCCGTTCGATTTATACATTCTTATATCCAGAAAAACGATCTCCGGGTTATGTTTTTTCAGGGTAATAAGTGCATCCTCTGTCGTAGAGGTTGTAAAGACCGTGTGTTTGTCTTTCAGAATCATTTTTATCGATTCCCTTACTCCCAGGTCATCGTCTATAACAAGTATATTTGCGTGCTTGGATTCTTGTTCCATGTATGACGTCTTTCATGTAAGGTGCGTTGTTTCTCATAAGCTGCATACCTTATGCGGGATTTTAAGTGCCGGGAAAAATAATGTAACTGAGGGTGTACTATGGTTTGTCTGACGACAGGTGGTTTATGAAAGCCTTGATGTTTTAACGACTGTTACCGATAAAACTTTTCCCGGTGTTGAAATAGTAATTGCAGTTTTTCAAATTTGGACAACCCCAATTTTAAAGCATAGTAAAGCCCGTTGAATAATTCAGATTTGATAGTGTGTCAGGGCGATAATTTCCCGTATAAAGAACAAGGTATTTTCTGAAAATACAAAATACGATATTCCGTTGCAGAAAACAAGATAATTCTGGCTTTTCAGGTCAACGATGTTCTCGTATTCCGCTTTATAATTGTGTAATAAAGGCAGTAAGTGAAGTGTAGTATTGCCCATCACAAAGGATTGACAATATTATCAATTGTGGTATACTTTTTTGCCATACACCCCCTCTCCGTCCTCTCGATAAAAGTTTTTGTAATGGTACGCTTATCTATTCATAGTTAATCAAAAGCATGTATAAAGACCAGAAGAAGTCTTTGCATCTTTTGAGGCATTCCTTTAAGATTAATCGGGCTTTCGGTTGGCGATTGTGGGTTTGCCGGCTGTAACATATTCTGTAAATTTGGAAGGGGCTGTTGTTTTTGAAAGCGACATCTGCCGTCTAAGCACGTGTATTTTACTGATAATCAGAAGGGGCTTGTAATGCACTCTTTTCTTGTTTTCTCCAGTGACGATTCAATGCACAGATTTTTAAAAAAATATTTAAAGAGCAAGTCTATGGTGTATACTGCAAAAACGCCTGATGAGGCATTGCAAATATACCTTAATAAGGATATTGATATAGTATTTTTTGATATTTTAAGTGAAAATGGATCAGGCACATTTTGGGAAAATTTTCGACAAATAGGCGTTACCTCAACAATTATTGCAATAGTGCCGGCAGACCAACCGGTATTGATGGAGGAAGCCATGAGAATAGGCGCCTATGAATTTCTTGAAAAACCGTTAAGAAAAGAAGTTTTCGCACGGGTTTTGAAGAGGGCGTTGGAAAGGCAGGAACTGAGGCGGGAGTTAAGCCTGGTTGATTCGCAGATGAAAAATGTAAAATTAACCGGTGATGAAAACGGGCTGTCGGCTAAATCCGGTTTTGATAAACAGACGGACCTGAGCGATCTCCGTTATACTTACAAGGAGGTTTTTCAGAAGTTTTCCAAAGCCCTGACGTATGTTTATGACTTTGAAAAGTTCATTGATCTCATGGTTGAGGCACTGGCTGAAATATTCCGGGTGGGAAGGGTGGTATTCATGCTGAACGACAAAAGTGCGGGAGTTATGAAACCTTACCGTTGTCTGGGTTTCGACGAAGTTGACGCTCAGAATATTTGCTTTTCCGGCGATCATGGCGTTATGCTCTGGTTGTCCAAATGTCACAAGATATTGAACAAGGACGTTCTTGACAGAGAAATTGCGGCAAAAAGAGTAACAGGGAGAGAGGCATTAAGTATCCAAAAAGAAATAAATCTCTTACGGTTACAATTGTGCGTTCCTGTGTTCGCCAAGGGGAGCATTATCAGTGTCATCGGGTTGGGGAATAAAATTACAGGGAAGGATTATTTTGATGAAGATATAGAATTACTGTCCATGTTAGCCAGATATATAGGTATGGCAGTGGAAAATGCGCTTCTCTATCAGGAGATAAATTTTGAGAAAATTCACCATGAAAATGTTCTGGAAAATGTTCCCTGCGGCGTGATTGCAATTAATAATGAGTGTATGGTCAATACGTTCAATAAGGGTGCGTCTAAAATAGTAAACATTTCCCCAAGAGATGTATTGGGGAAGAATGTGAAACATATCGGGTCTGTGTTTGCCGACATTATTTTGAGAACTTTGAAAGATAAAAAAACCTTTAAAATGCACGAGATCGTTCACCCGATTACCTGCGCAACGTATACGGTCAGCACGTCGTTATTGCTGGATGCAGACAAAGAACTTGGCGCAATTATGGTGTTTTCTGATATAAGCGAGATTAAGAAATTAGAATCCATGGTCAAGGAACTGGAGAAACAGGCGTTTTATAGCATGCTGAGTAAAAATATGGCGCATTATGTGAAAAGACACCTGGTGGCGGTTAAAACTTTTGTTGAATTGTTTCCGGAGAAACGGGAAGACAAGGAATTTGTGGAACAGTTTTCCGCCGTGGCTCGAAAAGAGATAAGCAAATTTGATTGTATGGCAAAGAAGTTGATAAGTCTGGGAGAAAATAAAGGTCTCCTGAAAGGGAAAGTGGATATCTGTCTGTCGCTTGATCAAGTGTTGGATTTTTATCAGGATGTTTTGACGGAGTCCAAAATTAAGGTAATAAAAAAATATGCAGAAGAACAGGTGCCTCTCTACGGCGATTGTGAGAAACTGGAAGAAGCACTATCAAATATAATACTGAATGCAATAGAGGCAATGCCTGACGGAGGGACGCTGACAGTTACGGTTTTAAAGATTGTTTTGGATGAGAGAAAAGTAAAAGAGGTATGTAATTTACTCGATAACGGGGCTGCCCATAGTAAATACTACGGTACAAATATACCCAAAAAATTACAGATGAAATATATAGAGATAATAGTAGGAGATACGGGGCAGGGTGTTCCTCAAAAAGAGCTTAAAAATATCTTTCTTCCATTCTACACCACGAAACCGAATAATATTGGAGTCGGACTTTCGATAACCAAAAGAATAATTGAAGAACACGAGGGGTTTATTTATTTCCTGACGCAGGAAAAGAAGGGGAGCAAGGTTCATATCTTGTTGCCCGCTCAGGATACTGAATAAAGAAAAGATATGTGCCTGAGAATGAAAATAGTCTGGCGGTATTGCGGTTGAAGGTTTTTCGAATCGGTCTGTTTTTAGGAGATTTGTCATGCATAATTCCCACGGCATAGACCTCATTTTGTGGAACTCATTTATGGGGAAGGCGTATTCGGTGAGCGACTGTTTTAAGGAAAACGGCATCGGCATACTGGCGAGGGCGTGCAAGGATGCAGGTTTTGATTTCATGATAGAAGATCCTGCAAGAATTGAATTTTACACATCGTTTGCAGAGAGCGGTCTTACGCCACAATTATCAAGACTTGCCGGAAACGTATTTAACAGGCAAGGGGATAAAGACACACTGAAGTGGAAGTCGGAATGGAACCGCCTTCAGGCAGATGTATCAAGAGATATCAGGGGAAAAATGGACGGCTATATTAGCGGTCTTGCGCAGAAGGTAAAAACACACAGGGCCAGAGTCCTTGGAATCAAGACGTGGCTTGGTGACCGGTTTACTTATTCCGAGAAGCTTGCACAGGAGGTTCGTAAATGCAGTCCCGATACTTTGATAGTAGCCGGAGGACCGCAGGTCAATCAGTTTAAAATAAATGCGCTGGAAAAAAGCCCCTTTGATTTTTGTGTAGACGTTGAAGGGGAAACGACCCTGATAAAAATCATCCGGACGGCAAGGGAAATGTATTCTCAGGGATATAAGAAGCCTGATGTGATAAAAAAGATTACTGCTCTGGCCGAATCCGGAGAGATTTTTAATTTAATTTATCGGGACGCCAGCGGTAAGGTGCGTGCAACTGCCGTTAAAAGACAACCGCTAAATGCGAAACAGTATCCTTTGTATGAAAAGGAAGACGGAAAGGTAAACATAGCGGTAGTAAAT
>Ga0233425_10006900_pt1 | contig 16355 bp, 16 predicted proteins | sample Watercolumn_Towu_2_FD_181712 | JGI IMG/M metagenome (GOLD analysis project Ga0233425, IMG submission 181712) | Freshwater microbial communities from Lake Towuti, South Sulawesi, Indonesia - Watercolumn_Towuti2014_140_MG | ecosystem: Environmental > Aquatic > Freshwater > Lake | place... | reverse complement strand
CTTGAGTCCGCTTTCACGTAACTTTGGGACATTCCCAAAAGTTCAAAGTTCAGGGTTGAAAATTTGAACGAAGTGATTGGTCCATGAACTCTGAACTCATTACTCCGAACTATCCTTTCCTTTTTTTCTCCTCCTTATATAATTTATAGTTGATGCTGTCGGCCAGGGCCTGCCAGGAGGCCTCCATGATATCCGTGGAAACGCCGACGGTCCCCCATTTATCTTCCCGGTCCCCGGATTCGATCAGGACCCGGACCCGTGCGGCTGTTCCTTCCACACTGGAAAGGACCCGGACCTTATAGTCATCCAGGCTCATTTCAATTAGTTCCGGATAAAAACGCAACAGGGCTTTGCGCAAGGCGTTGTCCAGGGCATTGACCGGACCATTCCCAAGGGCGGCCGTATGCTCCGTTTGGCCTTTGACCTTGACGATTATCGTCGCTTCGACCACAGAAGGCTGATTTTCCCTAACCTTCTGGATGGTGACCCGGTACCACTCCAAATCAAAATATTGGGTTTCCTTGCCCATAGCCCGATTCATGAGCAGTTCAAAGGAACCCTCGGCCCCTTCATACTGGAAACCCTGATGCTCCAAATCTTTTAAATTGGCCAGGATGCTCAAAACCGCCGGATCTTTACTGGAAATATCCAACCCATAACCTTTGGCCTTGGAGAGGATGTTGCTCCTTCCGGCCAGATCGGAAATGAGAATACGCTGGACATTGCCGACCAGTTCCGGCCGGATATGTTCGTAGGTCTCCGGATTCTTGGCCACGGCGCTGACATGGATGCCGCCTTTGTGCGAGAAGGCGCTGTTCCCGACATAGGGCTGGTATTTGTTGTGACGGATATTGGCCAGTTCGTCGACGAAGCGGGAGATGACTCGGATTTTTTTTAACTGCTCCGGGCTGAGGATCGCTATGCCGAGCTTTAATTGCAGGTTGGGAATGATCGAACACAGATTGGCGTTTCCGCAGCGATCTCCGAACCCGTTGATCGTACCCTGGACATGGGTGATCCCCAATTCGACGGCGGTGATCACATTGGCAACGGAACACTCACAATCATTGTGGGCATGGATGCCTAAAGGGATACCCTTGATCTCTTTTTTGACCGCCTGGATGATCGGGGCCAGTTGGCTGGGTAAGGTCCCGCCGTTGGTATCGCAGAGGACCAGGCAATCCACCTTGGCGCGCAGCGCCGCTTTTAAAGTGGCTAAGGCATATTCGGGATTGGCTTTAAAGCCGTCAAAGAAATGTTCGGCATCGTAAAAAAGCTTGCTTACTTTAGGCCGAACCAGGTAAAGCGAATTTTCAATGATTTTAAGATTGGCCTCTAAAGAGACCCGCAGGGCGTCGTGCACATGCACATCCCAGCTTTTGCCGAAGATAGTGATGACCGGGGTCCGGGCCTGGATTAAGGCTTTAAGGTTGGGATCTTTTTCCGGAAGGATTTTCGGGTTGTGGGTGCTGCCGAAGGCCGCTAATTTGGCTTTATCCAGATAAACCCCCTCCATGGCCCGAAAGAACTCCACATCTCTCGGATTCGAGCCCGGCCAGCCGCCTTCAATATAGGCCACACCCAACTCGTCAAGCTTTTTGGTTATGCGGACCTTGTCTTCAACGGAAAGATTAAAGTCCTCGGCCTGGGTGCCGTCCCGGAGAGTGGTGTCGTAGATTTCAATGGGTTTCATGATTAAACCTAATAAAAAGGTAAAAGGTAGAAGGTTTAAGGTGCACGGCTAAAGACAAAGCATAACCCTCTTTCCTTTTGTTTTTTCCTTGAACCTTAAACCTTGGATCTTACACCTTTGTCTTATTTGGTTTTTGCACTATCCTTCGTAATCGGCTCTTCGTCCAGATGAAAGACGGAGTGCAGGGTGCGGACGGCCAGCTCGGTGTACTTCTCGTCGATCACGCAGGAGATCTTTATTTCCGAAGTGGAGATCATCATGATGTTGATCCCTTCCTTCGCCAGGGCGGTGAACATGGTGGTGGCTACTCCGGCATGATTGCGCATGCCGAGACCGATAATGGAGACTTTGGCGATGTTTTCGTCTCCCATCACCCGTTCGGCCTTGATTTCTTTGGCGACCTTTTTGAGGATGCCCATGGTTCTTTTGAAATCGACTTTGGGAACGGTGAAGGTCAGGTCGGTTAAGCCTTCTTCGCTGGTATTCTGGATGATCATATCCACAACTATTCCCGCTTCGGAAATGGGGGTGAAAATTTTGGAAGCGGTACCCGGCCGATCCGGCACTTTGGTAATGGTAATGCGGGCCTCGTTTTTGTTGTAAGTGACTCCGGATACCAGGATTTTTTCCATGCTTTTATCTTCTTGAACCACCATCGTTCCCTCCTTATCGGTAAAGGTCGAGCGCACATGCACCGGTACCTTAAATTTTTTAGCAAATTCCACTGAGCGAATCTCCAAAACTTTCGCCCCCAGACTGGCCATTTCCAACATCTCTTCATAGGAGATCTTTTTCATCTTCCTGGCCCTGGGACAGATATTGGGGTCCGTGGTGAAGACCCCTTCGACATCGGTATAGATCTCACAAACCTGGGCCTTCAAGGCTGCGGCCACGGCCACGGCGGTCGTATCCGATCCGCCTCGCCCCAAGGTGGTGATATTACCCTGCTCATCCAATCCTTGAAAACCGGCAACGGCGACGATCTTGTCATTCCGTATTTCACCCATAATCCGCCGGGTGTCGATTTCACTGATCCTGGCCCGGCCGTAAGCATCATCGGTAACGATCCGGACCTGATGGCCTAGAAGGGAAGTGGCTTTAAAGCCCATGGATTGGACGGCCATACAAAACAAGGCTACGGAAACCTGTTCGCCGGTGGAGATGAGGACATCCAGTTCCCGCGGGTTAGGCGTTTCGGTCATCTCTTGAGCCAACCGGATCAGTTTGTCCGTTTCGCCGGACATGGCCGAGAGGACGACCACCACATCGTGACCTTTCTGCTTCACGGCGATAACCCTCTTGGCAACATTGCGAATTTTTTCTATGGAGCCGACCGAAGTCCCTCCATATTTCTGAACAATCAAGGACATGAAATTCTTCCTCCTTTTAATGAATGGTTAAAGGTATAAGGTTTACGGTATAAGGCTATGGAAAAAATCTCCTTATTCTCTCTCACGCCTCATCCCTCATGCCTTATGTCTTTCTTTAAACCGCTGTTCCCATTTCCCGAGGGCCTCGATTCGGATATGCCGGCTGGTTTCATCGGGTAGGTCAAAGGTGATTTCCAGCCGATCTTCCGGCAGATCGTTTATCCGCTCGGCCCATTCAATCACCGTGACACCGGGTCCGTCAAAATATTCTTCTAAACCGAGTTCATCCAGTTCCTCTTCCAGATGAAGACGGTAGCAGTCTATATGAACCAAAGGCAGGGGGCCGGGATATTCATTAATCAAGGAAAAGGAAGGGCTGGCCACCAATCGTTCATCTATGCCCAATCCTCTGGCCAGACCACGGACCAGGCAGGTCTTGCCGGCCCCCAATTCCCCGTATAAAGCGAGGACATCTCCGGGTTGAAGGAGAGCGGCTATCTTTCGACCTAATTGTTCGGTCCCTTCCTCCCCGAAAACCTCCTCGTCTTCCTTAAACATTATGGAAAAGCCCGTCCTTTCTCAGGATACCAGTGAACGGACAATATCTTTTTTACCGACGATCCCCACCAGGCTTCTACCATCCAGGACGGGAATGGAATGGGTATGATTCTCGGCCATTAAGGTGGCAATTTCTTCGATAGAGGTTTCCGGTGTGACCGTTTTAACCGGTGAAGACATGATGTCTCTGGCCAGCAGTCCGATCATCTTCTTTAATTCCTTTTCGAATCTCTTCCCGCTCTCCAAAAAGACGATATAGCCCATCAAATTGACAACGGTCGGGAGATGAAATTTTTTGGTTTGGTCGATGATATCACTTTCGCAGACGATCCCGACCATCTCTTTATTAGGGTTCAAAACCGGCACCCCGCTGATACGATTTTCTGAAAGGATCTGAGCCACCTCGGAAATAGGGGTGTATTCCTGAACCGTTATAACATTAGGGGTCATGATGTCTTTGGCGCGGATCATGATGATCTCCCTTAAAAACAGGTAAAAGGTTTAAGGTCTAAGGTTCAAGGGGCAAAAGGTAAGGGGCAAAGTTTCACTTAAAATACCATACACCTTATACCTTACACCTTAAACCGATTATAATCTCACTTCCTTAATCAGCGGGACGGTTTCATCTTCCTCAGGCGCCCAATCCCCTTTTTGGACGATCAGCATGGGAATCTTTTCCAGTAATTCGGAGGCCAAGACCCCTTGACCTCCAAGGTCTTGGGCCAGCCAAACCCCGGCCTGCCCATGGAGAAAGACGCCCAAACAGGCGGCCTGGATCGGAGACCGGCCTTGGGCTAAAAATCCCAGAATTAAGCCTGTTAAAACATCCCCGGTCCCACCGCTGGCCAAAACCGAATGGGCCGCCGGGTTCAGATAAACCGGTCCTTCGGGGTCGGCGATGATGGTTCGGGCCCCTTTTAAGACGACCACTAGGCCATATTTTCGGGAAAAATCCCGGGCCAGTTTGATTCGGTCGGACTGAATGGTTTGCACCGATTGCCCGGTCAAGCGGGCCATTTCTCCTGGGTGGGGGGTCAAAATAGTTCGCCCGGTCAAAGCAGGAAAAATCTCCGGAAATTCGGCCAAAATATTTAACCCGTCGGCATCAATAACCCTCGGAATCGGGCTCGGTTGTTTTAATAAATCGAAAAGGAGAGTCTTTGTCCCCGGTGAAGTGGAGAGGCCCGGCCCGATGGCTAAGGCTTTTTTCCCTTCCAGTAAAGCCATGATCCGATCAAGAGCCTGGGGACCTAAATGCCCCGGTTCTTCCTCAGACAAAGGCTCGGTCATGGCCTCGGTCAATTTGATTTCCATGATCGAATTCAAACTTTCGGGGATGCCCAGGGTGACCAGGCCGGCTCCGGCCCGTAAGGCCCCCAGGCAGGTCATAGCCGCGGCCCCGGTTTTCCCTTTAGAGCCGGCCAGAACGAAAGCATGGCCATATGAACCTTTATGCCCTTCGGGGTCCCGTGGGGGGAGCCATGAGGAAATATGCTCCATCCCAAGCAACTCCGCCCGGTCCTCCGGCTTTGGCCAGAGGGTTGGGGGGATTCCGATATCCACGACAAAAAGCCTTCCCACAAACCGGCAACCGGGGAAGAGGATCTGGCCAATTTTGGGCAGGCCGAAGGACACTGTCATGTCGGCCTGAACGCAAAGGCCCATGGGGCGGCCGGTGTCAGAAGAGAGCCCGGAGGGAATATCCACGGCCATGACCGGAACGGGCAGGTCATTCAGTAATTCTATCAGACTCCGGAAAAGTCCCTGGACCTCTTTCTCGATTCCCGTGCCTAAGAGGGCGTCGATTATAAGATCAGCTTTAGATAATTCCTGTCTAAGTGCCGACAGATCGGTTTTTTCATCCACTTCCACCAAGGGAATATTCAGTTTGTCGGTTAAGATGACTTGAAAGGCCGCATCCCCTTTCAGGCTGGTCCGAGGTCCGGTCAGGTAGACCGTTACCTGAAGGCCGCGAGACTGAAAATAGCGGGCCATGGCCAGACCATCTCCCCCGTTATTACCTTTTCCGCAAAGAACGGCAATGGACCGGGCCCGGGGATAGTGTTTAAGGACGATCTGAAGCGCCCCGCGGGCGGCGTTTTCCATCAAGACCAGTCCGGGCAGCCCGAACTCCTCAATGGTCCGGCGGTCCAATTCTTTCATTTGTCGGGCGGTGGATAAAATCATGTTAGTTACTTTTCAATGTTCCACGTTCAAGGTTCAACGTTTTGGAAAAGAAAGAAAAGATATCTCGCTGAACATTGAACATCGAACGTTGAACGTTGAACAATATGCTCACATTTCCAAAACGACGACGGCCATGGCGTAGCCGTCTTCATCGGTCAGGGTCAAAAAAGAATTCTTGATTCCTGCCTCGATACAGATTTCCCGTGAACGGCCATAAAGGGTCAGTTCCGGTTTTCCGAAGGGATTGGAGGATACTTCAATATCCCGCCAATAGATACCATGCCGCATACCCAGTCCGACGGCCTTGGAAAAGGCTTCTTTAGCGGCAAAGCGCATAGCCCAATAGCGGGTCGGATGGGGGCGGCTGAGGCAAAAGGCCCGTTCTCTCTCGGTATAAATTTTATTTTGGAATCGCTCCCCCCAGGTCTCCAGGGCCGCCTGGATGCGGGAGATTTTTACCAGATCGATTCCGATACCGTAAATCATAGTTCTCTTAAAAGACCTAAATCTTGTTCTTTTTATTTTCTTTTATATAACAAGACATTATCCTGGTCAAGGCAAAAACGGCAGGTTTTTTCTGAGAGGTGAAAAGATGGAAAGGGGTAAGAAGTCATGCTTGACTTTATTTGCTTTAATGCCGTATAAGATAAACTTACAGATTATGAAACCTTTTCAAGAGGGGGATACCATGGAAAAAGAGAAAAAGGAAATATCTGGAATCAGCCGCAGGAATTTTTTAAAGGCCACCGCCGCCGTTGGGGCAGCCGCAACCATTACCGGCTTTCCGGCCGTCTTGCGCGGTGCCGCACCTAAAGAGATTTTGATCGGTTCCATCCAGCCGGTTACCGGTCCTTTGCCGGATATCGGGATTGCCATGCAAAGGGGCAATAGATTGGCTATTGATGAAATCAATGCCCGTGGGGGGATTAAGTCCATGGGTGGAGCCAAATTGAAACTTCTTCTCGGGGATTGTGAGGCTAAGGAAGAAGTGGGAAGGATTGTGGCCGAACGGCAAATCAAAGAAGGCGCCGTTTGCCTGGTCGGACCTTTCCTGAGCGGCGTAGCCATGGCCATCGCCACTTTGGCCGAACAGCGCAACGTTCCTTTTGTCATTGACGTCGCCGCGTTGGATGCTATCACGGCCAAAGGATATAAAAATGTCTTCCGCTGTTTTACCAAGACCGAATATTTTATGTCCAGCATGAGCCGTTATCTGGACCAGATTATTAGAGAGAAAAAGGTCTCTATTAAGAGAATCGCCGTGACCAATGCCGGGGATGCCTTCGGACGAGGCCAGGGAGCCGCCTTTATCAAGTATGTCAAGGATAAGAAACTGTCTTTTGAAATCGTCGAGCATATCGAATATCCCTTGGGAGTCAAGGACCTTTCCGCCGAGGTTGCTAAACTCAAGGCCGCCAAACCGGATCTGCTTTGCCCGGTGTCCCGGCCCGGAGATGCCAAATTATTAATCAGGGAAATGTATAAACAGCGTATGGAAGTGATGGGTATTATCAGCCCGGGCAGTCCGGGTTGGTATGAGCCGGAATTCGTCAAAGATATGGACAAACTGGCCTATTATGTGCTGGATAATGTGCCCTGGGTCAATCCCAAAAGTAAAAAATTTCAAGAGGCCAATGCCCGATTTGAGAAACAGTATCCCGGGAAATATCTGGATACCAATTCCGGATATGCCTATACCGGAGTCCTGGTTATTGCCGATGCCTTGGAGCGGGCCAAATCCACGGATCCGGAGGCCTTGCGGGAGGCCCTGCGCAAAACCAGTTTTAAAGACCATCCCATGGTCGGCGGCCCGGTGATCTTCGATGAGAAAGGGGACAATATCAATGCCGCCACGGCTATGGTTCAGGTTCTGCCTGATCCGAACGTCGATGACCGGGTTAAGGTCGTTCTTCCCAAAGAATCGGCCCAAGCCTCTTATGTTTTCCCTTGGAAGCAGCTCTGGGATCGAGGATGATTAAGGGACGAGGCCTGAGGGTCGAGTGATGAGGTTTTGTTAGCGAGTCATTGGTCATGAACATTGATCTGGTTTTGCAATTAGCTGTCCAAGGCTTTTTAATGGGAGGGGTCTATAGCCTCATCGCCTTAGGCCTCTCCCTGATTTTTGGGGTCATGCGGGTCATCAATTTCGCCCATGGAGAGATGATGGTTTTTGCCATGTTCCTGTCTATCACCTTTCTCCAAGGCTTTGGACTTGATCCCTATATTTCACTGCCCATCTGCGCCGTTCTGATGTTCGGGATCGGTTACGGCCTGCAACGGGTTTTTGTCAACCGCATCCTGGATCTGCCGGAAGCCATGCAGGTCCTGGTCCTGGTCGGCCTGGGAATTATTTTTGAGAACGGCACCCTGATGATCTGGGGGGGAAGTGATATCAGCCCGGCAACAAGTCTGGCCCTTTCCTCTTTGCGTCTGGGAAATCTGACCATCGATGTCCCCCGGCTGATCGCCTTTGTCCTGGCTATTTTAATTACCCTGATCGTCATGGTCTTTTTGAAAAAGAGCACTCTTGGTAAGTCCATCCGGGCGGCGGCCGACAACCGTTTCGGGTCCCTGATAATCGGGACCCACATCAACCGGCTTTACGGGATTTGTTTCGGCATCGGGGCTGCCTGCGTGGGGGCCGCCGGGGCCTTGCTTGTCCCGCTGATGCCGGCTAAGGCCACCATGGGCGCTCCCTATACTATGATCTCTTTTGTTATTGTAATTTTAGGGGGGATGGGAAGCCTGATCGGTGCTCTGGCGGGGGGACTGATTATAGGTGTAGCCGAATCCCTGGGTACTGTTTTTCTCCCCAGCTCCATGAAGCAGGTGGTCAGTTTTACGATTATGGTCATCATTCTTCTTTTTAGACCGCAGGGGCTCTTCGGAGGTAAGGGATGAAACGACTCTACATCCTCCTGGCCCTTATCCTGGGCATCCTCCTTTTTCTGCCCCAAGTCCTAAGTAATTACTGGATGGAAATTTTCATTCTCATCTTTTTTTACGCCTATCTCGGCCAGTGCTGGAACGTCTTGACCGGCTATACGGGCAGCATCTCCTTAGGGCATGCCTTGTACGTCGGTCTGGGCGCTTATACCTCCACCCGCCTGGCCATGGTTTTCGGATTGACGCCCTGGGTGGGAATGATTGCCGGGGCCTTGCTGGCTATGTGCGTCGGTCTGTTTATCGGTTTTTTGGGTTTCCGTTTCGGTTTAAAAGGTGTTTATTTTGTCCTAATCACCATCTCCTTTGCTGAGATCGGGCGGTTGATCGCTTTGCACATGGACAGCCTCGGTTCGTTCATGGGGCTGTTTTTAGACTTTAAACCCGGTTTTTGGAATATGCATTTCAAAGGGAATGTGCCCTATTACTATATTTCCCTGGGGCTGCTGGTCTTTTCGGTCATAGTGGTCCGGATTATGGAGACCTCAAAATTCGGTCGGTACCTGGTGGCTATCCGGGAGGATGAAGAGGCCGCAGAAAGTCTGGGGATCAATACCTTTAAGTATAAGATGTGGGCCATTGCCCTCAGTGCCTTTATGACCGCCTTGGGCGGGACCTTTGATGCCAATCGCATTTTTCATTTGAGTCCGGACCGGGTCATGAGCATGGCCTTATCTATTGAGATTATCCTCCGTCCCATCATCGGCGGGATGGGTACGGTGCTGGGACCGATTGTCGGCTCCTTTCTGATTACCCTGCCGGCGGAATGGACCAGGGCTTATCTGTCGGAGGTAGGCCGCCCCGGGCTTCATATGGTTATTTACGGATTTGTCCTGATCTTTGCCGTTTTCTTTTTTCCGAGGGGTATCATGCCTTATTTGACCCGAATCTTTAAGCCGTTTTTTAAAGATAAAGAATAAGAGGATAAAAGGGCAGAGGTGGGAGTGACCATGATATTTTTCAATAAAGGTACCCATAGGTGAGTCTATTAACCGTTGAAAAAGTAGAAAAACGCTTCGGCGGTCTTCAGGCCCTGGATGATATTTCCCTGGAGATCCATCCCCGGGAAATCGTGGCCGTCATCGGTCCTAATGGGGCCGGGAAGACCACTCTCTTCAATTGCCTGACCGGTTTTATCCCCCCTGACCATGGGTCAATCCAATTTCAGGGCCGATCCATCCTGGGGCTGAAGCCTTATGAGATCTGCCGCCTGGGGATTGTCCGGACCTTTCAAATCGTCAAACCTTTTCTGGAACTGACGGTACTGGATAATGTTATTGTGGCCGCCTTTAATCGACTGCCATCCTTAGGTGAGGCTACTAAAAAGGCCCGTGAGGTTATCGAATTTGTCGGCCTGGATGATAAACGAATGGCCTATGGTCATGAATTGCCTCTGCCGCACCGCAAACGATTGGAGCTGGCTCGAGCCCTGGCCACAAACCCCTCCCTTTTGATGCTGGATGAAGTCATGGCCGGGATCAATCCGACTGAAACCGATATCCTGATCAAGCTGATTAAAGAGATTAATCAACAGGGCATCACCATCCTTTTGATTGAACATGTCATGCGCGGGGTCATGGCCTTATCCCAACGGATCATCGTCCTTAACTTCGGTGAAAAAATCGCCGAAGGATTACCCTTGGAAGTCACCCAAAATCCGCTGGTGGTGGAGGCCTATCTGGGAGAGGAATATAAACCGTGTTGAAGATAGAAAACGTCGATGTGTTTTATGGCGATATGCAGGCCTTGAGAGGCGTTTCGCTGGAGGTCGGTGAAGGAGAGATCGTCACCGTCATCGGTTCCAACGGGGCCGGTAAATCGACGACCATCAAAACGATTTCCGGAATGCTAAAGGTCAAGAAGGGCTCCATTTCCTGGTACAACCAATCCATTTCCCATTGTTCCACTTCAGAGATTGTGGGTATGGGGATTATTCAAATTCCCGAAGGCCGTCAGCTATTCCCGACTATGACGGTTCTGGAAAATCTGGAATTGGGGGCCTTGAATCCCAAGGCCCGCAGTGACAAGGCCGTCAACCTGAAGAAAGTGTTCGACCTCTTCCCCCGGCTGGAAGAGAGAAAAACCCAGAGCGCCGGAACCTTGTCCGGCGGAGAACAGCAGATGCTGGCCATCGGGCGAGGCCTAATGTCCAAACCCAAGATCCTCATACTGGATGAACCTTCCCTCGGTCTTTCGCCGTTATTGGTCAGCACTATTTTCGGCATCATCCGTCAGATTAATGAAGAAGGGACGACCATTCTTTTAGTGGAGCAGAATGTCCACCATGCCTTGAATATGGCTCAAAGGGCCTATGTTTTGGAAAACGGGGAAATCGTTAAGTGCGGTCCGGCTCAGGGCATGCTTCAGGATGAGCAGGTCTGCAAAGCCTATCTGGGATTATAGTGGACATTTCTTACGACATTATTGCTCTATTCAATACCAATCCCCTTTATCAGACCGTCGGCATCCGCCTGGAGGAGGCGGCGGACGGAAAGGCCCGCTCGATCCTCACCCCCAAGGCCGAGGTCTGCTGGCCGACACTTAACCAGCCTCATGGCGGCATCCTTTTTACCACTATGGATACGACCATGGCCTGGGCGGTCCTTTCTCTGACTGAACCGGATTATAGCTGCACCACCATTGACTGCACCATTCAATATCCTGCTCCGGCCAAAGATGGTCCTTATCTCTGTCAGGCCTGGACTACCCACCAGACCGGGCGCCTGGCTTTTGTGCGAGCTGATATCACCGATACCCGCAACACCCTAGTTGCCATCGGCCAGGCCACCTTCCGCATCATCAAGATGAAATTTATTTAGGGTTTCTTTCGGGCTAAGAGGATAAACTCCCGCACTTGTAGATTAAGTGGGAAAGTCTGGGTGTGACTATGCCGACAGTGTTAAATGGGGCGGTAACTCCATCCTGAATTGTTGTAATCGCCTCTTGTTAAAAATACGAAGGATACTAACGAAAATAAATAAAAAGGCTTTTGAAATTTATCGACATTATGATAAAAAAATCAGGAATATTTTTTAAACCAGCAAAAATCGCTGTTAACAGATTCTGACAATACTGGAAATCCAAAAGGGAGAAAGAAAATGACAACCCTGCCCCCCCTAACCACGGAGGTTGCTGAAAATAATATGACGACGGTGATCGCCAATGATTTACGAATAAAAGGTAACATCACCTTCAAGACTTCTTTATTAATAAAAGGTTCCCTTGAAGGGGAGATCATTTCTGAGGGACAGTTGGTGGTTGGACCGACAGCAACAGTTAAGGCAAAGATTGTTACAAAAAGCCTGGTCTCCCATGGTGAGATTGAAGGGGAAGTGACTGCAAACGAACAGGTTGTACTAAAGGGAACGGCGGTACATAACGGAAATATAACAACTCCGAGTATGGTCATAGAAAATGGGGCGACCATGAACGGTTCCTTTATCATGAAGCGGTAAGGACCGGCTAGCTAATATGCTTAACTTTATGAATTAATTATTTAATATATAGAGGCCCCATAGAAAACCATTCTTAATATCCTTCCAATTTTTATCTGACGATATTTTTATCTAAGACTTATCCCTCGATAATTTATAATTTTCTGCAATCCCCATTCTTGAATAAACGTAAATTATAAGACATGGATCTTGTTGGCATAATTTTTGAATTAATTTGGTTATAGGCGTTGCCTCTGACGAACAAAACCGCCACAGGCGTCAAAGGAATTAGGAGGGTGAAATGGCAAACACAAATCCACTTTTATCATGCCACGATGAAGATAACATAACGATATTGCCAGATGATTTACGCATAAACGGTACGATGACCTTTAAACATTCACTTATGATTAAAGGTATTCTCGAGGGGGAAATTATATCGGAAGGGCTTCTCGTAGTAGTCCCTACCGCCAAGGTCACAGCCAAAATTTCGACAAAGAATCTGATTTCTCACGGAGAGATTCAGGGCGACGTGATTGCAACCGAACAGGTCATATTAAAAGAGACCGCGATCCATACTGGAAACATTAAGGCCCCAAATATTATTGTGGAGAGCGGCTCCCTATTAAACGGCTCTATAAGCATGAAAGGAAATGATTCTGCTTTTATTTGAAATCCTGAAAGAAGCTTCGATGGTCAGATTATGTCGAAAGGTATGCAGATCGTCGATCAATCGGCGAATGTCACAGTAAAAAATCGACAGATAAACCGATTCTTCAGGGATAAATGTTCCTTAGACAGCAAATGAACGTCGGAATTAACGAAAACGAGAGCTTGGCCACAAATGCCCATTTCCCATTTAGTTGAACCGATAATCGCTAAGTGAAACAAATACAAATATAAAATATTTGTAAAAGATTCAGTCAAAAATCAGACAGTTCCCCAATTTAGCCCCATCTTAAAGCCCTTATTCCTATAATCAAGACTCAATTTTACACTGCCTGTCAATCCAAACACCGTTTAGGACAAAATAAATGAAAGGTTGGCTTTAAGTTTTCAAAGGCCGCCAGATCCCCTTATGGAGCCAGAGGCGGGAGAAGGGGGCTCCAATGGCCGCCGTTTTTTCTTCCAATCCATTGGGTTTGATTTCTATCTCCTTCCCGTACTGAGGATCCCAGGGCTCGACAATGACTGCGCCCTTTTCCAATTTGAATAAAACAGGCAGTTGCGGTTCGGCCCAGGCGTCCGGTCGTAAGGCATTGGTGAGATCGGCGAGCTTGTTATAGGGTAAGAGTTCATGGAGGGTGATCAACGTGGGGGGACTGAGGGGAATTTCGCCCCGAATATTTTCCTGAAGGCCTTTTAAGGGGCTGACCCAGAGACCGTGGACGGTTTCCCGGTCATCGGGAACACAGACCTGCCCTTCAGGCATAAGGGCGATGAAAAAACGGGTGTCAAACCGCTCAGATTCTTTTTTTAAATATTGAATGCAATGCGATTACTGGAAGTCGTACTAAATGCCGAAAGCTTTAGAGGGGATTGGGGCATTGACGTCATGACACGTATGAATAAAACTTATGGCAGAACGCTTAGAAATTTAGAGGCGGGCATGACCCGAACCCGGCCATCAAGGAAATCCCTTTTTCCTTCAAGGATAAGTTGGTATAAATAAGGAATTTTGAGACGTTCCCCGAAATAATTCAAAGCCGGATTGACGTCGTGACCGCCTTTTTTGCATTCCACCGCAAACCAGGGTTTATGGTCGAAGGTCATTAAAAAATCAACTTCTCTTTTGTCCGCATCTCTCAAATAATGTAAACCGATCCGATAACCCTCCTGATCTTCCAGGGCATGTTTGAATTTCAGCAAATGCCCGGCCACCAAGTTTTCAAAGCGACTTCCTTCTTCAGGAACAGCGGACCAGTCCCAGAGATAGACCTTGGAGGCCTTTTTAAGAGATCGATACGCCTTATGGGTAAAAGGAGAAATCTTATAACAATAATAAAGGCGTTCTAATATTTCCATCCAATGAGTGACAGCCCGATGGCTTACCTCCAAATCTTCTCGAAGCGATTGGAGGGAAAGAGGGCTTCCGATCCGGCCTTCCAGCAATTCAGCCAGCAGTTCCATAGAAGAAAGATCCCGGATATTTTCCAGTTCACGCACATCTTCCCGGAAAAACCGGTCCAGGCGTTCCCTTCTCCACCTCCGTAAGCTTCTTTCATTTTGTTTAAGAAAAGGTTCCGGAAAAGGCCCGAAACGAAATAAGCTTGGAATTATGTTCTGAACATAATGATCCGGAAATTCGATCGGTTTCCCTGGGACTAAGGGCTGAGATGTCTTGAGGATCTCTCCGATCGAAAAACCGTGCAACCGATGGGCGTGATATCGTCCTTGGAGCGAATCACCGCCGCGCCGGTACACATCCAGCCGGGCACTTCCGGTTATCAGGAATCGAATCCGGCGGCCATGGGTATCGTATTCTCCTTTGATCCAGGATTTCCATCGTTGATATTTATGAAGTTCATCCAGAACGATTGTGGCGGGGTTTGCCGGCCAAAGGGCTGATAAAATTTTTTTTCGATCCTCCCGCCGATCCCAATTGTAATATCCATCCCCTTCTTTTTTTAATAAAGTTTTGGCCAAGGTGGTCTTTCCTACTTGCCGAGGTCCGGAGAGGAAGACCATCTTTTCGGCCAAATCATCTTCAATAGAAGGTTTTAAATAACGGCTGATTTCCATGAGGATACTTTTAACAGAAAGCAAAAAAAAAAGCAAAAAAATTTGCCTTAAAGCAAAAAAAATAGGATTGATAAAACGAGGTTAGATTTTATATCTGTTTGATTTTCTTGATTCTGAGAATTTTTTACAGCAATAATTAAAATTTTAAGGGCCGCCAGATCCCCTTATGGAGCCAGAGGCGGGAGAAGGGGGCTCCAATGGCCGCAACTTTTTGTTCCAACCCTTTCGGCTCGATTTCGATCTCCTTCCCGTACTGAGGATCCCAGGGCTCGACAATGACTGCGCCCTTTTCCAATTTGAATAAAACAGGCAGTTGCGGTTCGGCCCAGGCGTCCGGTCGTAAGGCATTGGTGAGATCGGCGAGCTTGTTATAGGGTAAGAGTTCATGGAGGGTGATCAACGTGGGGGGACTGAGGGGAATTTCGCCCCGAATATTTTCCTGAAGGCCTTTTAAGGGGCTGACCCAGAGACCGTGGACGGTTTCCCGGTCATCGGGAACACAGACCTGCCCTTCAGGCATAAGGGCGATGAAAAAACGGGTGTCAAACCGTTTGGACATAGCCACAGGGGTGATCCAGTGGGACCAGGGAAAGAGGCGGGAAAAAGAAAGAGTCCAATTCTCATTCAAAACTTTATTGCGAAACCAGTCTATCAACATTGCTTCGGCCGGCGGGCGCAGGCCGGTCATTTCATGAGAACCCTGAACGGGTGATTTTTGGCGGGCCAGAAAGACCCCGGCTTCTTCCAGGGTCTCCCGGATAGCCGCCACACCATAAGCAATAAGATCATCCAACTCTAAGCCGAGTCCAAAGGTTTTATCGATTTCTTCGCCTGAAAGATCGAGGCGATCCTTCCAGAATTCAAGCTTCCAATCATCCTCTTCCAGCGTCCCGCCGGGAAAGACGTAATTGCCGGGAAAGAAACCGCTCCCGGAACTGCGTTTGAGCAGATAGACTTGGAGTTCCTGATCCTCTTCGCGTACCAGAATAACGGTGGAAGCCGGGTGTGTTTTATCAGGCGTGTCGGTTGATGTTTTCATGAGGGTAGTATATACGAAATTTTCAAAAAGAGAACAAGGGATAAGGAGTCGGAGAGTATCGGACAATGAGATTGATCTGCAGCTAACAAATAGTTGACTTCCCCCTTTGTTCTCATTATACTTACATATATTAAGTCTTTTTAGTATCTTATTCCCTTATTTTCCCAGAAAAAATAAATAAGAATACCTCTCCACAAACCATCAAGGTCGGAGATAGATTAAAAGTGGAATCCTTCGCAGAAGAAAGGGTTTTAAAAATCCAGGGGGCTTTTGGCTTCCTTGACCGTCCTCCTGGGGATGCAGGGGGTGTAAATCATCGTGGTCCTCACATCATTATACCCGAGCAGGGTCTGGATAGTCCTTATATCGTAATTGGCCTGGAGGAGATG
>Ga0233425_10006899_pt1 | contig 16356 bp, 9 predicted proteins | sample Watercolumn_Towu_2_FD_181712 | JGI IMG/M metagenome (GOLD analysis project Ga0233425, IMG submission 181712) | Freshwater microbial communities from Lake Towuti, South Sulawesi, Indonesia - Watercolumn_Towuti2014_140_MG | ecosystem: Environmental > Aquatic > Freshwater > Lake | place: Indonesia... | reverse complement strand
AACGGCACATTCGATTCGAGAACCGTGTGAACCCAGGCGCCACCTCGGGCCTTCCTCGGCCCACTGCCCACTGCTCACTGCCCACTGCTTCTTCAGTCTGGCACTACTCGACTAGCTCGATCGGCATGGTCGCGGTTTCGGCGAACAGGATCTCGCCGGCTCCATAGGTCCCTTCGACCCGCAGGACCAGGGTGTACACCCCTGGGGGGAAGGGCTCCCCCTTGGGACTGTTGGTGTCGGACGGGCCGTTCCAGTTCACACCGTCCCAGGTGAACGAATCCTCGTAGACGCCTTCCGCGATTTCGATGGGTTCCCCCGCCGGCCCGCACAGCCCCTCGTCGCAGATGCACCAGGACTGCCCGTTGCCGTGGATCTTCTCGAACACCTTGAGTCCCGATGTCCCCGCCTCGTCGCAATGGCCGGCATCGAGCGCATAGCTGACGACGTTGAGTACCGCCTTTTCCACCTGGATGCGGTAGTTGAAGGTGATGCCGGCAGCGGCCTCGGCCAAAGTGAACTTGCAGCGGGTCCCCGTCAGGTCGAACGTCACGTATTTCAGCGTACCGTCGGTCTCGAACTCGCAGGAGGGCAGCGGCACGTCGAGCACTTCCGGGGAATCTGACTCCTCGCCCCCCTCCGGCCCCCGCACATCCACCACCAGGTCCTCGCGCGGCTCCTGGTCATCGACCTGGACGTCCGCAACCGGCAGTCGGCCCACCCCGGTGCACGCACCCAATGACACGACCGCTACGACCAGCAGGAACCGTCTCCGCATGCTCGACCTCCGGCCCGTCTATCCTATGCGTCCCACCCTCCCGGGTCAACAATTCCGGAGTGCAAAACCCGAACACCCTGGAGGGTCCGAACATCGGTTTCCGGCGCCTGTTGCGCGCCCACGCACGTTGGAGTATCCTGTGCACGCAAGATTCGGGAGGGTACCATGAAGGCGATGACAGTAGCCGCTTGGAAATGGATCCTGATCGCAGCGCTCGTCGCAGCAGTCGGAGGGCTCCTCCTGTTTGGCCTGGGAAGGAAGCGGGGAACCCGTACCTACCGCTGGCGCATGGCGATGTGGACCATGGCCCTGTCGTTGATGGGAGGCCTCGGCTTCATCTCGCTGGGAGCCTCCATGGCCGGCTGCGAGCCTCCCGGAACGTCGCAGTGCTACGCGGCGGTTCCTCCAGGCGACATGATCGCACCGGACTCGACCACGCAGCCCGACGGCATGGTGACCTGCTACGAGCCCCTCGTGGACTTGGTTCCCCAGCCGGACAACCAGGTGATGTGCTACGCACCCCGACCGCCCGACATCGACGTCAACACCCAGCCCGACACTCAGGTCATGTGCTACGAGCCCATCATCGACGTCAAGGAAGATGCCACCAGCATCCAGCCCGACATGGTCCAGACCTGCTATCTGGTCGCGCTCGATGTCGAGGCCCCGGACACGGGCGTCCCCGACGTGCAGGTCACCTGCTACGCCCCCCTGCCGCCGGACTGGACCGAACAACAGGACGCAAAGGAAGACCAAGCGGCCGAGGACATCCCGCTGATGTGCTACGACCCGCTCCCTCCCGACGTGAAACCCTAGCGGACAGCAAGGTGCAACCATGAAGACGATGGCAGTGGCCGCATGGAAATGGATCCTGGTCGGCGTGCTCGTGGCAATCATCGGCGTCCTCCTCGTGGTCGGAGGCAGGAAGCGCGGGACCCGCCTGTACCGCCTGCGCATGTCGCTCTGGACCACGGTGCTTGCACTGCTGGGCGGCGGAATGCTCCTGGTGGGATGCCCGGCGGACAAGAACGACGATACCGCCACCTGCTACAAGGACGTTGGGATCCAGGATGTCTCCGATGCAGTGCCCGTCGACCAGCCCGACGCCCAGATGCTCTGCTACGCTCCGGACATGAGCCGCCCAGACGAGCCGAGAAGCACCTGCTATATGGACATCCAGATCTCTGACACAGGGGATTCCGACGGAGTCCTCATGTGCTACTGGCCGGAGCCGGACGTCAAGGAGGCCGGCCCAACCTGTTACGCCATCGACGTGGTGACGCCACCCGGGGAGGACATCCAGCCGACCTGCTACAAACCTCTCCCGCCCGACGCCGTGACGGACGCGGTCGACGCAGGGCAGCCGGACGTGCCCGGACCCACCTGCTATGCGCCTCCGTTCCCAGAAGACGTGAGCGATCAGGAGGCCCAGGAAGAGGTCGTTCCGCAGCCGGACGTTCCCGGGCCGACCTGCTACATGCCCCCTCCCCCGGAACGACGCTAGACCATCGACCATGGCAACTGGCCGCCAATTGACCTTGACCAACATGGAGTATCGAGAATGCGAACCGTAGTCGTTTGGCTGCTCATCACGTGTGCCTCTGCCTTCTTTGCGTGTACCGGCGGAACGATCCAGTCGAACCAGCCCGATGCGGACGCTGCGCCTCCGGGGGAAACGGCCGCACCCGAGGCGGTCGAAACCGTCGCCGAGATCTCGGCGGAAATCCCCGAGGAACCGTGGTCTCCCGGCGAAGTGGCATTCGAGGCCGGAGAGATCATTCCCCTCGACACCCTCCAGGAAGGCGGCTTCGGATGGCCGTGCGAGTCCCCCAAGGACTGCCTGTCCTCGCTCTGCGTCGAGTCGATCGACGGCAAGGTATGCACGGGCCAGTGCACCGACGAATGTCCTGCGGGATGGACCTGTGCGGCGGACCTGTCCCAGAGCCCCGACATCATCTACCTGTGTGTGCCCCTGCACGTCCGCCTCTGCATCCCGTGCACGGACAACGGCCCCTGCAATCCGCCCAACATCGACCTCAAGGGCCGGTGCGTGGACCTGGGCGCTGCAGGCGGGTTCTGCGGCGGCGACTGCATCGGCGGCTGCCCAGACGGGTTCGAGTGCAGGGAAATGCCTCTCGTCGCCGGCGGAACCGGCAAACAGTGCGTCCCGGTCGAAGGGACCGAGTGCACCTGCAGCAGCCTCGCCATCGGCTCCGGCGCAACAACTTCCTGCTACATCGAAAATGACAACGGGAAGTGCTCCGGGACGCGCAAGTGCACTGACTCCGGCCTGACGTCATGCGACGCCCAGTTCCCCACCCTCGAAACCTGCGACGCCGATGATAACGACTGCGACGGCAAGATCGACGAGGAGCTGGGCGATGCAACCTGCGGCCTGGGCGAGTGCGAGCACTCCGTCCCCAACTGCATCGACGGGATTCCCCAGGAATGCGACCCCCTCGAAGGGGCCGCCCCCGAAGCATGCAACGGCAAGGACGACGACTGCGACGGAGACGTGGACGAGGAGTTCGACGACCTCGACGGCGATGGCATCGCCGACTGCATGACCGACGATGACGACGGAGACGGCGTGGCCGACGGCCTCGACAACTGCCCCAAGGTCGCCAACGAGGACCAGGCCAATTTCGACTACGATTCCCAGGGGGATGCCTGCGATCCGGACGATGACAACGACCAGGCACCGGACGAGGCCGACTGCGCCCCGTTCAACGCCGCCATCCACCCCGGAGCGGACGAGAAATGCAACGGCAGCGACGACGACTGCGATTCCCAGGTTGACGAGGGGCTGGGCTCGGCCGCCTGCGGAAAGGGCGTCTGCCAGCACACGGCCCAGAACTGTGTCGACGGCGTGCCCCAGGTGTGCGACCCCATGGAAGGGGCTGCCAACGAGACCTGCGACGGCAACGACAACGACTGCAATGGCATCAAGGACGACGGCTTCGACGACCTCGACAAGGACGGCCAGGCCGACTGCGTCGACGGCGACGACGACGGGGACAACGTCATCGACGAGAAGGACAACTGCCCGCTCGTGCTCAACCCGGACCAGGCCGATGCCGACAAGGACGGCTTCGGTGATGCCTGCGACTTCGGCTGCTACCTCCCCGAGCTGGCCGTCTGGGATGCAGACTGCGACGACGTCCCGGATGCTCTCGACAACTGCCCGCAAGTCTCCAACCCTGATGGCCTCGACACGGACAACGACAAGCTCGGAGATGCCTGCGACACGGACGACGACAATGACGGCATTCCCGATGCCACCGACAACTGCCCGCTCGTGGCCAACCCGGGCCAGGCCGATGCCGACAAGGACGGCGAGGGCGATGCCTGCGACGGCGACAAGGACGGAGACGGCGTTGGAGACCCTCTCGACAACTGCCCCAACGTTCCCAACAACACCCAGGCGGATGCGGACAAGGATGGCTTTGGCGACGCCTGCGACGACGACGACGACAACGACGGCGAAAACGATCTCACCGACTGCCAGCCCAAGGACCCCGCCGTGTCTCACCTCGCCAAGGAAGCCTGCAACGGCATCGACGACGACTGCGATTCCGAAGTAGATGAGAAAGGTGCCACGGGGTGCCAGCCGTACCTCCTCGATCTCGACCAGGACGGGTTCGGCGTCGAAGGACAGACCAAGTGCCTGTGCGCCCCCGAGGAGCTCTACACCGCCTCCGTCCCGGGCGACTGCAAACCGCTCGACGAGAACGTCCACCCCGGTGCCGAAGAGATCTGCGACGGGCTCGACAACGACTGCAACAAGAAAACCGATGAGCTGTTCCCCGACCTCGACTCGGACGGAAAGGCCGACTGCGTGGACACGGATGACGACAACGACGGGGTCCTCGATGCTGCCGACAACTGCCCGACCACTCCAAACCCCGACCAGGCCGACTTCGACAAGGACAAGGACGGGAACGCCTGCGACGCGGATGATGACAACGACGGCTCGGCGGATCCCAAGGACTGCGCCCCGTTCGATGCGACGGTGTATCCGGGCGCTGCCGAAACCTGCGACGGCAAGGACAACGACTGCGACGGCGCCACCGACGAAGAGCTCGGTTCCACCACCTGCGGAAAGGGGGTCTGCGTTCACACAGTGGCCAACTGCGTGGGGGGCAAGACCCAGTCCTGCGACCCACTCGAGGGAGCATCGCCGGACATCTGCGACGGACTGGACAACGATTGCGACGGTGCCACCGACGAAGAGCTCGGTTCCACCACCTGCGGAAAGGGAATCTGCGAGCACACCGTGGCCAACTGCGTGGGGGGCAAGGACCAGACCTGCGACCCGCTCGAAGGAGCCGCGGCCGAGATCTGCGACGGACTGGACAACGACTGCCAGGGGGACGTGGACGAGCTCTGGCCAACCGGCCAGCCGTGCGAGCTGGGCAAGGGGGAATGCCACGCAGTCGGCATCTGGGTGTGTGACGGGACCAAGCTCGGCGTGCTGTGTGATGCCAACGAGGGAACCCCGGTCGACGAGACCTGCGACGGCAAGGACAACGACTGTGACGGCAGCACCGACGAGGAGCTTGGAACCACGACCTGCGGCCTGGGAATCTGCGAGCACACGATTGCCAACTGCGTGAACGGCCAGGTGCAGACCTGCGACCCGCTCGAAGGGCAGCAGACCGAGATGTGCGACTCACTCGACAATGACTGCAACGGAGAGACCGACGAGCTGTGGACTGTCGGGGATGCCTGCTCCGACGGGCTCGGCGTGTGCAAGGCCGATGGCATCCTCGAGTGCAACGGCGCTGGAACCGACGTCCAGTGCACGGCCAAGGCCGGACAGCCCGGCCCCGAGGTCTGCGACCTGCTCGACAACGACTGCGACGGAAAGACCGACGAGAGCTGGAAGATGTCCTTCGTCAGCGCCGGCTGTAAGCAGATCAACCTCAAGAACGACGGGGAAGCGGCGCTGACGTCCTTCGCTGTCAAGGTCGATGGAGCAGGCGTACCGTTCACGGCCCCTGCGGGTGGCATCGCCCCGAATGCAACGGGCAGCCTGGACCTGGCCTACATCCTGGATGGAACGCAGCAGGTCGAGGTGACCAGCGGTTGCGTCACGCTCAAGCAGGCGGTGACCCAGCAGTGTGCGGTCCGGCTGGGCTTTGCCAACTGGGGTGACATGGGTGGCGACCTGCTTGCGGTTCTCCGCACCATCAACGGCTCCGGGGCCGAATTCACCTCACTGACCGGTCTGGAGGTCACGACGGAAAAGGAGGCTGCAGCGACCTGCGACCTCTCCTACAGCCAGCACTTCACCGCTGTCGGTTCCGAGGACCTGAGCAAGCTGGACCTGCTCTACTACCACAGCCACGGCGACTTCAACATCCCTGCGGACCACCAGGCCAAGCTCAAGGCGTGGGTGGACAAGGGCGGCATGCTCATTTTCGACGATTGCGGCGGTGCCAGCGTGGTCGACCTGAACCAGGCGTTCGGGCTGTCGATTTCGTGGGGAGGCAACACCGGCGGCGGAGGAGCGACTTCGCAGTTCCTCCTGGCATCCGACATCTACAACTACCCCTTCAAGTTCAACGAGTCCGAGTTCAGCCAGACCGGAACCTGGACCCAGGGGGGCCAGCTCAACCTCAGCGGCGGCGTCGTCCCCATCGTCCAGAGAGGCTCTTCCCCCTATGTCTCGGGCAAGAAGGTCGGCAACGGGTGGGTTGCGTTTGTGGGCGGCGACTGGGGGTGCGTGATGAACTGCGGCTGCTCGGCCGGCTCACCGCCCGGTTTCAAGCTCATGCTCAACTTCGCCTGGATCGCCTCCGGAAGAGGCAAGCTGATCAAGTAGCAGCCGCCATCACAGGTCGAAGCACCAGTCGTTGATGAGCACCGACAGCGTCCGTGAGGTCGAGTTCGCCACCAGGAAGTCCTGGCAGCCGTCTCCGTTGAGGTCCACGACATCGAGGTCGACCGGCATGTTGCCCGTGGGGAACACAATGGGCCCGACGAACTTGCGCCCCGGCGCCGAGAAGTGCACGAGCAGCTCCCTCGCCGCCTGGGAAAGAACCGCAACGTCGGCGCGCCCGTCGTCGTTCACGTCTGAGACGACGAGCCGGACCGGGGCGAACGCCGCACACCCCGGGGCCTCGACCAGGTAGGTAGGGGCCAGGAACGAGGTCCCGTCCATTCCCCACGACACGGCCACCTTGTCTCCCAGGGCCGTGGCAATGTCGGCCCATCCGTCACCATCGATATCCCCGGCCCCGACATCCCGGGGTTGAGAGCCCACCGACAGCATCTGCACCGGCTTGCCCTCGGGGGCCAGCACGAAGTCATCTCCCGCCTGCATCCCCCTGAGGATGGAGAGGTTGGCACTTTCCTTGTTCGCCACGATGACGTCGGTCACTCCGTCGTTGTCGATGTCCACCAGTGCCAGGCCCACCGGAGTCGTCCCGACGACCGGCGCCAGGAACTGGTCGACCGGCAGGCACACGCTCCCCGTCGGAAGGTCGGGCGGCTCCGCACAGGTGAGCGTCGCACCGCTCCCCCACGGCAAGCACGTCGACGAGTAACCGAAGAGCATCCCGCTGCACTCCGGCAGGTCGCCGCTGGAGTAGATCGGGAGCGTCGACAGGCTCTCCGGGAAGTAGGCCTGCGACCCGAGTGATGCGATCTTCTGGGACGAAACGACCAGGTCCGAGTAGGGATCCGGGCCGAAAAGGTCGGCGGCCCCCACGTCCGCCGGCTTGCCCGGCAGGACCAGCCCTCCCGAGGCACGGAACACCCCCGGAACGTGGACCGGAACCTGCTTCATCCCACAGTTTGCAGGGCCTGGCGGCTCGTCCGGATCGGCCTCGTACGTGACCCACACCGCTCCGGTCATGACCTCCGCGTTCGGCACGAGTTTCGGCGGCTTCTCGACAAACTTCCCTTGCCCGAGAACCGTCGCGACGAGGTCCGGATACGGATTGCCGTCCAGGTCCAGGATCTCCAGAGCGCTCAGACTTCCCGTCGCCATCGACGGCAGCGCGCTCAGCATCATCATCAGGCTCGCAACCGCATTCTGCTTGCCCGGAATCACGATGATCGGGTGCTGGGTCGGCGCGGGCCCCGAGTCGGGGATGCCGCACCGGTGGATCGGCGCCGTCTGCAACCCGAGCACCACGTCCGGCAGACCGTCCAGGTCGAAATCCCCGTGCGAGAGCTTCTCGGGCTTGAGACGACCATCCGTGGGCCGCCCGGACACCGGCATCGGAATCTCCATGGTGCAGGTCCACAGCGATGCCTCGGTCGACTTGCAGGGATCCGTCCAGTGGCAAGCCCACTTGCACTCCGTGGCACAGTGCGAGTCGACGCTCCAGTCACTGCCGTCCTCCAGACAGCTCCCCACACACGAGCACATGCACCCGCACCCGCACGAGCACACGCATTGCTGCCCGGGTTCTCCCTCCCCCGAACACCAGCCGATGCTCTTGCACTCCCCGGCCTTGCATCCCGGGCTCTGAGGACACTGGGGCTCGGGCTCGTACAGCCAGGAGGCATCCCACGCACACCAGGAATCGCCGTTGTCCAGGCAGCCGCACCGGCACACGGAATGGCACCCGCACTGGGACACTGCGTCCTCTCCCACGCAGTCCGGAGCCTTCCCGACGCAGGTGGCGGCTCCGGTGTAGACCGTCTCCTGCTCCCAGGCACAGCTCAGCGCCCCGACGCTCGAGCACGTGCACTGGCAGTCGGCCTCACATGCGCAATCCTCAGATTCAAACCCCTCGCACGGAGACGGATCCGTGCATGCCTCCGGGTCCTCCGGAACGAACCCGCACTTCCAGACGCACGAGTCCGGAGTCGGGCAGTGACACGCGCACCGGCAGTCGCACCCGGCCTGCCCCTCGTCCAGACAACCGGGCGGCGCACCCAGGCACCAGTTGGTCACCTTCCCCGAAAGGTGCAGCCGGTAGTCCAGCATGAGTCGAGCCCCGCAGAACCCCTCGTTTGCCACCGCGAAGTCGGCATGTGACCCGTCGTTGAAATGCCCGGTCACCAGCGAAAACGGCTCGACCCCGGCGTTCAGGAACAACGACTCGACGAACGTCCCGTCCCCTTCCCCGTGAAAGAGCTGCACCAGTCCCATTTCCGCTTCGCAGATCGCTACGTCCTGCTTGCCGTCCTCGTTGAAATCCCCGGTGACCAGCGAGTTCGACTTCGAACCGGCATGGACCACCCGGCCGCTCGTGTACAGAACCGGAGACGGCATCTCGGGATTGAGCATGCCGGACATGTTCTCGATGAGGAAGAGCAGCTTGTCCTTGCCTTCCCCGACGGCCAGCGGAGTGAAATACCCGGTTCCGTCTCCGAGGATCGAGTAGGCCGACATGAACTCCTGCACGAACACCGCCACGTCGGGATTGCCGTCCCCCGTGAAATCCGCAACATCCAGGAAGGGGAGGTCCTTCCCGATCAGCAGCGTGTCCTTGGCCATCGTAAACACCCCGTTCCCGCTGTTCACGAACACCGACACGATCCCGGCTTCGCCTCTCGCCAGCACCAGGTCCACCAGCGCATCATTGTTGACGTCTGCTGCCTTCAACCAGGAAATGTTCCCGGCGCCGGTGAACAGGGCTGGCGGGTGAAACCACGAGTCGGGGCCTCCGTTGCCATTCTTCCCGGTGTGTTTCAGTACGGCCACGGCATTCCCTTCATCGTCGTCCGCCAGGAGCACGTCGGGCAGCGCATCGCCGTCCACGTCTGCCACGTCCAGCAGGAACGGGCTGCCGTCCACGGGCCATTCCTGGTCCACCTCGAACTTCCGGCTTCCCGCCCCGTCAGAGCCCAACTGACGCAGCAGCGACACGACATAGGGCTTGGCCGTTTCCTTGGTATGGCGCAGGACAAGGATATCCGGCGCTCCGTCGCCGGTGATGTCGGCAAATGCCGCATCGACCGTCTTCCCCTCGAGGCCCACGTCCACGAAGTCCGCCATCAGCCCGCCGGGAAGCCCCCAGGACACGCGCACACCGGCATCGGTCGCCAGCAGCAGATCCTGCCGGGCATCGTCGTCATCTCCAAAGCCGGCACGGAGCCGCACGGGCTTTGCCTCGTCGCCGGGGGCACACCCTACCTCGGCATAGGCGGGGAGATCCGGCTCCGGAGGAACCACGGCCACGGTCCTGGTCTCCAGCTTCCAGTTGCCCACGCAGTCCCGGGCCACGATCTCCAGCACGGCCACTGGTCCGGTGGGCAATCCGACCGTCACCGCTGCGCTGTAGGATTCCATCGACCAGGGATGCACGATCGAGTTCATCAGCGAGGTCTTGAGGTTGTAGTGCAGGTACACGTCGATGCGCTGCAGGCCGGCCCCCCCGTCCCCGGCCTCGACCTCGAAGGGCAATATCGAGGAAAAGGGAAACAGGATCTCCGCATCGATGTCGGGACTCAGGATCTCGAGGTCCGGGCGGGCCAGGTCGACCACCGCTGTCACGTCGTGGATTCCAGGCTCGACGACCGTGCCGTCCTGGAGCGGCAGGGCGAGCGCGACAATCCGCAGGTGCATGTTCAAGAACTTCTCCGGCGGAACCGGGACCGCACTCTCCGGAAGAGAGGTGGCATCGAACACCACCACAAAGGTCTCCCCGTCGGGGCCCGCCTGCGAATCCGAGGACAGGAGAACCTCCCCCCCCGAATCGTCCACGTAGCGCAGCTCAACCTTGGCCACCCCTTCCGAAGGCGGAGGTGACACTCCGCTGACCCTTGCCCGCACCACGACCTCGGACCAGGCCCCCAGGTAAGTGCCGCAAGTCCCCGGCTGAGGCTCGCCCTCATACTCCCCGCACCCGCAGGCGTTGAACGGGTCCACCTCCAGGTCCACCTTGGGCGTCCCGACTACCACCGGGACATCGGGTTGCACGGTCCCTTCCGGACCGCCCCTCCCCTCCGAAGCCAGCCCGTCTTCCAGCCCGGGCAGCTCCCCGGAGAGCGTGTCCGCCTCTCCGGTCCCCGCACCGCTGCACGCCCCGAGTACCAGGAGCGACAACGCCGCTCCCGCTGATTTCAGGCTGGAGACCTGTCTCATGGCGGACCTCTTATGGGGGCTATTCTACCGGGGCAAACCCATCATACCATGTCCGTGCCGCCAAGCGTGAAGTGAAATGTGGCCCCCTTGCCAAGCTCACTTTCCACCCACACCCTGCCGCCATGACGCTCCACGATCCGACGCACGATGGCCAGGCCGATCCCGGTCCCCTCGTACTCCCCCCGGGAATGCAGTCTCTGGAAGACCTGGAAGATCCGCTCGTGGTACTGCGGCTCGATGCCGATCCCGTTGTCCGCTACCGAAATCACCGCCCCGTCGCCGTTCCGCTGCCCGGAAACCACGATGCGAGGCACCTCCTCCTTCTTCCGGTATCGCAAGGCGTTGGATAACAGATTCTGGAAAAGGGCCACAAGCTGCTGCCGATCCCCCGGAATGGGAGACGGCAGCTCCGCAACCTCGATGGTACCGCCCGACTGTGACACGGCAGCGCCAAGATTCTCCGTCGCTTCCCTGACCACCGCGTTGAGATCCACGGGGGCAAACTGCTCCGCTCGACTGCGAAGCCGGGAATAGGCAAGCAGAGCATCGATCAGCTTGTCCATCCTCAAGGCCCCGTCGACCGCGATGCGGATGTACTCGTCGAGCTTGGGGTCGTTCAGCTCCCGCTGCTTGAGCCGCCTCCCAATCAGCCCGAGAAAGCTCGATACCGTCCTCAACGGCTCCTTGAGATCATGCGACGCTACGTACGTGAACTGCTCCAGCATCTCGTTGGACTGCCGCAGGGTTTGGGCATAGCTCTTGAGCCGCCCGGACGTGATGCGGTGCTCCTCGGTCTCCTTCTCCAACAGAACGTTGGCCGTCACCAGTTCCTGTGCGTGCCGCCTCAGATCCCCCTCCAGCCGGCGCCGCTCCTCCACCTCGTTCTGGAATCGCCGGTTGGCCTCCTTGATCTCATCGAGGCGGAGCTCCAGCTCCGCTCGGCTGGTCAACGCAGCGTGCCGCACCATGAACTCCCGCCTCACCTGCTTCTCGATGTTCCAGGCCATCATCGCGGCCGCCAACGCCACGATCGTCGGGTCCATGAAGAGCGACCAGGTCGTCCAATCCAGACTGCGCGTTGCGGCAAACCAGGCGTAGGTCGGCCCCATGGAAAGGGCAAACACCAGGAGCACGTAGGGCCGTGCCCCGGCAGCAAATGCAAACACGGCAAATGCCCCCAGCAGCAGTGCCCCCTGTACCCCGGTCCGGGCAACGGAGCTCGCTGCTTCGGTGCCGGTCAGGACCTCGATGTTGAGCCCGCACAGGCACCACATCAACGTCATCAGATCAAGGCAATGCAGCGCCAGGGTCAGCCTGGGGCGATGCCAGCGCCGCACCAGGGAATACACCATGAACTGCAGCCCCCCAGCGATGGCGAGAAGACGCCATCCCCACACGTGCCCGACTCCCGGGAGCTTCTTGTCCGCCTGCATCACCAGCGGCATGAGAACCAGGATCAGCCCGGCAAGCCAGCGGCCCGACACGAGCGTCCGGTATGCCTGCTCCGCACGATACTGGACCCGTACGGCAGCCGGCATCGGGATCTGGTCCGAAGTGGATGGCAGGAATGGAATCCGAAGTCCCACGAGCCAACGCCTCCTCTCGACACACTCGGATGGAAATGACTTTAGTTCAAAAGCCAGCGACAGGTCAAGCTCTCTCCACAGAGCGCAGATAGAAACATCAACTGATGGATTCGATAGGTTCTCTCGGGCGGCCGAGGGGGTTACGCTACCCCCCGTGCGCAATGTGGATGGCCTGGAGCGATGCACCGTCCGGCACAAGCCTCGACTCGAAATCCTCCGGAGCCACGAATTCCCCGTCCAGCGTCACGGCAATCAGCACATAGTCCCATCCTAGCGACCGGAGAACGGCCCCCACTGTCAGCCCTTCGGTCCACTCGACCGACTGGTTGCCATTCACCGTGATCATGCTTCCGGCTCCTGCCCATCCGCCACGAGCGCCACGATCTCCGGCAGGTCGATCCCGAGCTCGCGCAGTCGTGCAACGGTCGGAACTCCGTTCCGGTTCCAGCCGCGGCGGCGGTACACGACCTCCATGGTCTTCACGTACTGCTCCTCCCGGTACTTGCGGAGTCGGGCCACCTTGTCGGCCGTCGACAGGCCGGCCGGATCGACCCCCACCAGATCCTTGAGCTGCCGGTCGTAACGCTCGGAGCGCGACTCGTATTCCTTCACGGTCACCGGCCCGACGGCCCGATAGGGGGGGAGGTCGTGCTCCCGGGTCCCCTTGCCGAACATGTAGCTCATGCACCGCTGCAGGTTGTAAACGCGGGCCGACTGGTCCAGCATCTTCTTCTCGTCCAGCTCGATGCCCGTCATCCCTTCGAAGTACTTGAAGTAGTTCCGCACGTGTCCCGGGATCTTGTGCGGTTCCTTCTCCTTGTAGTTGTCCGCGGGGACCACATCGTTCCACAGCAGCTTGCAGAGCCCCATCAGGCCGAACCAGGTCCGCCAGAGCGGGAAGTAGTAAAGTGCCTCGGCCTTCAGCTCGAACGTCGGGAGCTGGTTGTTGACCATGTCCATGAAGATGAGCCACGCCTCGTCGTGCTGCGGCCCCTTGATGGCCATGGTGTAACCGCACTGCTGCGCCAGCGATTCCTTCGAGACGTACTGCGAGTATTCGAGCCCCTTGGCCTCCATGCCGATGTCGCGCAGGAACTGCGGGTCTCCGCGTCCCTCGTCGATCCAGCGCTCCTTGAGCCAGCGCACCCCCTGGCCCACGAGCACGCCGAATCCCTTGCCGCGGGCCATCTGGTGCAGCAGCTCGAGCGATTCGTCGCAGGCCCCGAACTTGAGCACCAGCCCCCCGGTATCCTGCGTCGTGATCACCCCGGCCTCGAAGGCCTCCATCACGAATGCAATCACCGTCGACATGGAGATGGTATCCACGCCATACGTGTCGCAGTAGAAGTTGAACTCCAGGACGAAGTCCGGGTCGAAGCAGCCCATGTTGGCGCAGCCGCCCCCGGTCTCGTACTCCGGCCCGTCCACGGTGACACGATGCCCCTTGTAGGGCCCGGTCTTGAGCTCGAACCCGTCCGCGGTCTTGGCACAGGCCATCGAGCAGCCGGGCCAGCATCCGTCGGCCTGCCCCTGCGTCAGGTACTTGTCCCGGAACACGGTCCCATAAATCTTGTGCGCATCCGCGTGCGCCCCGTATTGGAAGTTGTGGACCGGGAGCAGGTCGTACTTGTCCATCACCTGGAGGATGTTGAGCGTCCCCATCTCCCGCATCCGGCACTGGTGCGGGTCCAGGGTCGCAAGCTCCGCGTTGACCTTCATGCCCGCACTCTGGATCTTGCGAGGATCCGCGGGGCGGTTCAGGTCATCGATGATCTCGATTGCACCAGTCGGGCAGACGTGGGCACACGAGGTACAGCCGATGCAGTGCGCATCGACCTGGTGGAACGGCATGGCCACGTGGCGCTCCATTCCACGCCCGGCAAACCCGACGATCCGCTCGAGCACGAACTCCTCGCACGCAGCCGCACACCGACCGCACAGGATGCACGAGGCGGGGTCGGACTGCGCAAACTCCCCCGTCATGCGGGATGCGGTCACCCCCGTCCTGCGGGCGATCGCCTTGACCGCGGGCACGTTGGGCCAGCGCCGCAGGTACAGCTCGGCCAGCGTCCGACGGTGGCGCACCACCTCGGGAGACTCGGTCGCCACGCAAAGCGGCCCCTCGACCACGAAGTCGCAGGCCGACACGAACTCGGTGCGCCCGTCCACCTCGATCTCGCAGGTGCACAGCCGGCAGCTCCCGAGCGGCAGAAGGTCCTTGTGACGACAGAGGGTGGGTACCGTGGCCCCCCCCTCCCGGACCGCGTCCAGAAGGCGGATCCCCTTGCGGACCTCGACAGCCTTGCCATTCACGACGATGGATATCTTGTCGGCCATGGCTACTTCACCTCCTTCCCGCCGGAGCAGCAGTCGTTGCCGCCGGCCGCACCTCCCACCATCACGCCCGCAACCGCCCGGGCAGCGCTTCGCCCGAAGTTGCACTGGCACGCGGCTGCCATCAGGTCCGCCACGTCCCGCACGATGGCATCCGTTTCCCCCGTCACCGGCTTGCCCAGCAGCTCCGCACACACGTGAAGCCCTTCACGGCACGGGGTGCAGGCCCCGCAGGAGCGGGCCGCCAGCGATTCCACCAGGCTCCCCGGGCAGCAGCCCCGAAACAGCGCCGCCGGGTCCAACGCCCCCTGCCCGCCCAGCGCCTCGAACACCTGCTGCGGCGTCGGGTTGCACCCGTGGTCGTCAAACACCCGTTCCACCGCCCGGAGCGCGCCCGGAGCCAGGAACCGCTTCCACCCGCCCCGGTTCGGAACACGCAGGCCCCCGTCTCCGAAGAGCTGCGCCGCAGCAAACGCCGCCATCTCCCCGACGGCCCCGCTCCGCGCCTCCGCCCCTTCGGAAACGACGTCGGTCAGCCCATAGAACGTCGCTGCGTGGAACAACTCCCGCTCCGGTACCCCGGTGGCAAGCCCAACCTGCCGGATGGCATCGGCCGTCACGGGTCCCGAGCCGCTGCGTACCTCCTCGAGCATCGCGACGACCCGGCTGCGGTCCGCACCGTGACGGGTAACCACCTCGGCCACCGCCTTGCCCGAGCACGTCCTGTTCCCCGCCAACCGGGAATCCACCCGCCGCTGCGCTTCCGATTCGGTGATCCGCCAGCCCGGCGTGATCCCCCGGTTCTTGAGCACCACCGCCTTGACCCGCTTGTTGCGGAACACGGTCCCCACGCCGCCGCGCCCGGCCTGCTTGAGCCGCGTCACACGCCGCCGCCAGTCATAGAACGAGAAGTTCAAGACCCCCAGCCTCGTGTACTCCGCCGCCCTCCCCGCGGAGACGACCGCAACGTTCCGCTTGTCCGGCTCGCTGTCCGAGTACATCTCGGTCAGCTCCTCCGCAACCACGTGCGAGTCCACGCTTTCCTGCGGAGCCGACTCGATGGATACCCGCCGCCGCGTCGCATCGATGACCACGATGACCTCCTCCGTGGCCTTCCCGATAATCATCAGCGCATCGAAGCCGGCAAACTTGAGGTATGGGCCGAAGAAGCCCCCCACGTTGCAGTCCATCATCGAATGCGTCGTCGGAGAAATCGCAGTCACCAGGGTCTTGCCTGACCCCGGAAACGACATTGTCCCGCCCAGCGGTCCCGACGAGAAGCAGATGGGATTCTCCGGGCTGTCCCACCGCGTCTCCTTGCCGACCTCCTGGAACGTGAGCCACATGTCAAACCCCTTGCCCCCGACAAAGAGATCCTTCATCTGCGGGGTGACGGCCCTCACTTCAATCCGGTTGGCCGACAGATCCACCCGCAACCATCGGTCCGCATACCCCCGGGACAGCTCCTTGCGGCCGAACTCCAGCTCGGCCAGAACCCGGTGCGCCGCCCGCATCTCGTTGATCCTCTGGTGGCTCATGACATGTTCCTCCTGAACTCATCGATATCATGATAGAAGACACTTCCGCTCCCCGACCCTCCAGGAGCTTGCTCA
>Ga0233425_10006898_pt1 | contig 16359 bp, 18 predicted proteins | sample Watercolumn_Towu_2_FD_181712 | JGI IMG/M metagenome (GOLD analysis project Ga0233425, IMG submission 181712) | Freshwater microbial communities from Lake Towuti, South Sulawesi, Indonesia - Watercolumn_Towuti2014_140_MG | ecosystem: Environmental > Aquatic > Freshwater > Lake | place... | reverse complement strand
GAATTCGGGGGGGGGGGTACATGGCGGCCTCCCTAAAAGACCGCAGACACCCTACCGTTGCTAAAAACCATGCAACAAGTATAACCTGACAAAAAGACCACCGACAATGTTTTTCAGAGTTGCCACGATTCCCACAAAAGACCCCGCTTTTTTCACCGGCCGCCCGAAAGGGGAAACCAGTGAAGACGGGGTCTATGGTTTGCGTTTGAAGCAGCTGACGAATTTGGCGGGCCGCGTTTATCTGGGAGGAGCCTTGCGGAACCCACCACGCTCCCAAGGCCAGACCTCCACGCCATAACGGTTGCGGATCTTGCGCACGATCTTCTTCGACAGGGTGTCGGTGATGCGATCGATGAACGTCATGGATTTCGAGGCAAAGGGATCACGTTTTTCGGGGTCGCATTCATACGTCAGCCCTTCGTGAAGCGTCATCATCTCGGCACGCTCCTTCAACACGGCGGATGAGTTGAATACCCAGTCGACAAAGTCGACCTCCTCTGGCGTCCAGTTTCCAGCGGCCAATTCGAGATAGTCAATCGCCCACTCCGGGCCATGCACATTGCTGCCATGCCAGTACAAGTGCTCCGTCAGCACCGTGCGTCCGGTCAGCCCCTCAGCAATGTAGGGATTCGCGGCAATGCCCCGCCGCAGATAGGTGCAGGCCGCAACAAAGTCTTCCTCCCGAAATGCGATCAATGCCGCCTGGTACCAGTGCGCCGGTGAATTCGGTGCGCCTTTCAGGTATTCCTTCATAGCGGCTTTGTGGTCGCCCTTGAGCAAGGCGATGTCGCCCAGCAGGAAGCGTACGCCGAGGTTGTCCATCGGGCACCAGGCCAGCATCTGCTTGGCCAGCACCATGGCGGCATCGCCCTCGCGACGGTGCATCAGACCCAGCAGACTGCCATGCGCCAGACGCAGGAAAGACCGATTGTCGATTTCTGACCAGCTGATCTGACCCCTGAAACCCCTGGGCACCATGGCCAGCGCCAGGTGGTAGGCCCGTTCATACACCTCGGCAGCCTCTTCCTGTAGGCCCAGCGCCCACAGCCGGTTAGCAATAAAGTTCTGGATTTCCAGGTTGTAAGGCGTGGTCGCCTCCAGCTTGCGGGCCTGCATCAGGGCCTGCTTGTGGGTGAGTTGCCCGGCCTCGATCCGGTCGATCAGCACGTCGAGTGCTTCTTCATCCTGCCAATTGCGCGCAAAGCGGCCGTACTGGGTGAGTTTGCCCGTTTCGGGGTCATCGAAGACTTCAATGGTGAACGGCAGCGTGTCTTGCGCCAGGTTGGCATTGGGCTTGTCCAGGTCAGATTTCTTCTTGGGCATGTTCGGATCCGTAAGCCTCAGGGGTAGCGAGCGTAGTGCCGACCTTGCCTGATTGAGTGGTATAGGTGCGGCCGTTGTTGGCGATATAGCGGCGCAAGTCCGGCGCCAGCGCCTCGGGCACGATCAGCACCGTCATGCCCATGGCTTCCGCCATGCGCTCGATGGACGACAAACGCGGATCGCGTTTGCCGCTTTCAATTTCCGACAGGTGCTGTGGCGACATGCCCACCTTGGCAGACAACATTTCCAGCGTCAAACGACGCTGGTTGCGCTGGCGACGCAGAAAGGCGGGAATCAGGGTGTCCATGGGCGAAGCGTAGCGCAACGGCAGTGCAATTACTCATACGATCGTGTGATTTCGTCACCACAACGCAAAAAAGACCCCGTCTTCACCTGCCACCCAAGATGGGGAGCAGATGAAGACGGGGTCCATGGTTTGCGATCTCTGTCGAGTCAATCGCTACCGATGAATCGCCTGCAGGGGCAATCTACCTGGGCACGCCGCGCCACTTGTCGAAGCTGCGCGCACCGGTGTAACCGAGGTAGCCGGCGCCGAAGAGCCACCACAAACTCTCTGGCACAGCATTGAGCAGCTTGGACAAGTTCTCCGCTGCCTGAAACACCTCGGCGGGCCACCAGATACCGATGATGCTGCCAATCACCGACAGCATGATCACGCCGTAGATCACATACAGGAAGGTCGGACGGGCACGACTGGTCCACGGATCGGCTGAATTGGCTTCCGCCAGGATGGCCGAAAGGCTGACCTGCATTTCCTGCAGGGCCTGCTGACCCTCAGCCTGGAACAAGGCGAGCTTGGCCTGCTCGCGTTGGGCCGGATCGGGAATCAGACGATCGATCAACTTGGCACCGGCTTCGAAGAGGCCCGGGGCAAGCGTAGTAAAGAGTGGATTCACTGGGTACCTCCAAACAGTTTCAGTTTCAATACCGTGCCCGCCAGCAAGGCCATCACCATGCCGGTCACCAGCATCTTGATGATGGTCAGGCCGGCGGTTTTCTTGGCCTCGTTGAAGGCATCGAGCAGGTTTCTGAGCTCACGGATGTCGTGGGCGGCATCCTCGCCATCGAGCCCGACCTCATGCAGGGCATGGCGAGCGCCACGCTCGGCGGCCCGTTCCAGCAGGGCCTCGAATTCATCATGGGGCATGACCACCATGCCGTCTTTCAGTATCGGTTCATTCATCTCGGATTTCCTCCATGGCAAATACCCGCGCAGGCACACCTGGCGGGCGGATGTGGACAGACGATCTGTAGAGGGGGAGTTACTGGTCGGCGCTGCTATCGGCGCTATGCACCGCCGGATGCTCGGCCACGCAGGTGATTTCCACCTGCTCGCCACGCGGGCGCACCGCGATCACCCGGGCCAGCAAGCTCCATTGCTCGGCGATGCCAAACGCGAAATGGGTGCGCTCGGACGACAGGCCCGTTTCGAGTGGGATGTCGGGAAACTCCGCGAGGACCACTTGCTGCGCATCACTGCCCGGCATCACCCCATATGGACCACTGACCCCGCCATCACGACGACGCAGAGCCATCACATGTGGCTGGCCCTCCGTGAAATGGACCGGCTCGGAAAGCGTGGCGGTGTGGGTGTCGGCCTCCCAGGCGACGATCTCGCCGCCGGTCCCCCAACTGGGCATGTCATGGGCAATGGCGATCAGATCGCCATAGGTGGGGATCAGGCCTTCGAGCTCGGTGCGCAAAGTGATGATGCGGCGGCGGTAACGGTTGGCGGCAGCCAGGTACAAGCCTTCACGCACCGCATGGGCTTCGGTGGTACAGCCAAAGAGCCGCAGCTTGGCTGGATTGGTGCTGCTGGAGCCCGGAAGACTCACGGTGACTTCATCCGGCTTCCAGGTACGGCTGCTGAAGAACTCCACCGTCACCGCATCCGCTGTCTCTTCACCCGGCATCACGTACTGGATCTTGAGACTGTTCTTGACGATGTTGCGCGGACTGAAGAGTGCCACCGGCAAGGTCCTGGCTTCATCGCGCACGAGGCGCACAATGCCGCCTTGCAGGAAGGGCACGGCCCGGCCACAGCGCGCCACCCGGGTCAGCGCCTCCCACACCGTGACCTGCTGGTCAAAGACGCCATCGAACTGGTCGCCCCGGCTGCCCCAGACCTGATCGAGTTGGGCCAAGGCGGCCAGATCAATCCGGGCATCCGGCAGTTTGGCGCCGTAGCTCGCGCGCAGAATGTCGGCAAAGGCCCAGGCAATCGAACGCGTGGGCATGGCAGCGGACCAACCGGAGTCCGCCGACCAGGCCGGCAGCTTGCGCGTGACGATGCAGTTGATGAGACGGCTGGAGCGCTGTGACAGGTTGTCAGTGGCGCGCATGCGGATCGCCAGCAGCGTCACATTGTCCGGAAAGGTATTCGGGAAAGTGATGCCGCCGGCCAGATAGCCCCGCGCCTCACCCCAGCGTACCTCATGCCCGGCACGTGAGTTGGTGTCTTTGCCATCGAGCCGCGTGGCCCGCACTTCGTAACGCCCCGGGCTGACCGGGTATTGGTAGGACATGCGCTGCGGCGTGGTCGTGGCAGCGGTCAGGCTCTCGCTGCCCAGCGTGAACCAGCCATTCAGTGGATCGCCCTCGGCATCGATGGCCCGGGCCTCGACCTTCCAGCTGGCACTGCGGCTGTCCAGGCCGCCAGCGTCGTTGGCGTAATAGAGCCCGCGCGGCAACAGGATGTCGATGCCGATGTGCGTCACTTCACTGTCAGCCGGGTTGATGGCAAAGCCCCCGGTCCAAGTGCCAGCCACCAGTTCCTGCCCCGCCACCTCAGGCGCGGTGACCACATCCGGATTGAACAGCGTGACCGGGCTACCCGGTGGCACGATCTGGTAGGTCACTTCCTCGAAGGCGCTGATCGGCGTGTCCTCGATGCGGATCTGCTCGATGCCGTACTCACCGAGTCCGATGCAGTGCAACTGGTGCAGGTATTGCTCGTTGGACTGGTATTCACCATAGGGCGTGGCCGCCAGGTCCGGATAGACCAGGTGACGACCGTAGACGACCGGGATGGGCTGCGCCAGCCGCGCATAGTTGCCTTGGCCTTGCAGGCTGTAGGTTGGGGATGGCTGGGCCAGACTGCCGCCCGATCCGGCAAAGGACGGCATGTTCGGCGTGGGCAGCGGTACCAGCGCGCTGACCAGCGCCGAACCCGCCATCGTGATGATGGCTGAGCCCACCGCCGTGGCCACTGAACCAGAGAACCCGAGGCTCGCCCCCAGCGCACCGCCATAGACGTTGGCCACCACCATCACCGCGATCATCAGGACCGTGCGCAGCGGATTCTTGCCACCGCCTCCACCACCCCCGCCGCCCTGCGGCAGAGTGATGAAGAGCACCACACCGTCGATGGGCGTGACCGCCCAGTCCGCACGCAGCACCGGCGTGCCGTTCTTGATGCAGACGGTGGGCTGATCGAACTCGGCAATGCCCTGGGTGCCCAGCCACTGGCGAATGGTCTGGCTGGGGTTTGCCTCAATGACTTCGCGCTGGCTGGGCTGGAAGGGGTTGCGCAACACAACAACAACAGCCCCCACGCTCCCTTCGGTCGCTGCCCCCCGAGGGGGTGCAATGCCCGCCTTGGGGCGGCCCGGCGGCGGGCATTCTGTCGCGCGTTGCTGTGCGTGAATCACAAGTTCTCCACGAATCGGTAATAGCCTTCCACCCGCCAGCCGTGCAGCAGGAGTTCGGGCAGCTTCTGGAAGACCACGCCCGCATCCTTGACCGCATGGAGAACGCCACCGCCATCGACCGCCAGCCATACGCCCACATGCACCGGGCGGCGGGACTGGCGCAGCAGGACGGCATCACCTTCGATCGGGGTAGCGACGATCGTCCAGCGTTGTCGCTCGGGGTGGTCGCGAAAGGTCGTCATCACAGTGCGCAGGTCGTTGGCATCCACCGGGATTTCCGGGAGGTCTCGGCCAAAGTGCTCGCGCTGGATGGCGAGGAACAGGCCCCAGCAGTCATAGGCTTGCGGCCCGCGCGCACCGGCGCGCCAGGGCCGACCGATGAGCTCGGTCGCCCAATGCAAGTTCATGTTCATCGGGTCAGGCCCGGGAAGGTCCTGGCGGTGTAGCTGATGCCCGGGAAGGCCTTGTTGCCCACATCCAGCATGCGCGCCCGACCGGTCACACGAAAGATGTCAGCCTCCACTTCGGTCAGTACCAGGTGAATCGGCGGATCCATCTGCGGGCCTTCCAGATCGGTCGACAGATACGGCCGATAGGTCACTTCGATCACCGACTGCGACTCAGCCGCCGCATCCAGATGCCGCACGATTTCTCGCGAGACGTTGTCCAGGGTGACGGTGATTTCCGGCACGGGCAGGGTGTCCACCGGCGGCAGGTCCAGTTCAAACCCCATCGCCACGAACTGCACACGTTCACCGGCTTGCAGCGGTGCCTGCGATTCCAGCTGGGCCCACAGATCGCTGGTGTCGCGCACCGCGCGAATGGCAACAGGCAGTCCTGCGTCATCCACGAATGCCGGGTGCCGCAATTCGAGTGTGTGCAGGATGATCTGCTCGGACGGGGCGCTGGCGTAGGCCTCTTTGATCGCTTCAGATAAAGCGGTATTCGGCATGGCACCCCCTACAGAATGACGGGGTAAGGCACGTAGCTGGTTTCGCTGTCGTCCTCGGGCAACTGCGCCTCGCCCGCGAGGCGCTGCTGGCCAAACAGAAAGGAGTTTGAATGAGCACATCAACCGCAACGTCCGGGGTGATCGGCCGAATCGCGCGCCTGCCCGACATCCCATTCGAAGAGATCAAATCGCTGTGGCAGCAGATTTTCGGCACCCCGATGCCGACGCACAACCGCCAGTACCTGGAACGGCGCATTGCCTACCGGCTGCAGGAACTGGAGTTCGCCCAGCAACAACCGGCAGTTCTGGAACGGAACAAGGCGCGCATCGACGCACTGTTGGAACGCACGAAGCCAAAAGCAAAGGCCGGTCGAGGAGAACTGGTCAAACTGGCCCCGGGCACGGTGCTGACTCGTGAATTCGGTGACGCGGTCCATCGCGTGGTCGCCATGCCGGATGGCCAGTTTGAATACCAGGGCAGATCGTACCGAAGCTTGACCGCCATCTCGAACGAGATCACCGGGACGCGGTGGTCTGGCCCGGCATTCTTCGGCCTGCGCGGGAAATCCATCACCGGAGGTGCCAAGTGAACGCACCGGACAGCAGCATCAAGAAACGCATGCGTTGTGCGGTCTACACGCGCAAGTCCACCGACGAGGGGCTCGACCAGGAATACAACTCCATCGATGCCCAGCGGGATGCCGGCCACGCTTACGTAGCCAGCCAGCGCGCCGAGGGGTGGATTCCGGTCGCCGACGATTACGACGATCCGGCGTTCTCGGGCGGCAACATGGAGCGCCCGGCGCTCAAACGCCTGATGACCGATATCGAGGCAGGCAAGATCGACATCGTGGTGGTCTACAAGATCGACCGCCTGACGCGCAGCCTTGCCGACTTCTCCAAGATGGTCGAGGTGTTCGAGCGCCAAGGGGTGTCCTTCGTGTCGGTCACCCAGCAGTTCAACACCACCACGTCGATGGGGCGGCTGATGTTGAACGTCTTGCTGTCGTTCGCCCAGTTCGAGCGTGAAGTGACCGGGGAACGCATCCGCGACAAGATCGCTGCCAGCAAGCGCAAGGGGAAATGGGTCGGTGGTGTGCCGCCCCTGGGTTACGACGTGGCCAACCGAAAACTGGTGATCAACGAAGCCGAGGCAGCAGTGGTGCGGCGCATATTCACCGACTACCCACGCGTCGGTTCGACAACGATGCTGGTGCAGCAACTGCGGTACGAGGGGGTGACCACCAAGTCGTGGATTGCACAGTCAGGCAACGACCGGGTGGGGAAACTGATCGACAAGGGCGCGCTCTACAAGATTCTCAACAACCCGATCTACATCGGCGACATCCGCTTCAAGGGAATCTGCTACCCCGGCGAGCATCAGGCCATCGTCACCCAGAGCGAATGGGAAGCGGCACAGTCTGCGCTGGCGTCGAAGCCAAACGGTGCCAGGAAACAACAACCGAGAACCGAACGCCCGGCGCTGCTCAAGGGACTGCTTTTCACTACGGATGGACGTGCCATGACACCCCATGCAACCAAGAGTCGAGGCAGGCTTTACCGCTATTACCTGCCCATGCGCGATGCCAAGGAAGGATACGGGGCGTCGGGCATGAAAATGCTTCCCGCCGGAGAAATCGAAGAAGCTGTCATGGCGCAGTTGCGGGGGATCATGCGTTCGCCGGAGGTGGTCGCCCAGGTCTGGCGCGAGATCAGCCGGCTCAAGGACAAGGCGACCGCCGGCATGAGCGAGATGCAGGTCGCCGTGGCGCTGAACCGCATCGATCTGGTGTGGGATCAGCTGTTTCCCTTGGAGCAGTACCGGATCGTTCAGTTGCTGGTAGACCGCATCGTCGTTTCGCCCAACGAACTCCAGGTGAAGTTGCACCCCAACGGCGTCGAGAACCTCGCGCTCGATGTCATCCGTGATCCAAACCGACAGCGCACCGGCAAGCAGACCAAGTCAGAGGAGGCGACAGCATGAGACATACGATACTGGAATTTCCGGGTGAGCCGATGGTGCTCCGAGCTGCCGACGGCACGGTGATAGTGTCGATTCCGATCCGGATCAAACGCTATAGCGGGCGGCGGCAGGTGGTCGTGCCCCAGGGTATTTCCGCGACCCTGACCGGAGAACGTGCACCAACCGCCATCCAGATCGCCTTGGCACGGGGCCACCGGTGGATGCGCCAGGTTGAGAGCGGCAAGGTGGCCAATCTCACCGAGATCGCCAAGCAGGAAAAGCTCGACCGCAGTTACGTCAGCCGAATGGTCAACCTGACCACGCTGGCTCCTGACATCGTCACCGCAATTCTCGACGAGACCCTGCCGGAGAACGTGTCGCTGTTCGACCTCGCTGTCGACACTCCCTTGTCGTGGGAGGATCAGCGGCGACGCGTTGATCATGCCGCCTCCAAGCCCCGACGTGCGGGCAATCAGCCACCGGCTGCGCAGACTTGAGGATGTTTTCTCTTTCTCTCAAGTTGCCGCAGCAAGGCAATACTCGAAAAAACCGGCAGCGGCAAAACTCGCGCAACCCCATGAATTGAAAAGGGGCCGTCTTGTGGACTTGGCCGTTTGCGCGTCCGCATAAAACAGAGAAAAGAGAGTGAGAACCGCCTGGAAAAGTCGGAAATCTGGTGACCCGACCGGCAGCCAAGTCCGCAAGCAGAAGCGAGAAACCCCGCGAGACGTGGCGTCTGGCGGGGTTCATCGGAATGCAAAGAGTGTGCTTTGCAAATTTTAGTGGTGGAGCAGGCGGGAATCGAACCCGCGTCCGCAAGCCCTCCACAGACAGATCTACATACTTAGCTGTGTTGTTTGATTTAGCCGGATAACCACCAACGAGCAAGCGTTTATCAAGCGAGTCACCTTAAGTTTAATGCCGTATCAAGTAACCCGATACGACACGATCCTCTCTAAATGACGCTGCTGCGGTTGCCCGCCCGGCCGAGAGGCCTTCCGGTGCAGCGTCCGGCTGGATTAAGCAGCCAGAGCGTAAGTTTCGTCGTTTGCGACTATACTTTTTCAGATGGATTTACGAGGGAACCTGAATCCTCGGTATGCCCTGCACTGCTTTGCAACCCACGTCGAAACCTGGTCAGCCCCAATGCAACTTCTTCGACGAACCAATTGCCAACAAGTTCATCCAAAATTGGATTATACGGCTTTTTCACACCGCCGCCCATTGTTAAAAAGCTGGCGATGATTACAATATGGGGATGACCATGCCAAAAATCAATAGCCCCGAATTGTGGCAACACCTGCTGCTATGGCCAGATGCAGCCAGCAACAAGTACACCCGCGGCAGCGCGCTGATTGTGGGCGGCTACCCCATCACCGGCGCCGCGCGCCTGGCAGCACTGGCTTGTGCTAGAGTTGGTGCGGGCATCACCGCTATCGCCTGCCCGCAAGTTGCGCTGCCGATTTATGCCAGCAGCATGATGAGTGTGATGACAAAACCTTTTGATTCAGAAAAAGATTTTCATGCACTCATCGGTGACGAGCGTATCAACGCCTACTTGATTGGCCCCGGTGCGGGGCTTAGGCGCGAAACGATGGCACAAGCGCTTGCGATTCTGGCTAGAAACAAACCTTGCGTCCTCGATGCCGACGCCATCAAGTCCTTTACCGGCCATTTGGCTGCACTGCGCAATGCGATACAGGCGCCCTGCGTAATCACCCCGCACGAAGGTGAGTTCAGACACCTGTTCGACCTGGGTGAAGACAGAAAAAGCGCAGTAATGCATGCCGCCCAGCAAACAGATGCAGTTCTATTGCTGAAAGGCAGTGACACCTTCATCGCACACCCGGACGGACGTTTAGTAGTGAACAAAAACGCCCCTGCCACACTTGCTACTGCTGGCTCGGGCGATGTGCTAGCCGGTATCATCACCGGCTTGCTGGCACAAGGCATGCCGGCTTTCGAGGCTACGATGGCCGCCTGCTGGATACACGCCGAGTCAGCAAGGTTGTTTGGTGTTGGCCTGATTGCCGAAGATTTGATAGAGATGCTGCCGACAGTACTGGCTGAACTTTTGGGCTAGGCGCGCCTATTATTGCTTTTCATAATTGCGCTTTGTTCGCGTTTCCAATCTTTTTCTTTCTCCGCTTCCCGCTTGTCATGCTGTTTCTTGCCTTTGGCCAGGCCAATCTGCAGTTTGACGCGCCCTTTGCTAAAATGCATATCCAATGGCACCAGAGTATAGCCAGCACGCTCTACCTTGCCGATGAGTTTTGCGATCTCTTCCTTATGCAGCAATAGTTTGCGTGTTCTGGTGGCGTCCGGCCTAATATGTGTGGAAGCCGCGCCTAGCGGCGTGATGTGGCAGCCGAGCAGATACAACTCACCGCGCTGGATGATGACGTATGACTCCTTGAGATTGGTGCGACCATCCCGGATTGCCTTAACTTCCCAGCCTTCCAGCACAATACCGGCTTCATATTTCTCTTCGATAAAATAATCGAAAAACGCTTTTTTGTTTTGTGCGATGCTCATGCAATAGGGTAAATGGCTTAAAATTGCTATTTTACGCTAGTTTGTATTGAGGCATGTATCAGGTAGAAAAATCCGCGCTCGTGATGCAATCGGCAGAAAAGATGTTTCATCTAGTGGACGCGGTTGAGGATTACCCGAAATTTCTGCCGTGGTGCGGTGGTACAGAAGTACATTTGCGGGACGATGTAACGACAAAAGCCACGATTCATATCAACTACCATGGCCTCAAGCAGCATTTCACCACACAGAACATTAAAACATTTCCCACGCACATGCAGATCGTTTTTGTAGACGGGCCGTTCAAGACACTAGAAGGCGAATGGCAATTTTTCAAATTACAAGAGAATGCCTGTAAAATCACATTCAGGTTGCAATATGCATTTAACCACCCGTTGCTGGAAAAAGCCATTGCGCCGATTTTTGGCCATATCGCCAATACTTTTGTGGATCATTTCATCAAGTACGCTGACCAGACCCGATTACCATGAACCAGAATACCATTATGGTTGAAGTTGCCTATGCCCTGCCGCACCAGCAGTTGATTATCCCTGTGCAACTTCCCGAAAACACCACGGCAGAGCAAGCTATCATCGCTTCTGGTATCCAGAAGAAGTTTCCCGAGATTGATCTGAAAGTGAACCAGATAGGCGTCTTCGGCAAACTGGCTCGACTGGACAGCCCATTGCGTCACATGGATCGCGTAGAGATTTATCGCCCGCTGATTGCCGACCCGAAAGCGGTACGCAAACAACGCGCCGATGAAGGTAAAGTCATGAGAAAAGGCGGTGGGGATGCACCGCCTTCAGCCATAGATTAATCACACGGTTAATTGCAATACTCGTTGATCTCGTCCTGCGCTTTGGCCATACCGCTCTGCAGATCGGCTTCGCCCAGATACTCACGCTCACCTTGCTCATTGGTCTTATAAACGCGCCCACCTTGCCTGTAAGTTTCCATATTGGCGCGCGCGGCTTTACAGTTCTCGGCCTTCAACTTGGCTTGGGCTTCTTTTTCCTGCTTGTTTTTCTTCTCGGCTTCGGCATTGCGGCGGCGTTGTTCAGCAGCCTCTTCAACAGATTCTGCTTCGGCCTCAGCCTTACCATCTGACACCACTCCGGGCTGTCCGACCTCGGCAGGTTTCCCAGGAGTTGTCGTTGCAGCAGGGGCAGGTGTCGTAGCAGGCGTTGCTGCGGCAGGAGAAAGCGGCACTTTGCCCGTAGGCTTGGCAATCGGCTTCCCGCCCATGGATTCTTGTTTGGCATAAGGTGGTGGTGGTGTATCGGTATAACGAATGCGGCCATCTTTATCGCGCCATTTATATATTTCGGCCGCAACTGGCAACGCCAAAAGTAGCGCGCAGACCATCATCAAAAACTTCAAACTCGCTTTTCTCATCGTGACCCTTCTTTGCCAGAGTATCCGGCTCATTCTATCTCATGCAGGCTATATTTGTACAAACTGTCTTAAACAAAGGCTTTAAGTCATTGTAATTGTGGTTAAAACGCGACAGAATAAATCACGTTGACAGCCTGCGCAACGGGTTCATATGTTGAAAATATGCTTGCAAAATCGCCTTCAAAACACAAATTCTGTATAATCGCGTTTTGGAATTTAAGGACTCCACATGCGTTTGCTGCAACAAGCCCTCACGTTTGACGATGTTTTGCTCGTTCCTGCACACTCGGTCGTCATGCCGCGCGAAGTTAACCTGGCAACCCAACTCACCCGCAACATCAAACTCAATATCCCGTTGATCTCCGCCGCGATGGATACCGTGACTGAAGCACGCCTGGCAATTGCACTGGCTCAAGAGGGTGGTATCGGCATCATTCACAAAAACATGAGTGTTGAGCAACAGGCATCCCGCGTGTCCCGCGTCAAACGTTTCGAATCCGGCGTGGTGATCGACCCTGTCACCATAGACCCGAACATGTCGGTGCGTGATGTTCTCACCCTTACAAGATTACACAAGATTTCCGGCCTGCCGGTAGTCAAAGACGGCAAAGTGGTCGGCATCGTCACCAACCGTGATTTGCGTTTCGAGACCAATCTGGATCAAGCCGTCAGCAACATCATGACCCCAAAAGAGCGCCTGGTCACCGTCAAGGAAGGCGCAAGCCGCGAACAGATCATGGGCTTGCTGCACAAACACCGTCTGGAACGCCTGCTGGTCGTGAACGATACTTTTGAACTTAAAGGCCTGATCACTGTAAAAGACATCCAGAAATCTACCGAGCACCCGCATGCCTGTAAAGATAGCAAAGGCCGCCTGCGCGCAGGTGCTGCCGTAGGCGTAGGCGAAGGCACCGATGAACGCGTCGCCGCCCTGGCAGAAGCCGGTGTGGACGTGATCGTGGTAGACACCGCTCACGGCCATTCCCAAGGCGTGCTGGACCGTGTGACCTGGGTGAAGAAACACTTTCCAAAAATTGAAGTCATCGGCGGCAACATCGCCACTGCAAGCGCAGCACGGGCGCTGGTGGATGCCGGGGCTGACGGCGTGAAGGTCGGCATCGGCCCAGGCTCCATCTGTACCACGCGTATCGTGGCTGGTGTCGGCGTTCCGCAGATCACTGCCATCGCCAACGTCGCCAAAGCGCTGGAAGGTACCGGCGTACCATTCATTGCCGACGGCGGCATCCGCTATTCCGGCGACATCTCCAAAGCCATCGCAGCCGGTGCCCATTCCGTGATGCTGGGCGGCATGTTCGCGGGTACCGAAGAAGCGCCAGGCGAGATCGAACTTTATCAGGGCCGCTCCTACAAATCCTACCGCGGCATGGGCTCCGTCGGCGCGATGCAGAAAGGTTCCAGCGACCGCTACTTCCAGGATAATAACGGCAATGTGGACAAACTAGTGCCGGAAGGTATCGAAGGCCGTGTACCTTACAAAGGCAGCGTGCTTGCCGTGATTCACCAGTTGATGGGCGGCTTGCGCGCTTCAATGGGCTATGTGGGCTGCGCCACCATCGAAGAGATGCGCAACAGGGCAGAATTTGTACAGATCACCAGTGCGGGCATGCGTGAATCGCACGTGCACGATGTACAGATCACCAAAGAGGCGCCGAACTATCGTGTTGACTAGTAGAGAGTAGTGAGTCAAGAGTCGAGCGCAAACTGAGCATCAAAGTGGCTATCAAAGATTATCGAGACCTCTTGGTATGGCAAAAAAGCATGTCTCTCGCCAAAGAAATTTATCTGTTTACCGAAAGCTTTCCGCAACACGAAATTTACGGAATTACCAATCAAATGAGACGTTCAGCCGTTTCGGTGCCATCTAATATTGCAGAAGGGCATGGACGGGAAGCGCCAAAAGAGTTCGCAAGATTTTTGCGCATTGCACGCGGCTCACTATCCGAACTCCAAACACAACTTTATTTGTCCACCGATTTAAACTACGGCGATAACACTCAATTTAATAACTTAATGGCTGCAAGCGAGGAAATTGGTCGAATGTTACGCGGCTTACAAAACACTCTCGACTCTCAACTCTCTGCACTCGACTGATTATGCACTCAAAAATTCTTATCCTTGATTTCGGCTCCCAAGTCACACAGCTGATTGCGCGCCGCGTACGCGAAGCACATGTCTATTGCGAGATCCATCCTTGCGACGTTTCAGACGAATTCGTAAAGAACTTTGGGGCGAACGGCATCATTCTTTCTGGTAGCCATGCCAGCGCTTATGAAGAAGATACCGACAGGGCACCACAGGCGGTGTTCGAACTGGGCATACCAGTGCTTGGCATTTGTTACGGCATGCAGACTATGGCCCTGCAACTGGGCGGCAAGGTCGAGGCCGGCCACAAGCGCGAGTTCGGCTATGCACAAGTGCGCGCGCGCGGCCACTCTTCCCTGTTCCGCAACATCCAGGATGCGACGAATGCTGAAGGCCATGGCTTGCTGGACGTATGGATGAGCCACGGCGACAAAGTGACCGAACTGCCGCCCGGCTTCAAAGCCATCGCCAGCAACGAAACGACACCCATCGCCGCGTTTGCGGATGAGGAGCGCAAGTTTTACGGGGTGCAGTTCCACCCGGAAGTGACGCATACCAGACAAGGCCAGGCCATGCTGGAGCGCTTTGTACTGGATATCTGCCAAGCCAAGCCTGACTGGATCATGAAAGACCATATCGCCGAAGCGATTGAAAAGATTCGCGCACAAGTGGGTGATGAAGAAGTGATTCTCGGCCTCTCCGGTGGCGTGGATTCCAGCGTCGCTGCGGCATTGATACACCGTGCGATTGGCGACCAGCTCACTTGTGTATTTGTCGACCACGGCTTGCTGCGCCTGGATGAAGGCAAAATGGTCATGGAAATGTTCGCCGGCAAGCTGCATGCCCGCGTCATCCACGTGGATGCAACCGAACAGTTCATGGGCAAACTTTCCGACGTCAGTGACCCGGAAGCCAAACGCAAGATCATTGGCCGCGAGTTCGTGGAAGTCTTCAAGGCCGAAGCCGCCAAACTGAAAGCCGGGGACGCTGGACATAAAGGCGCGACTTTCCTGGCACAAGGCACCATCTACCCGGATGTGATCGAATCCGGCGGTGCGAAATCCAAGAAAGCAGTGACCATCAAGAGCCATCACAATGTCGGTGGCTTGCCTGAGCAACTGGGCTTGAAATTGCTGGAGCCGCTGCGCGACCTGTTCAAGGACGAAGTGCGTGAACTCGGCGTAGCGCTTGGGTTACCGCATGATATGGTCTATCGCCACCCTTTCCCAGGGCCTGGCCTGGGTGTACGTATTCTGGGCGAAATCAAACAGGAATACGCAGACTTGCTGCGCCGCGCCGATGCGATCTTTATCGAGGAGCTGCGCAACACCCTCGACGAGAAAACCGGCAAGAGCTGGTATGACCTGACCAGCCAGGCTTTCACGGTTTTCCTGCCGGTCAAATCAGTCGGCGTGATGGGCGATGGCCGCACCTATGACTATGTGGTCGCCCTGCGTGCAGTGCAAACCAGCGACTTTATGACCGCGCATTGGGCAGAGCTGCCTTACGCCTTACTGGGACGCGTTTCCAACCGCATCATTAACGAGGTGCGTGGCATTAACCGCGTCGTATATGACATTTCCGGCAAACCGCCGGCTACGATTGAGTGGGAGTAGTTTTTCTACTTTAAGTTGTTGATTATTAACAATTAACAACTTACACAAAAGTTTCACACAACCCAAAATCCTGTTGATTTTATAGGGCTTTGAAATTACAGTTACACAGAATGTTGCACATTGCTGCTACTACTGCGAACCGTAATTACTCAAAGCCCTATGTCACTTAAAAAGCGTACATTTAGCGACAACGAAATTGCGATATACGACGACGCTGTTATATACATGCGTGGCGAGTATTGGCAATTTAGGATGTGGCTGAATAAGGAAGGCAAATACGCTCGATTCAGTCTACGTACACGTAGTCGTAGCACAGCAGAAGATAAAGCAAAGCAGCACTACCACGCTATTAAAGCAGAGGAAATTGCTGGCAAGCGTTACTTCTCACGCACAACTAAAGCAGGTGTTGACTTGTATTTGCAGCAACGTTGGAAAGACGTTGAAGCTAACTTAATTGTTAAGGGTAGATACAAAACAATACAGACGCACTTGGAGCATTGGCTAGACTTTATTAAGCGTGACACAAAACTTAAGGAGCTAGAGCGTACAGACTGCGAGAACTACTATCACTCGCGTACAAAAAACAAAAAAGGCGCAAGCATAAGAGTTAGCCAAACAACAGTTGAGAATGAACAAAGCACAGTTAATGCAATGATGAGTTGGCTGTACAAGAACAAAGTGTAATCCCCCCATATTTAGGCACAGCTAAAAGTAGGGGTTAAATGACGATCAATCAGTTTCCTTGGTGGTACACCGCCAATGGCTGAATGAGGTCTTTCGTTATTATAAGTCCAAAGCCAT
>Ga0233425_10006897_pt1 | contig 16361 bp, 11 predicted proteins | sample Watercolumn_Towu_2_FD_181712 | JGI IMG/M metagenome (GOLD analysis project Ga0233425, IMG submission 181712) | Freshwater microbial communities from Lake Towuti, South Sulawesi, Indonesia - Watercolumn_Towuti2014_140_MG | ecosystem: Environmental > Aquatic > Freshwater > Lake | place... | reverse complement strand
GAACTCCGAGGGCTGAAGTATATCGGCGGGGCCGATGGGACCACAATGCAGAGGACGTTCACCAAGAACGAGGTCGTCAAGGTGGTCGCTGCGCCGCAGACGGCCCTCTGCGCCGAGGTCAACAAGGCGATGAATGCCCTGGGCGACGGGCAGTGGGAAGTCGTGTTCGTGAGTATCATCAGCGTCATCGCTCGCGATACCCAGACCGATCCGCTCCTGCGCCTTAACCTCCTGCGACAGATCGTGCCCGTGGTCTGCGCGGGCAGCCTGCCGCTGTCGCGCCTTCTGGCCCCCAACGTGGAAGTGCTGCAGCAGGCCAAGGCCGACGCGGCGGCAAACTGGGTAGACCCGGACGACGAGGCGGGCCGGGCCGCGAGCAAGCAGGCAGCCATCGACCTGGCGGCATTTCCCGACGTGAGCACGGTGGCCCAGGCTGCTACGGGAGAACTGACCTCGCTGCACCCCAAGATCGGCACCGAGTACCAGTGGATCGGATGGCTGGAGCAGCCCGAGGAAGGCGTCTGGCGGTGTGTCAGCGAGTCGCCCCCGGCCATGTTTGGCACGCTGGTCGTGCTTCGGCCGGCCGGCGCAAAGACGGCCGTCGAGCCCGTGGGCCTGCTCAAACACGCCAATCCCGCGATCGAAGCCAAAAAGGGCCCTGGCTTGGTCGAAGGCCGGCCGGTGTTCCTGGTCGTCTCGCCCGAGAAGTAGTTTCCCCGATACGCCACTTGGAACGGCGCGTGGAACATGGTAAGATGATCTGCTGTTTCCACGCTGGAGTGCTGTATGACGAAAAAAGAAGAGGCCATCGAAGTCGAGGGCGTAGTGACGGAAGCCCTGGCGAATACCCGCTTTCGGGTGCAATTGGACAGCGGCCACAAGGTGATCGCGCACGTGGCCGGCCGGATGCGAAAGAACTTCATCCGCATTGTCCCCGGCGACAAGGTGCGCGTCGAACTCTCTCCTTACGACCTGACCAAGGGGCGTATTACCTACCGCGAGCGTTAGAATCGGCGGGGGTCATCCCCGTCCGTTCTCAGGCATCTGTGTCTTCTGATGGCCGCGCCGTTCGGCGCGGTAAGGCCCGCAGAGCATCGGCAACGGTAGCACTTTGCCAGATTTGCCGTAGTCGAGAGGGGGGTAGATCAATGCCCAACTATTGTGAAGTTTTGAAAAAATCCTGACCAAGTGCTTGCAATAATTGTAGGGAAATGGTAGGATGAGTGGCTGACGGGTTTCCATATCCTGTGGAAATCCTTGTGGCGGTGGTTCCACGGGGGAGCTTTCCGCCGTCAGGTCGGGCTTTTTTGCCGCTCGTGAGGCAGCGTCCTCGGCACGTTCTTTTTGCCGAACCACCGGAAAGGTGAGCGCGTTGGCCTCAGTCTCTTGTCTGCCGTGATCCGGCTGCGCCTGCGCCTTGCCCTGTGGTCAAGGGCCGCGCCAACGGTCCCCCTTTCGGCACGACGTGTTCGAGGACACCGTTCTTACGGGCCATGCGGTTCGCGCTCGCCGGGGGCAGACCGCAAGCCGGTTACTACGGCATTAACACCGAGGCTTCTGACAGGCTGCAACCGAATTGCCTCCAACGGCGCGCCATGCCGGAGAGCGATGCGTTTCGTTTGGGCCGGTCAGGAGCCGCTGCAAGAAACGTGGAGTCGAATATGAGCATCTTCGCGCGGCTCGCGGGCTGTCGGGTGATTGCGTCCCTTGCTCTGATGGTGTTCTGGCTAGGGGCGACAGCCCACGCCGTCACCCGCACCTGGGTCCTTAACGGCAATGGAAATTGGGTGGACGGGCCGAACTGGTCGGGCGGGGTGGCCCCGACGATCGGCGACCCGGCGCGGATCGACAACGGCTACACCGCCTCGGTCAACCCCGGCAACGCGGCCACCTGCAGCACGCTTTACCTGGGCTACTATGCTGCCGACTCAGGATACGTGAGCATGTCGGGCGGGACCTTCACCGCCGCCGGCGCGGCACACATCGGCAGGAACGGGACCGGCGGATTCAGCGTGTCCGGCGGCAGCGTCTCCTTCGACGGGGCCTACGTCGGCAATGACGGCAACGGCACGCTGACGATCACCGGGTCGGGAACCACCGTGGACGTCACCGGGGAACTCAACATCGGCTATGGCGATACCGCCACCGGCACGGTCACGGTGACCAGCGGCACGCTGATGGCCGACACCAACATCGTCCTGGGCCAGAGCGGGACCGCCTACCTCACACAGAACAGCGGCCTGGTGGCCTCGTCCACGGTGTCGAGCACGGCGGACCTGATCCTGGCCCCTTCCGCCGGCAGCCATGCCTACTACACGATGTATGGCGGCAGCGTAAGCACGTGCGACCTGTACGTGGGCAAGTCCGGCAGCGGTTCCTTCAGCCAGTCGGGCGGAACGGTGAACGTCGGCAATCAGGGCACCGCCGATCATCACCTGTACCTGGCTTCCGGCACTGGCAGCGGGACGTACCGGCTGTCGAACACGGGCGTCCTCCAGTTGAGCAAGAACAACAACGGCAGCACGATCTTCGTTGCCGACAGCAGCGGCGGCACGGGCCGGTTCGAGTGGTTCCGCAGTGGCGGGATCAACCGGCCCTCCGGCGGCAGCAACCCCATGATGAACGTCGCGGCCACCGGCACGCTGGCCATGGGCTATGACTTCAACGTCAGCACGCTGGCCAGCGGGGGCTACATCTCGCTCACCGGCCTGAACCTGGCGGGCCTCGAAGTCACCAACGGCTGCACGGCCACGCACAACCAGGACGACTGGACCGTCAAAACACTCCGCATCGGCAGCGCCACCGGCGCGGGAACTTACAACCTCGGCGGCGGCGGAGCCAGCGCGATCGGCCGCGTCTCGCAGGACCTTTACCTGGGCGCGACCGGCAACCTCGGCACCCTGAACGTCAACGCCAACGGACAGGCCATTGTCACGGGCAACATCGTCGGCGACCTGGGGGCGAGCACCGTGAACCTCAACCGCAGCGAAGGTCTTAGCTTCGGGACCTCGTTTTCCGTGGGCACATTCAACATCGGCCCCACCAGCGCGGCCCAGTTCACACTGAACACGGGCGAAAGCCTGACCGCCACCGCCATCAACGTGGGCAGCAGCGTGACCGGCACGCTGAACATCGCGGCCCAAAACGTCTCGGTGGGCACGCTCACCCTGAAGAACGGCACGGTCAGCGGCACCAGCGGCACGATCACCGCGAGCGGGGCCTACGTCATGGAGAGCGGCACGGCCGGCGCCAAACTGGCCGGCAACGTCAACCTCACCAAGCAGACGGCCGGCAACGTCACGCTGAGCAACAGCGCCAACACCTACGGCGGCACGACCTACGTCAACGGCGGCAAGCTGATCGTCAGCGCCAACGGCTGCCTGGGCACGCAGTTTGGTCACGTGGAATTCAGCGGCGGCACGCTCCGCACTACGGCCTCGTTGGAGACATACCGCGACATGGCCATGAACGCCGGAGGCGGGACGTTCGAGGTCGACTCCGGCACGACACTGACGCATCGTGGCATCGTCGGGGGGACCGGAAGCCTGACCAAGACCGGCAGCGGCACCTTGTACCTCTACGCCACGGGCAACAACTGGGCCGGCGGCACCTATATCAACGGCGGCGAGGTATGGACCGGCAACAGTTCGGTCATCCCCAACAACCTGGTTTCCATCAACTCCGCGACGCTCAACCTTGTGTCGCACACGGAGAACATCGGCGCCCTGACGCTCTCCAACGGGACCGTCGCCTATTCCGGCGGCACTCTGGGGCTGGGCGGCGACGTGACCTCCAGCGGGACCAGTTCTATCAACGAAGCCGTGACGCTCGGCGCCAACCGCACCTTCAACGTCACCGGCGGCACGCTGACCGTGGGCGGCGCCGTCAGCGGCAGCGGACTGACGGCCACGCTCACCGGCGCCGGCAACGCGAAGATCCTCATGGCCTCCGCCGGGACCTCGAATGCCAACTACACCGCGGGCGGTGGGGGCGGCGGGCGTATGCTCGGCGGCGACAACACCGTCGGCACGGCCTTGTTCACCGGCAACATCGCCCTCAGTTCGGCCGTGACCCTGGCCGCCAAGGCGGGCGGCACCGCCGAGTTCTCCACCGGGACATGGACCACGAACAACAATGCCCTGAACGTGGGCGTGAGCGACCACACGGGCACCGTAAAACTCTCCAACGACCTCAGCACCAGCGCCGCGGTGAACGTCAACTACGGGACCCTGTGCGTCAACGGCACCCTTGGCGGCGGGGGGAGCAGCCTGACCGTTGCTAATGGCGCCGCGCTGCAAGGCACGGGCACCATCGCCAAGCCCGTGGTCGTCAACGGCAGCATCGTGCCGGGCAACAGCATCGGCACGCTGCACGTCAACAACACCTTGTCGCTGGCCGGCGCAAGCCTGTTCGACATCAACCCCAACCCACTGGCGTTCGACAAGATCGACCAGATCAGCACGCTCACCTACGGGGGCACGCTGAACGTCGTCAACGTGGGCAACATCAACGACTTCGCCTCCGGCCAGGTCTTCGACCTGTTCGACTTCACCAGCCAGAGCGGCACCTTCAGCACGATCAATCTGCCGTCGCTGCCAAACGGTCTGGAGTGGAAGATGTTCGGGAGCCAGCGGTTCAACTACGCGACCGGCGAAATCCAGGTGGAAGCGGGCACGCTGGCAACGCACTACGGCCTGGCGGCGGCGGTAGCGGTGGCGCCCAACGTGCTGCTGAACGGCTACGTCGGCGCGGTCAGTTCCATCACCTGCACGGGCAGCGGCAGCATGGACACGCTGGACTTCACCGGCCTGTTCGCCGTCAGCAGTCCCGGCGGCCAGGTCTCCGGCAGCCCCATCAACGGGAGCGACGTGCAGCACGGCCAGACCGTCCCGAACGAGGGACTTTCCTTCCGCGGCACGGCATATACCCAGGGCGTGATCGTCATGCCGCGGGTCGCTTCGGCGACCAACCACACCATCGGCGGGCCGGCCATCCGGGATTGGACCAACACCGCGCAGGTCACCGTCGGGTTGGCCAAGGCAGGGCCGGGGAAAGACCGCAGAGAGTTTGGCCCGCTGCTGGCCGGCCAGGGCGAACTCAAGACGCTGCCCGGCGGCGAGATCGTGCGGGACTACGCGGACTTGGCGTCCAAGACCTTGCCCAGCACCTGGCTGGAAGATGTCCAGACCCTGGGCACGGAGGCCATCATCCGCGAAGGCGTGGACTCCGACGCCGGCCACACCGTGCGCATGGAATGGCGCCAGCGGTTCGACGGCCCCGTCGACGGCCTGCCGGGCTCGGAAATCCCGGAAACCACGCTGCTCACCAGCGACGTGTTGCGTCTGACCGGCATGGACACCGGCTCGACCCCCTGGCCGGAAGATCGGCAGCCGAGCGACGTGTTCGCCCTTCAGATGACGTATGTCGATCCGGGCCTTGCCGGCACCCCGCACAAGCTCGTGTACCTGGACCTTGGCGAGGACCACCAGATTGGCGGCATCGGGCTCGACGCGGACCGGTGGCTCGGGGCCGAGAGGGGGAATTTTGGCGGCACACTTCAGCCGCTGCTTCACGTGACGTGGGAGGATTTCCGGCTGATGCACCCGGAGCCTCTCACGGAGTTGGTCGGATACCGCGGCTACCACGAAGACGGCCCCGACAGCGGGCGCGCCTGGGCCGTCATCGACTACAACAACGCGCAGTTCGCCGTGCCCGAGCCGGGAACGCTGGCCCTGCTGGGGGCCGCGGCGGTTGCCGGGCTATGGGCAGTTTTACGGAGATGTACGCGCAAGTCGTGATGTCTGTTGTCAGACACTCACTCAACAAGGAGCCATCGGAAATGAGAACTGTCAAAGCTGTATGCGGCAAGCTCGTCGCGCCGCTGCTCGTCGTGGGGCTTTTCCTGTTCCTGCCGGGCGGCGCCCAGGGGGAACTCGTCGTGAGCGCGGGTTGGGATTTGTTGCGCACCAGGGAAGGCACGCAGTTCATGGGCGTCCCTTTCGAGGGCGTGCCGCTGGGCACGTTTGATTTCGGAAGTGGTCCCGTCTCCGTCGGGACCACGGATACCATTGTCCATCGACTAGAGGACGCCGTCGGCTTCCCGCCGGTCCTGCCCGGGCCGGCTGACGCCCCTGCCGTGGCCCTCGAGATGGCGGCCCTTCAGTTGGTCACCGCCGTTCCCGCGGACTTCGGTGCCGGGCTGGGCTACTACTATGTCACCCTCCAGAGCGCGCGAGGCGGGCCGCCGAGCATGGGTTCCATGGCGGTTCACTTCAACGGCGACCATGTCGCCCCGCCCGAGGAGGCGGTTGGAACCGGCACGTTCAGTTCGTCGCTGCTGGTCAACTTCGACCTCCGCTACGGGGCATTGAACGGCCCGATCGTGCTTTCGGACTCGTTGCCGTTGACGGCTTCGGGGGCAGACTGGGACCACCAACCCGCGGTAGGCACCTTGCTGATCGATGGGATCAACCACCTGCTTCGGGATGGAGTCTACCCACACCAGGATTTCTTCCCTGACCCGTTCTCAGAGATCCATCCGTTCGGGCAACACAATGTCGAAACTACCCCTGAGCCATGCACACTGGCACTGCTGGCGGTAGCTGGGCTTTGCCTGGCGAGTTGGGCGTGCCAGCGCAAGCGGCGCGGTCAGGAGAGATGAACGAAGAAGAGAAGTGTTCCGGGTAGTTAGAGAATTGTCACGTTGGGCATTGCCCGGGGCGCCGGGTGGTCGGTGGGGCCGCGCGGCTCCCGCCCGGCACGGGGCGATGGCTGACACGAAGAAACAGGTGTTGATATGTCTCTGCCCAAGTGTTTGGCCGTGTTAGCGGCCCTGTTGTTGGGTCCGCTCGTGTTGCCGACGGCCGCGCCGGCGTTGGAGTACTTCTCGCCGGACAACAAGATTCCGTCGCCGCTCTACGTTTGGCCCGGCTACCCAATACTGCCACCCCCGCCCGAGGAACGGGTCTTGTTGGGCAACGGCATGGTCCTGCGGCACCTCGCGCTGGCCCCACTCATCCGCGAGTCGCCCACGGCAGGGCCGCCTGCGGCCGTGGACTCCTTCTTCGATATCTTTATCGAAGTTTCCACGGATGGCGGTGGCACCTTCAGTCCGCACTCCGCCCTCGCCGCGCCGATCCAGATTCGCGAGTCGCCCGTCTTGGTCGAACCGCCGAAGGTGGACATGGAGATCCTCAGCCTGTCGGCCAGCGCCAGCGGAGGCGGAGGCGGCGGGATCCTGATTCGCGAAAGCCCGACGCGCGTGTCGTCCGGCTTCATCGACATGGATTCCGTGCCGGGCGGCTACATGGTCTCCAGCTTCTTCGACATCTTCATCGAGGTCTCCACTGACGGCGGGCAAAGCTGGGCGACGGGGACGCAATACAGCCCCGATGGCGGACAGACCTGGCAGCCGGGGGAGCACCCGCTGCGCGTCGAGGGCGTGCCCGAGCCGGGGACCATGCTGCTGCTGGCCATCGGCGGTCTGGTCGTGCTTGGCCGAGCTTGCTGTCGGATGCGACGCCGTTAGCGAAGGTGGAAGGCTGGGCCAGACCAGGCCGGGGCCCAGCCGCGTGAGACCCCGCAGACCGGCCCTGGAGGAGATACAGACCATGGAGCTTTCTACGATACGAGCAAACACCCCGACACTCGGGACGCGGCTGGTTGCCATGGGCGCCCTGCTTGTCGCCCAGGCTACAATGGCCGCGCCCACCTGCTGGACGATCGGCGCAGGCGGCAACGGGCATTCCTACGAGGCGACCTACGTCCCGGGCGGAACCACTTTCGACAATGCCGAATCCGGCGCCCTCGGCGCCGGCGGCTACCTCGCGACCATTCATTCCACTGCCGAGAACAACTTCTGCTACAACCTGGTCAGCGACAGCCAGTACTGGTATCAGGACAGCTTCAACAACGGCATCGGGCCCTGGCTGGGCGGATGGCAGCCGCCCCCGCGCACCGACGAGCCGGCCGGCGGCTGGGCCTGGAAGCCGACCGGCGAGGCCTGGACCTATACCAACTGGGGCCAGGACGAACCAAACAACTACGACGGCATCGAGCACTGGCTGCACTTCTTCGGCTACCGCACGCTCAAGGCGCCGACGTGGAACGACCTGCCCAACTTCCAGGGGCCCAAGGGCTACGTGACCGAGTTCGAGCCGGGGCTGTCGGCCTCCAACGTCAACTTCGGCTACGTCCGCGTCGGCACGTCTGCCAACGGCAACCTGACGGTCACGAACACCGATACGCACAACACGCAGTTGGGCGGCACGATCGGACCGGCGCCGGGCGCAAGCGACTTCGCCCCACAGGCGGGCCCCCTGGGCTTCACGCTCGGTTCGGCCGAGTCGGCCTACCGCACGTTTACCTACACGCCGGGCCAGCGCGTGCCCGACTCCGCCCTCGTCAGCATCACGAGCAACGTGGGTAACGTGACGCGCACGCTCTCGGGCAGGGGCGTCGGGCCGGTGTTTGACAGTAGGCCCGTCCCGGGTTCCACCTTGGACTTCGGCGAGGTGCGGGTCGGGGAGGTGGCCAAGCAGGCATTGATCATCTCGAACCTCACGACCGACCCCAACCTCGACGACCTGACCGACCTGACGCTGCTGTCAACTCAGATCATCGGCGACAGCCCCGACTGCTTTAAGCTTGCGGGCTTCACGCCCGGCATGGTGCTCGCCAAGAGTGAGTTGGTCACGTTGGCCGTCGAGTTCCACGCGCACGGGCCGCTGGGCGACAAGAGCGCCAAGCTGTTGATCGAGACCGACCAGAACGCCCCGTTCGGCCGGCCCGGCGACACGTTCACCTTCCGCCTCGCCGGCCAGGCGGTCCCCGAGCCGGGGTCATTGGCGCTGGCGATGGCTGCCGTCTTCGGCGCGGCAGGGCTGCTGTGCCGGCGGCGTGGCTGCACAGCGCGAAAACGGACCGGATGTGCGATACCCTCCCAAGAACGAGACTAGAGGTCGCACGAGGAACGAGTCCCACCACGTGCAATACGCGGCAAACACAACTCCAATCACTTCGACCATAACACGTTGGACCAGGAAACCCTATGACCATCGCTAGATTCGCTTGTGTCTGTCTGCTGCTTTCGGTGACGTTCCTCTCCGCCACCGCACGGGCCGGGGTCGCCCTGTACGGCGACGCGGACGTGTTGGGCACCGGCACCTATTCCAGCGATCCCACCATCGGCGCGACGCTGGAGGGCCTCGCCACCGACCAAGTGACCGCGGGGACCTTGATCCAGTCGCACAGTTTCCCCTTCTCCCCGGAAGGCAACGACTATCCCGGCACCGACCAGATTTACGTCGGGAGCAACCAGACCGGGTACCACGACGGGTACTCCAACTATTCCGGGCGCATGGCCGGGCCGCAGATCATCTCGTTGAACTACAGCAGCCTGGTGCCGCAGGACCACAGAATTCTCACCTTGACGCTGGGCATGGCGGGTGACGACTTCCAGTACCCGCACTGGGGCCAGCCCTTCAACGCCTGGGTCAACAATGTCTACAACTCGGTGCTGACCAATGTCCTTCGCAGCCCGGACCAGACCGGGCCAAAGGTCCAGTTCTTCACCATCGGCATCAACCCCAGCATCCTCACACCCAACCACACGCTGACCGTGAAGATCGACGAGGCGGGCGACGGCGGCGACGGCTGGGCCGCCGATTTCTTGACCGTTGGCGTGACCACGCAGCACCGGGCAACCATCGGCCTGTCCAGTCCCGTCAACGGCACAATCATTACCGGCGGAAGCACAAACCTGGGCACTACGGTGACGAATACCGCGCCCACGGGAAGCGCCAATCTCTCCTACGGCCTCACTCGCGCCGTGACCCAGGGCGCCGTCACCTTGGGGCCCGCGTTGCCGTCGGCCACGGGCAACCTCGCACCAGGCGCCTGGCAGCAGCACACCGTCAGCGCCACCTCGACCAACGTGGGCCCCAATACGGTGACCTTCACCTGCACCGACGCGCAGGCCACCAACAGCCCGCAGGACATCGACGCCACCTTGACGGTCCTCGACCATTCGCAGGCCTCGTTCAGTCCTACCACGACGCAGACCCTGCTCAGCCTCGACCTGGGCCGGCGACTTCGCAGTGCGATGATCACCGGCCAGGGGTTCGGCATCACCAATCGCGCCGTGGGCAACAGTCCGCAGTACACGGCAGGGCTGGACCTCGATAGCTTTACGCCCAATGACTCCAATCCTTTGAAGACCAACCTGGCGACGTTCAGCAACCACCCGGCCGGGCAGACCGATTCCTTCTCTGCCCGCATGGAGACGGGGACTTCCGGCGACTTCTCCAAGACGGTGACCATCGGGCTTTCCGACCAGGACCTTTCCGGCGGCGGGGCCCCAGACAGCCAGACGCTCACGCTGCGGCTCTCCGGGACCGTGGGGAACGCGCGCGCCGATGGCAGTGGTTCCACGAAGTTTTTTGGCCCGGCGCTGGACGCCATTGTCCTGCGCCCCGGCCCCTACGCAGGGCTGGAGTCTACCGTGGTCGATGCGTACGGCGCCGGCGGTCTGCCGATGGTCGGCAGCACCGCGCGGCTCCTGGGCGGCGGCAACACCACCGGCTTGGACCTGGGCGCCAGCATGGCGTGGCGCACCCGCGCCGGGGACGAAGCCGCCCTGGTCAGCGACGTGGTGCGGCTCGCGGGAATGGCCAACGGAGGACCGGGGCCGTTTCCGGACGAGCACGGGCAAACCGACGTCTTCGTCCTGCAACTCAACTACGGCGAACTTCTGCTGCCGGGCGACGAGCGAGATCTGGCGAGCAAGGGCCTCCTGCAGATCGGCTGGCTCGACCCGGCTGATGGCCGCTGGAAGAACGCCATTGCCGGCGATTTCGGGCCCAATGTCGGCCAGCAGAACGTGCAGGACAAGTGGACCGGACAGTTGGAGTTGGGCGCCTGGGGCGTGGACATCGAGCGCAACACCGTGTGGGCCGTACTGAACCACAACAGCGACCTGGCCGTGGTGGTGGTGCCCGAGCCTCCAGCGCTGGCCCTGCTGGCCGCGAGTGCCGTTTGCGGGCTTGCCTTTGCGTGGCGGAAGCGAAGGCACTGAAACAGTGTTCCCCTCTAGCGAAAGGAGGGCTTATCGAACAACACAAACAACATGCGTTGGTCATCGCCCCACGACTTAGCCGGGGCTGTCGTTGAGTGGCTGGACTTGGCGATCCAAGCCCACTAGCGGGCCTTGATTGGCTCGCACCGTAGTGTCGTTCTAACTTCGTTTGGTGAAGGAGGTACTCTCATGAACTATCGCAGGTTCTTCATTCTTCCGTTGGCGGCGGTCATCGCGCTGTGGGGCGCGGGCAAGGCCCTCGCCGTCAGCGCAACTGCCGACGCCCACGCGCACAGCAGGATCGGCTCGGCCCAGGAACAGCAAAGCACGGTCCACAGCTACCAGTGGGGCCTTCTCAACGCCTACGCCGATGCGCAGGCCAACGTCCCGGGGGTCCACTCCCACGGCCACGCCGAGGCCCGCGTCCACTGGTTCCACATCGACAAGTCCAACTGGACGCATGTGGTCTACTCCGACAGCGCAACCCCCAAGCACGGCTGGGCCTCTGCCAGTTCCAGCACCGGGGCGTTCGTCATCGACGGCCCCACGGGCAGCAGCGCGCTGGTGCAGGCGCACTTCTTGCCCACGGGCTCGCCGTTTGAGGGCGAGGGGCCGGACGTCGTGACGGCCGGCGCGCAGGGGCAAGGCATGTTCGCCGACTCGTTCTTCGACATCTTCACGGAGGTCAACGTCGGAATACAGATCCGCGAGTCCCCGACCCGCGTCAACATGATGACCGGGAGCCTGCACCTGGGCGGCCCGCAATCGGCATCGCCCGGGCTCTCCGGGAGCCTCGTCGGCTACGGCGGCGTGGATGGTTACGGATACCTGGACGGGTACGGCTACCTGAACGGCACCGAGCCGGGCAACGGGGTCCGCATCTTGGACGATTTCACTTCCCAGCCGATCGCGATTCCGGTTGGCCAGGTGTTCGATTCGTTCTTCGACATCTTCACGGAAATCCGCGAATCGCCGACGAGCATCCCGGACGGCGAATTCGCCGCCGGCTCGTTCTTCGACGTGTTCCTGGAGCTGAAGGACCAGTCGGGCACTTACAGGATCACTGCGCTTCCTGAGCCAGGCACGCTGGCACTGCTGGCCGTGGCCGGTTTGGGTCTGGCGGCTTGGGGCTGGCGGCGGTCGCGACATTGTCGGCCGGCGCACTGAAGGTCCCGGGGCCCGGAACACTGGCGCGCGGCGGTGGGCAGACAGGGCTTGGCGCCGCCGCCGCGCCGGTTCACCGGCGGAGAAACACCGTAGGACGGGTTCTCCACCCCGTCCAACAACAGCCGGACGGGCTGCAAAGCCCGTCCTGTGTCAGCTTTTCAGCAAGGTCCTTAACGCCTTTAATCTAAGGAGATCGACAATGAGAACGAGCAGGTTCTGTCTCGTGTTGGCGCTGGTCGTCGCCGCGCTGGCGTGCGGCCGCGCCGGCGCCGTTGTCTTGACGGTCAATGGCAACATCGGCGGTGCCGTCAACGGGGATCCGATTGCCGGCGTCTGTACCGGGACCCTCGACACGAGCGGCGTCCTGGGCGCGAGCTTCAGCGTGCCCTTCAGCCAGTGGCCGCCGACCTTCCATCCATTCGCCATCCGCGCCTCCGTCTGCACGATCGTCAACGGCGACGCCTTGCGGCCCATGGGCGCGGCGAAGAACATGTTCGACCTGACCGGCGGCAATTTCTCCTACACCTGCGCCTACTCCTACCCCGACCTCGTCGGCAGCGGGGTGACCGGGCACGGGGACGTCGTGACGGTGGGCGACCAGATGACGTACAGCCTGACGATTGGCGGCGAGTACCACGGCCCCAGCGAGCTGAGCGGCGTCAGCAACGCGCGTGTGTATTGGACGCGCGGGCCGGACGACACCATCTTGGAGACCGGCAGCGGCACCGTCCATAGCGCGGCCGGCGCCGCGTTCCCCATAAACTGGAGCGTGACTTACTCCACCGGCGGCGCACTGCTCCCAGGAGACGAAACGGGTTTCATAAGCTATACCCTGCAAGATTTCGACCGCGGAACGGGTGAGCTGCGCGTGCAATACGTCGGGGAAATTCACATGGTCCCGGAGCCGTGTACGCTGGCGCTGCTGGCCGCCGGATCGCTGGGCTTGCTGGGCTGGAGTTGGCGATCTTGGCGCCGCCGTTGAGTCTACCGACCCTGGCGTGGCCCGGAACTCCAGGCGAACGCGAAACAGAAGAGGAGCTACGAACAGGAATCGAAAGCATGTTCAGGATGCCCGGCGCGGCTTGGTGCGCGCGGCCGGACGAACAGGCAAGGCTGCCCATCAACCTTTCAACCAAGGGGAGGACGTGTTATGAGGGCAGTGTTTGTGTATGGCGTGTGTGCGTTGTTATTCGGCGGCCTGGCTCTGGCCGCGCTGGCCGAGGACGTTCAGCCGCCGTGGTGGCGCGGGCAGGTCTCCACCACGTCGCAGGTATGGGAGTTCTCCACGCCGCAAGAGAACCCCATTCCGCCCGACGGCCCGGCGCGCGGCGGTCAGCCGCCGTTGCCGAGCACGAACATCGTCGTGGAGGCAGGGCCGAATGAACCGTGGAACCACTGGCTGGAGATGGACCATCCCTACGAGTACCACTCCTACGTCGGACTGGGCGTTTGGCCGCTCTCGGGCTACATGGACGTGACCGTGGACAACCACAACCCGCCGAACGAGAAGAAGTGGGTATGGCTGCAACTCACCTGGCGTCCCCAGGACCCTGGGGAAGTGCCCATTTTGACGGGCTTCGACCCAGCGCCGGTCGCGCCGCCGCTACTCATCGCCGAGACCCCGATCGGGCCTGATTGGCGCGAGAGCACTTATTTCTGGGAAATTCGCCCGAACCCGGTGGATGAACGATTCGGCATCACCGGGACGATCAACGTGGACGAGGTCGTGATCGACACCTGGTGCGTGCCCGAGCCGGGCGCATTAGCGCTCTTGGCCGTGGGCGGGCTCTGCGTGGCAGGTCTCGCGTGGCACAGGTGGCGCAAGTGAAGCCATCGTAGCGGTGAGAGTTTGCGAAAGAAAGGGGACTGGCTCCGAGCCGGTAGGTGGGAAACTCCGCGAAAACGGCTAGCGGCGAGGTGCCTGTCCCCTTGCTTTCACAAGCTCTGACAACTTGCGAACGAATGCGGGGCGCGTTGCTGCCGCGCGCGGTAGTTTTGTCGTTTCACGGAAAGGACAGAAACATCATGAGAAACGCGATTCGAGTCTTGTTGCTCGTGGCGGCGGTCGCCGCCTGCACTTTGCCGGCGCGGGCGGATTTGGCAACCGACGCCGAAACCTTCTTCAACACCACCTGGGGCGGGATCATTTGGCCGTCACAGCCGGACGTCATCACCCTCAACAAGGAACCGCCCATCCTTGAGACGCCGAACCTGCAGCGCATGTCTTTTGCGGACGGCAACGACCTGCGCGCACAATTGGCCAATGCGGGATTCAAGTGGAAGGGCTGGGACCTGGATGGGAAGGGGACCGACCTGTTGCAGTTCGGCTCCCAGTCGATTTGGCCTCGGGAGACGGTTTACCACGTGCGCGAGGTGCCCAGCGTGAACACCATCGAAGGACTGCTGGCCTACCGGGCGGCGTGGGTGATCGAGCGGATCGATCCGGCGTGGGACCCCCTGAGTGGGACGCCGCCGCCGGTCATCTCCGCCGTGGCGGCGTACGACGACCACGACAGCGACAAGATCGGCGACATCTGCGAGACCTCGCACCGGCTTCCGGACGGGAGCTGGTCCACGCCGTTCGTCCCCGCGCATAGCACCGGTGCCCAGACGGAGTACGCCAACGGCGTCTCTTCCTCCACGAGATTGGTGCCGATCAGCGCCATGCAGCCGGAGGTGCAGACCCTCTGGGTGTCCATCGGCGAGCCGGACCCCACCAACATTTACCACTGGCAAATGGCGGAGAGTTTCGACCATGGGGCAACCTGGCAGCCGGTGATGGACACGTACATCGTGGGCGTGCCGGAGCCGGGCGCATTAGCGCTCTTGGCCGCGGGCGGGCTGTGCGCGGCGGCCTTCGCCTGGCGCAAGCGGTGGCGCAAGGGAAGCCGCCGCGCGGCATTGACAATTTGCAGGTCGCCCATTCCAGCCGTATGAGGGACATCCCATGGGACTGATCGCCACGTGCCGGGACTTCGCGAACCTGACTGCGGCCAAGCGTCAGTTCGATCGTCGCAAGTCCAGCCACGTTTTGAGATATCTCTTCTGGGAATGCACCCTGGGCTGCAATTTGTCGTGCCGGCACTGCGGGTCGCGATGTTCTCCCGACGTTCCTCGAGATGCAGACCTGCCTGGTGACGAGGTCAAACGCATCTTCCGCGAGATTGCCGAGGACTTTGACGCCAGCAAGATCACCCTGGCCGTGACGGGCGGAGAGCCGCTGACCCGCCCGGACCTGTTCGACGTAATGGCGGACGTCGGCCGGCTGGGGTTCTGGTGGGGAATCGTGACCAACGGCGTGCTGGTCACCGACGCGGTCGTCGCGCGGATGCGAGCAACGGGCATGAAGACGGTGGCCGTCTCGATCGACGGCGACGCGGAAGCGCACGCCGCCCTGCGGGGGTCCGTTCGGGCATACGAGCGCGCCATGGCCGGCCTGCAGCGGCTGATCAAACGGGGCGGTTTCCTCGACTGCGTGGAAGTCGTCACGGTCGTTTACAGCGGCAACGTCGACCGCCTGGAGGCGATGTACGACCGGTTCCACGGCCTGGGCGTGGGGCGCTGGCGGTTGCTGGCCATCGACCCCATCGGCCGGATGAAAGACCCGGCCAACCAGCACCTGCTGCTGAGCGGAGAGCAACTGGGCCGGCTGCTGGAGTTCATCGCCGCGCGCCGCCAATCCGGCCCGATGCCGATCACGTACGAAGAGTCCGGGTTCCTCGGCCTGAAGTACGAGAAGCGGGTGCGGGACGAGTATTTCTACTGTCCGGCCGGCATTGAGATCGCCAGCATCCTGCACGACGGGGCGATCAGCGCCTGCCCGTCGCTCGAGCGGCGCTTGATCCAGGGCGACGCGCGGAGCGAGCGCTTCAGCGAGGTCTGGGAGCACCGCTTCCAGCCGTTCCGCGATCGTCGGTTCACGCACGGCAACGCGCCCTGCCTGGGCTGCAAGTGGTGGAAGCATTGTGAGGGCGGTTCCCTGCACCTTTGGGATTGGGACCTGCAGAAACCGCATGGCTGTGCCTATCTGGCATTGAAACAGGCCGGTTGCCTGTGAGCACCCGGCGAAAGGAGCAAGTGACATGGCAAAGGTAATCCAAAAGAGTGGTTCGTGGTTGTG
>Ga0233425_10006896_pt1 | contig 16364 bp, 14 predicted proteins | sample Watercolumn_Towu_2_FD_181712 | JGI IMG/M metagenome (GOLD analysis project Ga0233425, IMG submission 181712) | Freshwater microbial communities from Lake Towuti, South Sulawesi, Indonesia - Watercolumn_Towuti2014_140_MG | ecosystem: Environmental > Aquatic > Freshwater > Lake | place... | reverse complement strand
TGAGCAAACCATCCAAGACAAAGAACGAGGGCTGGGAGCATTACCGATCATATTAGAACGGGAAGCGGCTCTCCATCTCGCTGTAGCAAGTGATGGAGATGCTCGCAAGTGCCTCAATGCTTTAGAAATTGCGGCCACTACGACGCCCTTTCATGAGTTGGGGAAAATTGTGATTACCAAAAAAATTGCCGAAGAAAGTATCCAACAAAAAGCGGTTGTCTATGATCGCACGGGGGATGGTCATTACGATGTGATCAGTGCTTTTATCAAAAGTATTCGTGGAAGCGATCCTGATGCGGCACTCTACTGGCTCGCTACGATGTTGCAGGCAGGAGAGGATCCGCGCTTCATCGTGCGGCGGTTAATGATTTTGGCAAGTGAAGATATTGGCCTAGCAGATCCCCAAGCATTACCACTCGCTGTCGCTGCGCAGCAAACAGTCGAATCCATCGGCCTTCCTGAGGCGCGCATCACACTCGCTCACGTGACAACTTATTTGGCGCTCGCGCCGAAAAGCAACAGCGCCTATCTTGCTTTGGAGCGCGCGGTCAAAGAAGTTGCCACCGGACGCTCGCTGTCGGTGCCAGTGCATTTGCGTGATGGTCACTACGCTGGCGCTAAAAACTTAGGTCATGGGAAAAATTATCTCTATCCGCATGACTTTCCCGGTGGATACGTGAAGCAACAATATCTCACAGAATCTCGTTCTTACTACATCCCAACGGATCATGGTGTTGAGAGTTCTCTTGTTAAACAGTGGCAATTTTTAAAAGAAGAAAAGAAGTCTAAAAAACCAAATTGACTCTTGAGGAAAGCTCGGATAGAGTTGACGCCCGCCTTCTTCCTTGCGGTAGAGCCGAGGATCGTTATTTTTTCCAATGATGACTTGTTGAGGAGGCGGTGACCTTCATTTTATCGTGTCCCATCAACTGACTTACGTTTTTATTACGCCGCAGGCTTTATTTAAGGCTCGCACGGGAAATATTCTTTCTCGTCTCCTCTCTCGTTCTGGATTAGAGCTCGTCGGAGCTCGTATGTTTGCTCCGAGCGCTGAACTTCGAGAGGGGCTTGCTGCTAGCTTGAAGAGTCAATCGTTAAGCGCCAATTTTTTGAAAAATTCTTTCAAAAATCCACAAGATCATGCCTTGGTGCTGCTTTTTCACGGAGAAGATGCCGTGACCAAAATGAGTGCCATTGTTGGCGATGATAAAACGATGCATGGTCGTGGAGAGACGGTTCGAGACACCTACGGCGATCATTTCATGATTCAAAAAGGAGAGGGAGATCAGAAGCCAGATATTTTTTACTTTGAGCCGGCCGTGATCGCTCCCACAAGCACTCAGGAGGCCGCTGAGGGGCTAAAGGCTTTGGCAGCTTTCTCAGACACAGATGGTGGTATTTTAGATGCAAAAGCAACATTCCCCGCCAATGCTGCTTTGGAAAAAACATTAGTCCTCATCAAGCCAGACAATTTCCGTTTTGCTAATACGCGTCCCGGTGGTGTCATTGACTTGCTAGCACGCACTGGTTTAGCCATTGTCGGATGCAAAGTGCATCGGATGAGCGTGGCGCAGGCTAAAGAATTTTATGGTCCTGTGCTCGAAGTTTTGGAGAAGAAACTTCCTGATGGCCGCTCACATTGGGAGTCGATTGTCGCCTTCATGTCGGGTCGTCGTCCTTCGGAATGTCCCGAAGAGAGCCACGCGGAACCTGGAAGCGAACTTTGCATCGCGTTGATTTATCAAGGCGTCGATGCCATTCGAAAAATTCGTGAAACGCTCGGCCCTACCGATCCCTCTAAAGCACCTCACGGCACAATTCGTAAAGAATTTGGTCAAGACATCATGGTCAATGCCGCTCATGCTTCCGATGCTCCTGAGAGCGTCACGCGTGAAACAGCGATCATTAACATTAACGAAAATAATTTTAAGCGAGTGATTCAAGATCATCTGAAAGTTTGAGTGCTTCTAGTTTGAGTTTGAGTTCAATAGGCGCTTTGTGCTTTATGGCGTAATTAAATCCTGCGAAGCAGCGACGATAACTCAAACTCAAACTTCTAGTACTCAAACTTGCAACGAAATAACAAAACGAAACTTTTAATATCAAAACTCCATTTTTTAACATTTACTCCTCAAATTATCTATGCAACTCGCTCCTCGTCTCAATAACATCACTCCTTCTCTCACGCTCGCTATCGACAGCAAAGCAAAGGCACTCCTCGCCGAAGGAGTCAATGTTTGCAGCTTTGCTGCGGGAGAACCTGACTTTGAAACGCCTGCTCATATCAAAGAGGCTGCTTTCAAAGCGATCGAATCGAATTTTACGCATTACACACCGAGCTCCGGAATTCCTGAACTTCGCGAGGCGATCTCTCAAAAATTTAAAACAGAAAATGGACTCGACTATGCTCCGAGTGAAATCATCGTAAGCAATGGTGCTAAGCAAAGTTGTTTCAACGCGATCATGGCTTGCGTAGGTGAAGGCGATGAAGTGATTATTCCCGCTCCTTACTGGTTGAGTTATCCTGAAATGGTCCGTCTCGCTGGAGCAGAGCCGGTCATCATTCCAACAACAGCTGAAAAAAACTGGAAGATCACCGCCGAAGATTTCGCCAATGCGATGTCGCCGCGTACCAAGATGATCATCATCAATTCACCAGGCAATCCCACTGGAGCCGTCTACACGGAGGAAGAGCTTCGTGCGATTGTTGAGGTTGCTGCGGATGAAGAAATTTTAATTCTCTCCGATGAAATTTATGAGCACCTCGTCTATGATGACGTCAAGCATGTCAGCGTGGCCTCGCTCACTCCAGAGGCTCGTGATTTAACGATCACGGTGAATGGATTTAGTAAAGCCTATGCGATGACGGGATGGCGTCTCGGTTATTTGGGGGCTCCTAAAAAAATCGCACAAGCCATCGATTCGTTGCAAAGCCACAGCACTTCCGGGCCTTGTTCTTTTGCGCAAAAGGGAGCTGTTGCCGCACTCACTTCGAGCCAGCAATGCGTTCACGACATGCGTGAGGAATTTAATATCCGCCGCGAATACATGTTCCAACGCATTTCCAACATGACGAACCTCTCTGCAGTGAAGCCAGAAGGAGCTTTCTACATCTTGGCTTCCATTGACAAACTTGGTCTCTCCTCCTCTAACTTTGCCGATCGTCTCTTGAGCAAGGCTAACGTTGCTGTCGTGCCAGGTATTGCTTTTGGTGATGACAAAACCATTCGCTTGAGCTACGCCGCTGGTCTCGATGTCATCAAAGAAGGAATGGATCGGTTGGAGAATTTTTGTAAAACTTTGTAATAAGGCTACGCCTTATTTAGAAGATAAAAGATGGGAGATGGGAGTTGTAGTCTTCAGCAATTTAAAACATCTTTTGCTTGCGTAGTAGGCCAGGATTTTTATCTTTCATCTTCTATCTCTCATCTTCCAATGAACGGTGTAGATAAAAATATCGAGCTTGTTAATGTTGCTCTACAACAAGCTCTCCCGGCCGAGCAGATCAAACCAGCCACTATCCACCGTGCCATGCGGTACAGCCTCTTAGCTGGAGGGAAGAGGCTCCGGCCTTTGTTGTGTCTAGCGGCTGCGGAGGCTTGTTCCAGCCGAAAGAATATTCTGGCAGAAGTGATGCCAGTTGCTTGTGCGCTCGAATGTCTTCACACCTACTCACTCATTCACGACGATTTGCCAGCGATGGATGATGATGATTTACGTCGTGGTAAGCCAACAGCGCATAAAGTTTTTGGTGAGGGAATGGCGATCTTGGCTGGCGATGCGCTTCTCACCATGAGTTTTGAATTACTCTCGCGCAGCACGTCACCCAAGCGTTATCCACTTGCTCAATTTCTTCACGAAATGAGCGTGGCTGCAGGAAGTCAGCAGCTCATCGCAGGTCAGGTTGCCGACTTAGAAGCTGAAAGAAAAAAGATAACGCTAGCAGATGTCCGTTTTATTCACGAACGCAAGACTGCAGCGATGATTGTTCTTTCACTGCGTCTTGGAGGGATGATGGCCAATGCAACCCCAAAGCAACTAAAAGCGTTAACTGATTTTGGAAAAGCCTTGGGCCTTGCCTTTCAAATCATCGATGACATTTTGGATGTAACGCAATCAAGCAAGCAGCTTGGAAAAAGCGCTGGTAAAGACCTTGCGGCAAAAAAAGCAACCTATCCTGCTATCATTGGCTTGGAAGCCTCACGCAAAGAGGCTTCCAAGCTGACGGCAAAAGCACATCGGGCGTTGAAAAATTTTGGAGCTCGTGGGCATCAGTTGGAAATTTTAGCTAGTAAACTCCTCGCGAGAGAGAAATGATTTTGATAGATGAAACGCGACAGTGGTATTCTATTCTGAAGAAATAAAATGACATTGGTTGATGAATAACTCTATTTCCCATCTTCCCTCTTCTCTCTTCCAGACATCATCTCAAGCTCCTGCTCCGATTCACGACATCGTTGGGCCTGTTCCTTTTTTTCCTTATACGACGGCGCAGATTGTGATGACTTTGTTAGTTCTGATTTTTTTACTCGCTGGAATGGCGATAATAATTTGGTGGCGACGGCGCAAGCGTCCACTCACGCGCAAAGAAGCTATGTTGCAGGCGCTCGCTGAGATGAAAAAAGAACTCATGATGGGAAGCGATCACGATTTTGGCATTCGCGTTTCGACTTTGTTGAGAAATTATTTGAGTGAAGTTTTTGGATTGGCCGCGCCACGACAAACCACCGAAGAGTTTCTAAAATCATTACACGGTCAAGAACGCTTCTCTCCACCCGAGCAGGAAGCCTTGAGTGATTTTCTACGACAATCCGATGTTCTAAAGTTTGCTCAAGGTGTGGCCGAAGCAGAAGAGCGCTTAGCTCTCATTGATGCTGCTGAATCGTTTATTCAAAAAGGGGAGGAGAAGCAAGGATGAGTACTTGGGTATATCAAATCTTCGAAGCTCATCGTTTTCTCGCCTTCGCGGGGAAAACTGGCTGGGTCCCCGCCTTCGCGGGGACAGGGCTTTGTTTTGCAAGGCCCTGGTTTTTGTTGGGATTGCTTCTCTTGCCGCTTCTCAGCTTGTTGCAGGGAGGGAGAGGTGGAGCAGGTGTTCTTTTTTCCTCAACGACTTTAGTTGCTAAATTAGGACAAGTGCATCGTTCGGCCGCTGGAGCTGTGTTGATGACGCTGTTTTATGGTGCCATGGCTTCGTTAATCGTCGCTCTAGCACGACCGCAATGGAGCAACACGACGACGCATGTCCAAGCAAGTGGCATCGATATCATGATCGTCTTGGATGTTTCGGGATCGATGGCAACAGAAGATTATGTCATCGGTGGACAACGTGCAAGTCGGCTGGAAGCGGTGAAGCAAGTGACACAGCAATTTATTGAGGCTCGTCCCAATGATCGCATGGGGATCATTGCTTTTGCGGGACGTCCTTATCTGGTGAGTCCTATTACACTAGATCACGATTGGCTGATTCAAAATTTGGATCGCATTCAACTCGGACTAGTGGAAGATGGAACGGCGATCGGCTCAGCGCTTGCCTCTGCGGCTTCTCGTTTAAAAAACAAAGAGTCGAAGAGCAAATTGATTGTTCTTTTAACCGACGGCGCCAACAATGCAGGGAAAGTGATGCCGCTGACTGCAGCTGAGGCGGCCAAAGCTCTTGGAATCCGCATCTATACGATTGGAGCTGGAAGCAACGGGCCGGTCTCCATTCCGGTGCGAGATTCTTTTGGAAGAGTAGTGATGCAAAAAGTGACTTTTGATTTTGATGAAAAATTATTGGAACAGATCGCCAAAATCGGAGATGGAAAATATTTTCGTGCTGCCGATGAAGCTTCCTTGCAAAAAACCTTCCAAGAAATCGATCGTCTCGAAAAAAGTTCTGTGACGATTGACAAGAGAACCGATGTAAAAGATTTTTTCTGGTGGTTCTTAGCGTTGGCGCTGTTGTTGCTAACGTTAGAAATGGTATTATCTCAAACGCGATGGAATAAGATTCCATGAATGAAGAGAAAAGAATTTAACCACAAAGAACACAAAGAACGCAAAAAAAGAAATTAAAAAATGATTTTTGATCACTCGCTTACTTTCGGTCGAGCTTCCTTGCTTTGGTTGATCTTATTTTTAATTCCTCTCGCCTTTCTTTTTTGGTCGGCGCATCGGTGTCGGGAGCGGCTTCTGGCCAAGATTGTAGCGCCGCGTCTGCATGTCTGGTTGCTTTCTTCTGTTCATCCATGGAAACGCGCTGTGCGTTCGATACTGCTACTCCTTGCATGGATTTTTATTGTTCTTGCCCTAGCGGAACCACGATGGGGATACGAAGAAAAAAAAATTGTCTCTCGTGGCCGCGATGTGATCTTGGCCATTGACACTTCTCGTAGCATGTTGGCAACGGATGTGACGCCAACGCGTTTGGCACGAGCAGAACTCTTGGGACAAGACGTACTTGATTTGTTACCGGGAGATCGCGTGGGGCTCATTGCTTTTGCGGGCAATGCCTTTTTACAAGCGCCAATGACCTTGGATCACAATGCAGTTACCGCTTCACTTGCGGAGTTGGACACAACACTCATTCCCAAAGGAGGAACCAATATTTCGGCAGCAATTCAAACTGCAGAGGTCGCTTTTGGAAAAGGAGAAGGAACGAGTCGCGCCTTGATCATCATCACTGATGGCGAAGATTTGGAAGGAGATACCGTCGCAACCGCTAAACAAGCGGCTGCAGAAGGGATCAAAATTTTTACCATCGGTATCGGATCAGCAACTGGGTCTCTCATTCCGATAAAAAATGAAAATGGAGGAACCGACTTTATTCGCGACGAACGCGGCAAGCCAGTTCTTTCCAAACTTGATGAAACACGACTCAAAGAAATGGCTCAAGTGACCGGCGGGTTCTATGAACCTTTTGGTTCGCAAGCAGCGCGAACAATTGTCGAAAAAGGAATCATGCCCCTCGAGGCTGGCATGACTGGAGAAATGAGTGCCAGACGACCTATCGAGCGCTATGAAATTCCAGCAGCCATCGCGTTGCTCTTGCTTGTGCTTTCGATTTTATTAAAAGTACGTTTCCTTCCAAGAAAAAGATCTCTTAGTTGTGGATTCATTGCAGCTTTGACCATTCTCTCCAATGCGCACGCAACACCAGGAATGCAAGAATACCAACAAGGAAATTATGAAGCAGCGCTTCGCGATTTTGAGCGGCGCCTTGAGAAGGCCCCTTCCTCGCCAGAAGTTCGCTTTGATGCAGGAACGGCCGCCTACAAAAAAGGAGATTATCAAAAAGCGGAAGATTATTTTACCAGTGCTATGACCTCTTCGGATCCCAAGTTGCAAGAGGCGGCGACCTACAATCTCGCTAATACCCTCGTTCGTGCGGGAGAGCAGCAACAAGATCGGTCTATCAAACTATCTGATTGGAAAAATTCTCTACAGCATTATGACACCGTGCTCAAACAAAACCCTAAGAACAAAAATGCCAAAGAGAATCGCGACCTTGTCAAAAAGTTGATCGATGATCTGGAAAAAAAACAGAAAGAGAACAATTCCCCTCAAAATAAAAGCTTGTCCCCGCAACAGCGGGAATCCAGCCTTTCATCGCAACAACAAAACCAGTCGCAGCAAAACCAGTCGCAGCAAAACCAAAATCAGCAACAAAATCAGAATCAACAACAACATCAACAGCAAGATCAGTCTCAGCAAAATCAGAACCAATCACAAAACCAGCAGCAAGGCCAAAACCAACAGCAGCCACAAAACCAGCAATCACAAAATCAAAACCAACAATCTCAGTCTCATCAAAATCAACAGGAACAATCTCAGCAAAATAGCGCCTCTCCGAGCCCGACGCCAACGCCTTCGCCAAATGATTTAAAAAATCAACAAGGCGGCTCTCAACAAGACGGCTCTTCTGCTCAAGAGCAACAACAAGAAGGAGCGACGCCAACTCCAACGCCAGCCTCGTCATCAAGCAACGAGAAATCTTCTTCTACGCCAACCCCCACGCCTGCGTCTTTACCTTCTCAGCAGGGAGAAGAGCAGCATTTTTCTCCGCAACAACAACCTGGTGGTTCTGCACCAGCAACGCCGCATTCAACACCTGGCGAAAAAAAGAGCGGAGCACTCCAAGAGGCTGGGCCAGGTGGAGAACAACCAGCAGCCCTAGCCGGAGAAGAAAAAGAAGAGAAAGAAGGAAAAGGAATGTCGCGCCGTCAAGCGGAAGCATTACTTCGATCTGTACAAGAAGAAGAGCAGCAGGTGAAATTTCAACAGCGATGTAATTCCGAGGAAGTCACGAAAGATTGGTAAGCGCCACTGCATGGCGCTGTAACGAGTAATGAGTAAAGGGTAACGAGTAATTTTAAATGGAATAAAATCAGTTTTTCGAAATTGATATTTTGATAAGATCTATTTTTCAAAGACTATGTTTGCCAGCATCAATGCATTTTTAGGAAAATTATTTTTTAGAAAAAGATTGCTCCTACTCATTACTTGGCTGCTTGCCTGCCATTGCCTCGCTTCCGCTTCTTCGGTCAATGCGACAGCGACGTTGTCGCGAAATCGTGTTGCTGCAGGTGATGTAGTGCAATTGGATGTGAAGGTGACAGGAGCCCAGCAAGCAGATGTTCCTCCAGAGGTTGCTGCAGAAGGGCTTCAAATCAAGCTGACAGGGCAGTCCTCCGAAGTTCAGATGATTAATTTCAATGTCTCTTCCTCGGTGATCTATTCCTACATTGTAGTTCCTTTAAAAACAGGCAACCTCATCATTCCTCCCATTACCGTGCGAGCCGAAGGACAAATGTTGAAAACAGCACCGTTGTCATTGGCAGTGATCGGAACGGGAACAGCCCCTTCCAATGCGCCTTCCCCAACACTGCCGCAGATGGGTTCTCTCGCGCCGTCTTCTGGAATAACCAGCCAACGCAGTAGCAACGTTGATCGAGATCATCTCGGCTTTGCAGAAATCATCATTCCAAAAAAGAAATTTTATGTGGGAGAGGTTGTGCCGGTAGAAATTCGATTTTTTGTGGATGCCCACTATGGATTTTCCACGATGGGGCCACCTAACTTCGGTGGCGAGGGCATCTTGACTGATCGTTTTAAAGATCCTGAACAGAGTCGTGAAGAACACAATGGTTTTATTTATAATGTGGCAACCTTTCGCACACTCTTTTCTGTAATAAAGCCGGGTATCTTGGACCTTCCGCCAGCAACATTAGATATCGCTGTTGCCATTCCCGAATCAACACCAGCAGGCATGGATGCGGATCTTTTTTCGCGACTCTTAGGAGGGCGTTCTCCTTTTGTGCGAGAACATAAGATGACCCTCAAGACGAGCGCCACTCATTGTGAAGTCATGCCACTGCCCGCAGAGGGCCGTCCAGTGGACTTTTCCGGTGCTATTGGAGAATTTAAACTCGAAGGAGCTGTTGCGCCACAAAAAGTGGCGCTGGGAGATCCTGTGGTGTTGTCCTTAAAACTTTCTGGAAAAGGAAATTTCCAAGCCTTGAAAGGACCGTTGTTGACGGAGGCTCAAGGGTGGCGTACTTATCCTCCAGCAGATCATTTTGAAGCAACGGATATTTTTGGATGGAAGGGAACAAAAACTTTTGAGACGACGATGATCGCGCAGCAGCCTGTCACGGCCACTCCAGGCTCCTCGTTTTCTTATTTTGATCCCGTGGGAACAAAATATGTGACCCTCACCACGAAGCCACTGCCCATTGAGATAACCGGTATGACTCCGACGTCTACTCCAGCTGCAGCTACAACGCCAGCGGTTGGGATGGCGAAGCCTTCCGCCGCTCCTGCTGCAACGCCGATAGCGATGAATGGAGAACGTTTGAAAGGAGAAACGCAGCATTCATGGAAAGATCCACTGCATCGCAAGAAGTGGGTGTTGACCTGGCTTGCTTGTTTCTTTACGACGCTCACTCTCATTGGCTTCTTTGCATGGAGAGCCTATGCCCAGCGAGCGCGCTCTCCGCGTGATCAGGAGCAGGCACGTCTTGCAGCATTGATCGCAGCATTAGAACAGGAAGAACTCTCTGCTAACGAATTTTACGAAAAAGCGGCGATGGTTGCAGAGTTGATACTCAAACATGGAACAACCGAGAAAGCTGATCTAGAGGAGATCTTAAGACGACACGATGAAATTCAATATGGGGCTCGTGTCACGTTTTTGACGGCCACAGAAAAGAAACGACTCATGGAACAGCTAAAAAAGCAAATGGCTACAAAATGATGCAACAATAAAGAAATAGCCACAAAAGAACACAAAGAACACAAAAGATATTTATACCTACCAACGGTACGGTGGTAGGGACAGACATTTTATGAAATTAAAAATTTATTTTTTACTCACTCTGCTTGGAGTGTTGCAATTTGCTTGGAGTGCGCCACAGCAAACGCTGATCGGCTCTCCCGAGGAGTACTATAACGAAGCGCTTGCTGAAAAAGAGCAGGGAAATTTGCCTGAGGCTTCTTTGTCTTTGCGACGGGCTCTGGTGCTTGATCCAACGCTTGCTGTTGCGCGACAACAGTTGAAAGAGGTGTTGTCAAAAATGGGATTGTCCATGGAATCTTCATGGCAGCAAAAATTGGCCTCACGCTATGCTCCCGAAAAATTGACCTTGATGGGAACGATCATTGGATGGAGTGCAACGTTAGCTCTCGTTGTTGTTTTTTTTCTGCAAATTCTATCTTCTGCCAAGAAGCCTAAACAATGGGGACTTTTTTTCTTTGTTTTGATTTTTTGTCTTGTGGGGCACGCCATCTCCGTTTTGGGCGTGATGATTGATCCTCGCTTGCGTGCTCGGTATGAGGTTGTGTTGTTGCCAAAGAGAGATACTCGGGCTGCGCTAGAACATCGTTCCGATCGTCCTGCTACAATCCCCCTCCGTTCAACCCCTGCTGACGCGGCTTCGACCATAGCCCAACTTCCCATAGGAAGTTGTCTTATCTTACTCTCACAACATGGCGCTTGGTCTTACGTACGCACTGCCGCAGGACAAGAGGGTTGGATCGCATCAAGTAGTTTGGAATTTTTAATTCCAAGGAAATAAGGAAATAGCCGCAAAAGAACGCAGAGAACACAAAGAATTTTTTTTGCGTTCCTTGCGTTCTTTTGCGGCTATTCTCTTCTTTCTTTTTTGTTTTGTGTTACTTTGTGGTTAATTGTTTTTATGTTTTCTTCTTTCCGTAATCAACAACCCTTATTTTGGCTGAGCGGGCGTCCTGTTCACACGGTTTCTTTTTTATTGAGTCTTTATATTGTTGCCACGATTGGAGTGGCATTCCTTATGGCAACGGGACGTCACGATCTCGTTCAACTTTTTGTTTACAACAGCACTGCTGTTGCGCATGGAGAGCTTTGGCGTTTGGTGACCTATGCTTTTGTCAACACGCCTAGCATTTGGTTCGCACTAGAATTGGGAATGATTTTTTTCTTTGGACGTCTTGTCGAAGCAGGTATTGGGAGTAGGCCTTTCGCAGTGTTTTATGGCGGATTAATCGTGCTGCAAGGAATGTTGTTTCAGCTCGCTCATTTTTTTGGTCACCCATCAGAGGCTCATGGAATGGAGATGGTGAGCCTGGCGCTCTTTGCTGCTTTTGTAGCCATGGTTCCAAGCGCTCCTTTTTTCTTTGGCATTGCGGCCAGATGGATGCTGCTACTTTTATTAGGGCTCTCTGCCTTGCAGCTGCTTGCGGAGCGTCAATGGATTTCGATGTTGCAACTCCTCACGCTTGCAGCAGCAGCAGTTTTTTTTATGAAGAAGAAAGGGTTCCAAGAAAAATTGTACTTCTTTTCTTCCAATGAGCTCGCCAACCTCATGAAACAGTCGCTCTCAAAACCTGTCACCTTGCCTCCGCCAGAAATGCAAGCAGGCGATCGACATTTTACGGGATCCACTTTAATTGCATCGCTGCCAACAAAGGGTCTCAAAAAATCAAAAAGTTCTCTCCCTTCTTTACAACAAGAAACTAAGGATAATCTTTCCATGATCCATGTCGATCAACTCTTGGATAAAATCAGTGAGACAGGGATCAGTAGCTTAACCGCACAAGAAAAAGAAAAACTTGAAGCGGCTCGAGTGGCTTTACTGAAAAGAGATCAGGCAGATTAGTTTTTTTAATGAGTATCTTTCTTCCCCTTTCCATCGCGATCATCACCTACAATGAAGAGTGCAATTTAGAGCGCTGCTTGCAGAGTGTTGCTGATTTGGCGCGTGAGGTTGTTGTTGTTGATTCAGGATCAAGCGATCGAACTCTTGAGATCGCTCAAAAATTTGGCGCCATCATCCATCGCCAATCCTGGCTTGGTTATCGTGATCAAAAAAATTGGGCCCTTGATCATTGCTCGCAGCCATGGGTCTTGGCGCTTGATGCCGATGAGGAAATTTCTTCAGAGCTCAAAAAAGAAATCTTGGACTTTTTTAAAAAAGGAGATAACCAAAAATTCGCAGGAGCTCGCTTTCCGCGTAAAACCTGGTTTCTTGGGCGATGGATTAGATATGGAGACTGGTATCCAGATTTTCAACTACGCCTTTTTCGTCGTGATAAAGGCCGTTGGAAAGAGCCCATTCATGAATTTGTAGAAGTTCAAGGAACCGTTTCAACATTTTCTGCAGACCTTCTTCACTATTCATTTCCTTCGATGAATCGCTACATCGATAAGATTAATCCCTTTGCTGATGAGTTTTTAAAAAAACAAGTTGCCCAAAACAAATCATGGTCGCTCTGTGAGACGCTCACAAGGCCGATTTGGCGCTTTTTCCGTGGATACATTTTGCGCCGCGGATTCTTGGATGGCTTCCCAGGCCTTTGGATTGCCGTGGCCACGGCCTTCTCGACGTTTGTGAGGTATAGCAGGGGGTATGAGCTGCAGGCTACAGGCTGCAGGCTACAGGCTACAGAAAAAAAATCATCGAGAACAGAATCCTCATAGGCTATTTTGGGCAACAGGGTTTTAGTTTTTGATGTTTGCTATTTCACTCACTGGCTCAATCTAAAAAATTTCCTGTAACCTGCAACCTGTAACCTGTAACCTGCACCCATGTCTTTACTCATCCTAGGCTCCATTGCACTTGATACCATCAAAACTCCCTTTGAGGAACATGCCGAGATCCTCGGTGGCGCGGCCAGTTATGCGGCTGTGAGCGCCAGTTTCTTTACAACACCTCAACTAGTCGGCATTGTTGGTGATGATTTTCCAAAAGAGCACATTGATCTTTTTAAAACAAGGAACATCGATCTCACCGGTTTGCAGATTGTTCCTGGAAAAACTTTCCGTTGGTCGGGAGAATATTTTTTCGACATGAATTTGAGAGAGACGCGTTCGACAGACTTAAATGTCTTTGAACATTTCACGCCCGAGTTGCCGGAAGCTTATCGCAAGACAGAATTTATTTTATTGGGAAACATTGCTCCCGATTTGCAGCTTCATGTTCTCGATCAACTCGAGAAGCCGCGTTTTGTCATCGCCGATACAATGAACCTTTGGATTAACATCGCGCGTCCACGACTGATGGACTTGCTAAGTCGTGTCGATATGCTCCTCCTCAATGACAGCGAGGCTCGTGAAATTACCGGTGAAACAAGCCTGATTAAAGCAGGACGTCGGTTGCGCGAGATGGGACCAGCCTATGTTGCCATCAAAAAAGGCGAACATGGATGTCTCCTTTTTGGAGAAGGAAAATTTTTCAGCTGCCCGGCTTTTCCCCTCGAAGATATTCATGATCCTACCGGAGCTGGAGATGCTTTTGCAGGAGGATTGGCTGGTTATTTAGCAAAACGAGATGCCTCTAAAGAATCACAAATTGAATTCAAACATCTTTGTCAAGCCGTCGTCTACGGCAGCGTTATGGCCAGTTTTAGCGTTGAAGCTTTTAGCGTCGATCGATTGAAGATGGTGACCGATGCTGACATTCAAGAACGCTTTGAAACCTTCCAACACTTGAGTGCGTTTTAAGAGTTGTGAAAGGTATAAGTTGCCGTGAACATTCTCCTCATCAAACTTCGCCATCATGGTGATGTTCTTTTGACGACGCCAGTAGCGCGTGCGTTGAAAGAAAAATTTCCGACGGCTCAAATTGATTTCCTTGTCTACGAGGGGACGGACCCGCTAGTAAGAAACAATCCAGACCTCCGGTACCTCTGGAGTTGGAACCGCGATCTGCGAGGCTGGAAAAGCATTGCAAGCCATCTTCGAGTTTTTTTCCAAATGAGGAAGCAACATTATGATTGGGTTCTCCATCTTTCCGATCAAATGCAGGGAGCCTTGATGGCGAAATTTCTCGCACGACAAGGAGCTGTTGGCATCGACTATCCACGGAGACAAGATATTTTTTGGAAATCTTGCTTCACACATTTGGTACCGCTTTTTCCAAGTAACACGCATCACACCGTGGAACAAAATATAGCACTGATCGCGCCTCTGGGCATCAGGCCTGTTGGCGAGGAGATGAAATGCCGTTTAGAAATTGCTCAGGCAGATCGCCAGTCCATCAAAAAAATATTGGCTCAACATCATATTGAACAACCTTATCTCGTCGTTCATCCCGCTGCGCGCTGGATTTTTAAATGCTGGGAAGACGATCGCTTTGCCGCAGTGATTCAACATGTCGCATCGCAGAGATGGCCGATCATCCTTACGTCCTCACCAGACCAAGAAGAAATGGCATTAGTTCAGCAAATTTTAAAAAATGTTACAGCGCCTCAGGTGATTTCACTTGCAGGGCAATTGACGTTGGGAGAGCTTGCAGCCTTGATCGAAGGATCAAGACTTTTTCTCGGTGTCGATTCCGTGCCGATGCACATGGCTGCAGCACTGAAAAAAGATACGGTCGCTCTTTTTGGGCCGAGCAAAGTCAACGAATGGCATCCCTGGCAGACACGGTATCGGTTGATTGATGCTCGCGATTATGGAATGACGCTGGATCCAGATACCGTGAATACTGCAACACGAGAGCGCTATTTAAAAAATATTTCTGTACCTCCGGTGATTGAAGCGGTGGAGGAATTGCTGCGTTCATGAAAAAAAGCAAAAGCATTCTCTTCCTCATCGACGGTCTCTCTGGTGGAGGAGCGGAGCGTGTTGTGTTGACATTAGCGGAAGCGATGGTGGCTCAAGGTGACGAAGTCATGATCGCTTCATTGCGGCGAGAATGCGCCTATGAGATCCCAAAAGGAGTATGCTATCTCCTCGTGGAAGATACGTACCAAGGACCTTTCCGGCGTCTCACAGAAATGCGACGACGCGCTCGTGCGTTGGATCAAGCTTTGGAAGCTGCTGCACCTGGGAAAAATTTTGACCTTGTTATTTCCCATCTTCCCAAAACCGATCGAATTGTGGCTGCTTCCAAGTTGAGTGCTGTTGCTTGGAGATGTTTGCACTGCGCGTTGACTGTTGGTGAACTGGGAAATAAACGAGGATGGAAGCGATGGCGTAAACGGCAACAACTTTTAAAAACTTACAACGGGAAAAAATTGATAACCGTTTCAATGGCTTTGCAAGAAGATGTTCGGGCGATTGGAATTCGACCCGCAGCGATGATGACGATTTATAATCCTTTTGATGTTCAAAAAATTCGAGCCTTAGCAAAGGAACCAACTCTTTTTGAACATGAAAAATTCTTGCTCCACGTTGGACGATTTCATCCACAAAAGCGTCACGATCGGTTGTTAGAAGCCTTTCAACAAAGCGGCTATCCTGGAAAGCTGATCCTGCTTGGCGAAGGAAGCGATGAAGAAACAGCCATGATCCGAGCCAAGGCAGAGCAGTTGGGGATTCTAACCCGGATTATTTTTGCCGGTTTTGTGAGCAATCCTTATTCTTACATGCGTGCCGCGGAGGCCTTGATCTTGAGCTCCGATTATGAGGGTTTGGGAAATGTGCTCATTGAGGCCTTAATCTGCGGTACGCAAGTTGTCAGCACTAATTGTCCCTATGGGCCAGCTGAAATTTTGAGAGGCGAACTTGCTCAAGGGCTCTCCGAACTGACAGCGCCAAATTTAGCAAAAGCCATTTGTCGTGTGCTCGCCAACCCGATGACAATTACCGATGAGATGCTCGCTCCCTTCATGCTCGCAGAGAGCGTTAAAAAATATCATGCGTTAATTCGAACTTTCTTAGCAGAGTGAAAGTACTAGTGCATTAAATAAGTTAGAGCCTTTCCGAATGGAGGCTGTTTTTGAAAATGAAAAATTCTTTTGTTTGTCAATCGAAGCAACTACAGACAAAGTAATGAGTCACGGGTAACGGGTAACGAGTGCAATAGTTGCCTTCGGCAAAATTCAAATAAAAAATTTGCATCATAACACATGAATTTGACCAATTTAATGAATTCCGTCTGGTTATATTTACTCGTTAC